>Ga0180430_10000098_pt1 | contig 100223 bp, 93 predicted proteins | sample SS_ome_9_FD_132999 | JGI IMG/M metagenome (GOLD analysis project Ga0180430, IMG submission 132999) | Hypersaline lake sediment archaeal communities from the Salton Sea, California, USA - SS_1_S_2 metaG | ecosystem: Environmental > Aquatic > Non-marine Saline and Alkaline > Hypersaline >...
ATCCAGTCCGTATTATCCAGGCTGGATTCCCGCTTAAGGCATGCGGGAATGACAATTTTTATCCGGCCTCCTCGAGCCACGCTGCGAAAAGTCCCTCCGAAGCGCTCCGTCAAAGCGGCACTCAGTACCATATTGGACGCGCCGGGCGGAGGGGCTCGGGTGTATGAAACCATGCCCGGGAGACGAGCCGCCAATCGCCATGCCGGCTGATACCTTATCGCCGGCATGTAAAGTGCCAATGCGGGGCTCAGGCCCCCTTCCGGATGGGTAGCTTCCAGGTTGGGCGTGAGAGACGCCGGCTTGAGCGTTGGCGGCGAAGGCGGAGGGCGACGGTTTCATACACCCGAGGCCGGAGCCCGGAGCGTCGCAGAAGAGAGCTTGCGAGTTGACAGAATACAGGCTCCGTACGTATATTTGCCCGACTAACCAATAAGGAGAGGACTGCAATTATGAATCTCATAGGCATAGTAGGGATAATGGCCCAGGCGGCGGCGACGACGCCCGAGGTGATCGAGACCACGGAGATCGGCTCCGGCAATCACAGCCTGCTCAACCTCATGCTCAACGCCGACATCGTGGTGCAGATCATGATGGTGCTGCTGTTTCTGCTGTCGGTCGTGTCGTGGGCGATAATCGGCTCCAAGCACCGCCAGCTCAAGAACGCCAAGGCGCGCTCCAGCCGATTCTTCCAGCTGTTCTGGCAGGCCAAGTCGATCGACTCGATCGTGTCGAAGGGCTCGTTCCGCAAGAGCCCGGCGTTCAACATCTTCAAGAGCGGCGTCGACGTGCTGCGCGAGAACCAGGACCCCGGCTCGGAGAAGCTGGTGGCCAAGGAGATACGTCGCGCCGCCGACGACGAGATCGAGCAGATGGAGTACGGCGTTCCCTTCCTGGCGACGACGACGACCATCGCGCCGTTCATCGGCCTGTTCGGAACCGTCTGGGGCATCCTCAACGCCTTCTGGAAGATCGGCCGCACCGGCGCGTCGAGCCTGGCGATCGTGGGCCCGCACATCGCGGAAGCGCTCATCTCCACCGCGGTGGGACTCGCGGCCGCCATTCCCGCGGTCTTCTTCTACAACTACTACGTGAACCGCATCAGGCTGATCGCGAAGGACCTCGACGACTTCTCCGAGGACCTGACCGTACGCATCAACAAGGAGTATTTCGAAAAGGCCTAGGGCCTGGAGAGTCGACACTATGATCGGACCGAAATCCGAACTCCTCACCAAGGGCAAGACGCACCACACCATGCTCTCGGAGATCATCATCACTCCGCTGGTGGACGTCGCCCTGGTGCTGCTGATCGTGTTCATGATCACGGCCCCGCTACTGCAGCAGGGGCTGCCGGTCAACCTGCCCGAAGCCGCCGCCCCGGCGCTCAAGCGCACGAAGACCGACGTCATCGTCACCGTGCAGCACGGAGGCAGGGTCTTCATAGGGGACGACAACACGCCGATACCATTGGACGAGCTCATGGGGAGGCTCGACGCCATCTTTCACTCCAAAAAGCAGAAGGACCTATTCATAAAGGCCGACACGGACGTGAAATACGGGCTGGTCGTGAAGGTGATGTCGGCGGCCAAGAAGGCCGGCGTCGATCGTATCGGCATGATCACCCAGCCGGAGATGGACATGGAGCCCTCCCCCGAGAGCGAGAACGAGGAATCCTGACCGGCTGTGAAACGCTCCCACAAAAAGCCGCCCGGCCTCGCCAGGCCGCTGGCCATCTCGGCGGCCATACACGCCGCCATCCTGATCACGTTCGTCGCGGCGCCGACCGTGCTCTTCCGTTTCGACGAGAAGGCCACCAAGATCGTGTGGGTCGAGCTCCCCAAGGGACCGAGCGAGGAGATCGAGCTGGGGCTCAAGAAGGCTGAGGGGCTTCCCAAGAGCACCATCGAGGAGCAGAAGAGGCTCGAGCCCAGCCAGAAGCCGCTGCCCGCCAAGAAGCCGCCCGAGGCCAAGGAGGCCAAGCTCGACATCAAGACTGAGTTGCCTCCCAGGCCCAAGATGAAGATCGACGACAAGAAGGTGCGCCGCGCCAAGCCGGCCAGGCCCCGCAGGCGCGTCGACCGCAAGATCCAGGACGCCCTGGCCAAGATAGACAAGCAGCTCAAGGACCGAACGGTGGTGCCGGAAGCGGCGCAGATAGAGAAGGAGGGCCAGGGCTTCAAGTACGGCACCGGCAACAAGCCGCTGCGCGTGATGCCCAACGACCCGGAGTATCTCAAGTACCAGGCCAGGCTCCGCTTCAAGATCATGAAGCAGTGGGTCATCCCGATGAAGTTCACCGAGGAGGGCGCCGAGCACCTAAACGCCCGCGTCGAGGTGCTCATCAACCTCGACGGGGACGTCGTCTCGCTCAGATGGCAGTCGCAGTCCGGCAACGCCGCCTTCGACCAGTCGGCGGTCCGCGCCATCAAGAAGGCCTCCCCGTTCCCGAAGCCGCCCGACCGGCTGGCCTGGGAGGCCTACAACGAGGGCTTCCTGATAGAATTTGACCCGCGCCTCAAGGCACGGTATTGATCCCCACTCGATCCCACAGTCAAAAAGGAGAGGTGACGAAGATGAAGAGAGTCTTCACGCTGGTCGCGCTGCTCGCAATCATGGTCCCCGCGCTGGCCCACGCCAGGATATACGTACCCATCGACCAGCCATCGGACCAGAAGTTCCCGATCGCCGTGACCGACCTCAAGGGCGGGGGCAGGGGACGCAAGATCGCCGAGATCATACGCAACGACATGGAGCTCTCCGGCTACTTCAGGGTTCTCTCCCCGGACACCTTCAAGTCCGTAGCGCGCAAGGAAGGGATCTCCATAGACAAGATACGCTTCGACTTCTGGACCGCTATAGAGGCGGGCGCCATCGTCAAGGGCGATGTCGACAGCTCCGGCGGCAAGATAAACGTGACGCTGAGACTCTTCGACCCCTTCCTCAAACAGATGCTCGTGGGCAAGAAGTACAGCGCCAGCAAGAAGGACCTGCGCCAGGTGGCCCACCGCTTCTCCAACGAGATCATGCTCGCGCTGACCGGCATATGGGGCGTCTTCGACACGAAGATCGCGTACACGGGAGTGACCGGCAAGAAGCGCAAGGGAATCTTCGTCATGGACATGGACGGCCACGGGGCGGGCGCTATAATAAAGAACAAGTCCATCAACCTCAGCCCGGCGTGGAGCCCGGATGGCAGCCGCATAGCCTTCACCTCCTACATAAAGAACAACCCGGACCTGTACATCGCCAGCTCCGGGGGCGGGAGGATGAAGCGCATCTCGATGGGCGGCGGCTCCAACATCACGCCGGCGTGGGCGCCGGGCGGCGGCAGAATAGCCTTCTCCTCCTCGGTAGGCGGCGCGGCCAACCTCTACACCGTGAGTTCAAACGGAGGCAGGGCCAGCAGGCTCACCGTGAGCCCTACCATCGACATATCGCCGGACTACTCGCCCGACGGCGGATCGATAGTCTTCGCATCGGAGCGCGCCGGAGGGCTGCACATCTACAGTATGTCGGCCGGCGGCGGCGGGGCGCAGAGACTAACCTTCGTCGGATACCAGAACGACATGCCGTCCTGGTCGCCCATGGGCGACAAGATCGCCTTCGCCGGGCGCGACATGGGCGCCTTCGACATCTTCATCATGAACCCAGACGGTTCGAACATCCAGAGGCTCACGATCGGCACCGGCAACAACGACCACCCGAGCTTCTCGCCCGACGGCAGGATGATCTCGTTCTCCTCGACCCGCGAGGGAGGTTCGGCCATCTACCTGATGCGCGCCGACGGCTCCAACCAGACGCGCGTCTCCAAGGGCAACGGCCTGCTCCCCGAGTGGGGCCCGCAGAAGAGGCCGGACTGATCCCAAGATGCAGGCAGCGATAGACATCGGCACCAACTCGGTACTCCTGCTCGTAGGGGAGACCGAGCCGTCCGGATCCGTGCGCACGCTCGAGGACAGGGCGATCGTGACGAGGCTCGGCCAGGGGCTCGGCTCCACGGGCTCGATATCCGAGGAGGCCGCGGAGAGGACGCTGGCCGCGCTCCACGGATACATGGAGCTGTGCGACCGGCACAAGGTGGAGGGAATAGCCGCAGTAGGGACAGAGGCGCTGCGGCGCGCCTCCAACGCGGAGGACTTCCTGCTCATGGTCAGGCGCGCCCTGGGCCTCAAGGTTGAGGTGATTACGCCGGAGAGGGAGGCTTGGCTCACCTACGCGGCGTCGGCCAGAGACTTCGGGGACGAGATCGTGGTCGTCGACATAGGTGGCGGCTCGACCGAGTTAGTGACGAGGCAGGCTGGCGAGCTGAAGAGGGTGAGCGTGCCTATAGGATGCGTGACCATGCTGGAGGAGTTCATCGAGGGGGACCCGCCCTCCCCCAAGGAGCTGGACGCCCTCCGCGGGCACGCGAGGCAGGCGCTGGCGAGGGCGGTGGACCCGAAGAGCTTCGCCAGGCCGAACGATGCGACGGCCGTGGCGACCGCGGGCACTGCAACGACGCTCATGTCCATCAAGCTGGGCCTGGAGCCTTACGACCCGCAGGCCGCCCACGGCGGGCGGCTTGCGACCGGAGAGCTGAGGGACATCGTGGACGAGCTCCGAATGAGGACCGTGGAGGAGCGGCGCGGCATGAAGGGGCTAATCCCCGAGAGGGCGGACGTGATACTGCCCGGGGCGCTGATCCTGCACGAGGCGATGGCCCATCTGGGATACGCGTCCGTAACCGTGAGCGACCGCGGCGTGAAGTGGGGATTATTCTATGAGAAGTTCTGCTAGGGAACGACACGCGCACATGGTTGACGACCCGCGCAGGACGCCGGCCCTGCTCGAGGCGATAAGCCGCGCGGTGAGGCCGGGCGACGCGGTCGTCGACATAGGGACCGGTTTGGGCGTTTTGGCCATCGCCGCCGCGAAGGCCGGAGCACGCCAGGTCTGGGCGATCGACGTCGACGCAGTGGCGCTCGAGGAGGCGCGCGCCGACGCCGAACGGGAGGGGGTGGCCGACCGCATCTCGTTCACGAGGGGGCTTTCCTTCGACCTCGAGCTGGACGAGAGGGCATCAGTCTGCCTGTGCGAGACGGTGGGCTCCTTTGCATTCGACGAGAACATACTGGCGACGCTGCGCGACGCGAAGAGAAGGCTGCTCGATGTGAACACCCGGGTGGTACCATCCAGCCTGGAGCTGTGGGGGGCGATAATCGATTCCGTGCCTAAGTCGGAGGGACACGATGACATAGGAAACGTCAAGAGGCCGCAGCTAATGAGCCCCCCTACCCTCATATGCTCCAGGGACTTCTCCAAGGCCGTCTCCGACACGATGCACGAGAGGCCGTCCTTCGAGGTCTCCCGCGACGGAGACGCCCTGGCGCTGGCGCTGTGGCCCCGAGCGATCTGGTGGGAGGGGCTGGTCTCCGACGCCTCCCCTATGGAGCCCTCGACACACTGGAAGCAGGGGCTCATGCCCCTGGAGCCCAGGCGAGCCAGCAAGGGCGACGAGCTCAAGCTCGAGATAATCATCGGGCCCCACCCGGAGGACCCTCTCACCATGACGGAGAGGCTATGGAGATGGATCTGAAGACCGTGATCCGTAATCCGTGATCCGAAAACCGTAGTCGTCATTCTGAGCGAAGCGAAGAATCCCATGAAGATAGAGGAGAGATACAAAAAGAACATAGGGACCATAGGCGAAGAGGGGCAGGAGAGGCTCCTGCGCTCTCACGTGGCAATAGCGGGCGCCGGCGGGCTGGGGGGCTTCGTCCTGGAGGTGATGCTGCGCGCAGGCGTGGGCAGGATCACGATAGTCGATCACGACGCGTTCGAGGCCACCAACCTCAACCGCCAGCTCTTGGCGACAGAGCGGACGCTGGGCATGCAAAAGACAGAGGCCGCCGAGGCGAGGGCCCGTGAGGTGAACCCCGCGACACGGTTGATCGCGAAGGCATGCCGCCTGACTGAGGCGAACGCGGAGGAGCTCTTGGAGGGCGCGGACGTGATCCTCGATTGCCTGGGGAACATAAGCGACCGCTTCGTCGTAGAGCGCGCCGCGCGCAAGCTCGGGATACCGATGGTGCACGCGGCGATCGCGGGCCTGCGGGGCCAGGTGATGACGATACCGCCAGAGGGGAAGGGACTCTCCGCGATCTACGGCGAGCAGCGATCGGCGCCGAGATCCGGCGAGGAGACCGAGCGCGGCTGCCCGCCGGACAGCGTCATGGCGATGGCGGCGCTGCAGGCGCACGAGGCCATGGGAGTCCTCACAGGAAGGGAAGTCCGTTCAAACTCAGTCCTGTCTGTCGATCTGGAGTCTCTCGAGATCAAAAAGTTCGAGGTCTAGAGGAGTCTGGCCACCTCGTCCACGCTGGGCGCGACCGGCCCGGGCATCTTGAACGAGCGCTCTGCGGCCGGCACGTCCTTGAGTCCGCTGCCCGTGATGAGCGCAACCACCGTCTCGTCTGACTTTATCGTTCCCATCGAGACCAGCTTCGCAAGCCCCGCTATCGACGCGGCGGCCGCGGGCTCCGCAAATACGCCTGTCGTGCGCCCCAGAAACCCCATCGCCTCCAGGATTTGATCGTCCTCGACCGCGACGGCCACGCCGCCGGTCCTCTCCAGCGCCTTTATCACCCACCGGCCGGCGCGCGGGACGCCCACCGAGATCGAGTCGGCGATCGTGTCGGGCCGAGGCTCGGGCACGATCTCAGAGCGCCCCTCGAAGGCGCGCACGATCGGCTGGCAGCCGCTGGACTGCACGACGGCAAGCCTGGGCACCCGCTCGATCAGCTTCATCTCGAGCAGGTCGGAAAATCCGCTCTCGATGCCGGCGGCGATCACGCCGTCGCCTGTCGGCACCACCACCCAGTCCGGCGCCTCGCAGCCGAGCTGCTCCCAGATCTCCAGCGCCGCGGTCTTCTTGCCCTCAACCGTATAGGGGTTGTAGGCGGTGTTGCGGTTGTACCAGCCGAACTTCTCGCAAGCGTCCACGGACAGCTCGAAACACGCATCGTAGTTGGCGTCGACCGGTATCAGCTTCGCGCCGAAGACGGCGATCTGGGCGAGCTTGGCCCTGGGCGCAGTCGCGGGCACGAAGATCACGGTGTCCATGGCCGAGGCCGCGCCGAATCCGGCCAGTGCAGTGGCAGCATTGCCGGTGGATGCGGTGGCCACCACGGACTTACCGAGCTCGCGCGCGACGGCGACCACCAGCGCCGAGGCGCGGTCCTTGAACGAGGCGGTCGGCTGGACCGTGTCGTCCTTGAGCCACAGCGCGCCCAGGCCCAGTTCGGCGCGAAGCCGCTCGGCCGGCCTCATCGGCGTGGTCCCGACTATCAGCGAGGGGATCGAGTCGGCGGAGCGCAGCGGCAGAAGCGGCCACCACCTGGCCAGCCCCGCGTATCGGTTGTCGGGGAACTTCCCAGCAGCGCGCATCTTCGATACCGCGGCATAGTCGTAGCGGCACTTGAGCAGCCCCGGCAGCGGCCTCATGGGCGCGCGGCCGGAGGAGCACTTGGGGCAGAGGTAGTCCGTCTCGGTGGGCACGCTCTTGGCACCGCAGTCGATGCACTCCAACAGAAAGGATCTCATCGCCGCCCCCTCCCAGCCTCTCGCATCTCTATACACTTCGCAGGGCATATCGCGGCGCACAGACCACAGCCGGTGCACCTTCCGTCGTCGACCGCGGGCAGGCCGCCCTCGCCCACATCGATCGCGCGATGCGCGCCGTCGCGGCAGGAGACATGGCACATGCCGCAGCGAACGCAGGCCTTCTCGTCTATGACGGCCCTGACCTCTTTGCGCGGGAGCTCATCGTGATCCACGATCTTTGACAACGCCGCGCCGCGGATCTCATCCAACGATCCTATCCCCTTAGCTTCCAGGTGCGAGGCCATGCCATCGATGAAGCCCTCCACAATCCCGAAGCCGCGGTGCATGACCGCCGTGCAGAACTGAACGACCGAGGCGCCCAGCAGCACGAACTCCAGCGCGTCGCGCCAATCCGCAGCGCCGCCGCTGGCGACTACTGGCATCCGCGCCCTGCCGGCGACCTCCGCCACACAGCGGAGCGACATCGGTTTGATCGCGGGACCGGAGAGCCCGCAGTAGGTCGAGCTGCCTCCCAACTGGGGGATCGGCACGAAGTCGTCGAGATCGACGCCCATGAGCGCGGGTATCGTGTTGCCGACGCAGACCGCGTCGGCGCCCGCACCCTTCACAGCGAGCGCGATCTCCGCGATATCTGCGACCTGCGGCGTGAGCTTGATGACCACGGGCGTCGCGCCCGCGACGTCCTTGATCCAGGAACAGACGCGCGCGGAGGCCTCGGGATCCTGGGCGAGCATCGCCCGCGGCTTTTGCCCGAGGCCGCCCTGGGGACAGGAGAAGCTGGCCTCGATGAGATCCGCGCCTGCGGTTGCGGCCCTGCGCGCCACATCCTGCCAGGAGACCTCGTCCGCGCCGCTTATGGAGGCGGCTATCACCCTGTCCGGAAACTCGCCCTTGAGCTTTTCGATCCGCTTCCCGACCTCGTCGATATGATGGACGCTTATGAGGTCGATATTGCCGAGCGCGGCCGCGCGCTCCTTTCCCACATCCAGGCCCGAGATTATGGGGTTGGCGAGATCGACCTTCGTCCCCTCTACGGAGGTGGTCTTGAGCACGGCGCCGGCCCAGCCTGCCGCCAGCCCGGCGCGCAGCATATCCAGGTCGTCGGAGGGCGGCCCCGCCGCCAGCACGAAGGGGCTTTCGAACCTCACCCCGCAGAGTTCGACGCTGAGGTCTGCTTTTTGGGCTGCGACCACTGGCTTCAGCCCCCCTTCACCGCGCGCTTTATCTCGTAGGCGTAGCGCATGAGGACGCAGTCGACCAGGCAGATGACGCTCACGACCGCGAGCATGAGGCCCCACTTCGTCCCGTAGAACTCCATCGCCGCCCCCAGCGCGACCGCGCCGAGCACGAGGTCGGTGATGAAGTACCACTGCACCCTCTTCCCCGTGAGGTACTCCCTGTCGGCCCTGAAGAACGCCACGATCCCTGATATCATCGGCTACCTCCCATGGTGAGCGCCATTATCGCCTTCGCCGTGTGCAGGCGGTTCTCGGCCTCGTCGTAGATGACCGAGAATCTCTCGTCGTCTATCACCTCGTCTTCGACCTCCCTGCCCCTGTCTGCGGGCAGCGCGTGCATATACTTCACGTCCTTCGCGGCCAGCCCCATCCTGCGCCTGTCGCAGATCCAGCCCTTATGCCGCTCCAGGTTCGTCTTCATCTGGTTCCAGTGAGCGTCGTCGTCGGCCCAGTCGGAAAGACCGGCGAAGCCGCCCCAGTTCTTCGGTATCACGACCTGAGCGCCGCGGAAGCCCTCGTCCATGTCATCGACGAACCTTATGCTGGCGCCGCTATCCTTGGCATTCCCCTGCGCCTTTGAGACGATCTCCGGCATCAGCGGAAACTCCTTCGGCGCAGCGACGGTAATGTCCATGCCGTAGCGGGCGAAGAGCAGTATCTGCGACTGCGGCACCGACAGGGGCTTGGCGTGGCTTTCTGCGTATGCCCAGCTTATCGTCACCTTGAGGCCCTTGAGGTCCCGGCCGAACCCCTCGCGCATGGTCATCAGGTCCGCCATCACCTGCATCGGGTGATAGACGTCGTCCTGGAGGCTCATGACCGGTATCTCGGAGTTTACGGCGAGATCGTTGAGGTACTCGTTTCCCACGCCATAGAAGCAGTTTCGACAGGCGATGGCGTGCCCCATGCGGGATAGGACCTTGGCGGTGTCGCGCGCCGTCTCGCCGTGCGTCAGCTGCATCTTGTCGGGAGTCAGATCGTGCGCGTTGCCCCCGAGCTGCGTGATGCCGCAGCCCATCGAGTTGCGCGTGCGAGTGGACTGCTCGTAGAAGATCATGAAGACCGTCTGGTTTCTGAGCCAGTCGGTGATCTTACCCTTCATCTTGAGCCTCTTGAGCTCGGAGGAGAGTTCGAGCGCGCGGTCGATCTCATCCCTCGTCCAGTCCTGCGCGGAGATGAAGTGCCTGCCGATGAGAGATGACATAAAAAGCCCCCGGAGGGTCAATCTGTAACCCACCGGGGGAAAAAGGACAAGGATGTACGTGGCAGCGCGCTATGGCAGTATCGGCCTGGGCAGCGTCCTGGGGTTCACTATCGGCACGTCGTAGACAACCGGGCGTTCGTCGTCCGGCTTTCTGCCGCCGCCATCGCTGACATCCCCCTCCTCAGGGCCCTCGTCGTCCAGGCAGTAAAGCGAATACTTGAGCGCGAGGTCGGTCATGATGCTCTTGAGGTGCTGGATCTCCTCCTCTAGCGCGCAGGGGCCGGTGTCGAAGCTGGCCTCCTCCCCAGCGGAGGAACGGTATTCTATCTCGCAGCCCAGCCAGCCCTTCGCCATAGGCTCGCACCCCTCCTCGGCGGGCGGCTGGTAGTTCATGAGGTCGGCCATGATCACGGCGGTGACGACCGTCTGATAGTCGGCCTCCTCCAACTCCGCCGCATTTTCGCACTCGTCGGATGTGGGCTCGCCGCCGAAATCCATCTCCACGTAGGTTCTGATCGTCATTCGCTTTGCGGAGTCCACAGTGAGGGTCTCCTCGTGATAGCTGTAGCCGTCCATGATGATGTCGGACGAATCCGTCTTGGTCGTCACCGTCACCTGATCCATCTCCGGCGAGGAGACGTCCAGATCCATGCCCACGGACCTGTCCGTGTCGCCACAGGCCGACATCAAAATTGATAGCAATATTAAATAGATAGCTGCTCTACGCATAATACCTCCTCACAGGCATTATCGTCAGCTTTCGGAAATTGGTGCCCGATATGCGTGGGGGGAGGGGAAAAAGCGTTCACAGGCGTGTAAACGCCCGGGGCGAAAGCCGCCTACCGCCTGCAACCGCAGCCGCCGCCGTTGGCCTGTATGGCACGCCTTATCTGGAAGAACTCCCAGGCGGCGGGTCCGCAGAAACCCACGGACAGAAGGCACGGGGTACAGCTCCCCTCCTTGATGAACATCAGCTCGCAGGGAATTGGGGCCTCTGGGACATTCGTGTCGTTCGCGAAGTTTCGCTCGAACGTGTGCGCTTCGCCGTCGATCTTGCCCACGAAGGTAACGAGCACCCTTCCCTGCTCGTCTGTGCCCGCCGCTTCGCAAAAGCCCGAGAACTCGTCGTAGGCGCAGGCGCCGCCGACCCTCTCGGCCGCGTGGAGCAGCGGACTCGAGGAAAAGAAGACGAGAAAGGCAATGACGGCAATAGCTCTCATGCGTTCACCCATATGAATAAAAATCGAGTTTCGATGAAATCAAATCGTCGACCCCTTCGCAAGCACAAAGGGATACATCGCATAAAACGCGGCCGCCTTCCACAGGTGCGCCGCCGGCGTCCACTCGTCCGGGGCGTGCGCCTGCTGCTCGAAGCCGGGCCCGAAGCCCACGCAGGGTATGCCGTGCAGCCCGCAGATCGCCACCCCGTTGGTCGAGAAGGTCCACCTGCCCACGCGCGCCTCGGTGTTGAAGAGCCCCTTGAACGCCGCCCTAGCAGCCGTCACGGCAGGCGCATCCTCCGGCACGATCCAGGACGGGTAGTACTTCTCCATGGGGAAGACCTTGCCCGTATAGGACGCCTCCCGATATTCGGGCACGACGACGCGCCCGCCATGGCCCGCGGCGATCTTCTCGATCTGCGAGACGGCCAGCTCGCGGCCCTCCCCGGCCGTGAGCCTGCGGTCTATGTGGATCCTGCAGGAGTCCGGCACGGAGCAGAGCGAGGGCGCCGTCGAGGAGATGTCGCTCACCACCGCCGTGCCCCTGCCGAGGAAGTCATCGTCGCCCAGCTCAGGGCCCAGCGCCTCGATCTCCGCGACGATCCTGGACATGCGGTAGATGGCGTTGTCGCCCCGCTCCGGCGCGGATCCGTGCGCCGAGACGCCCTTCACACCCACCTCCATCTCCATGCGACCGCGCTGCCCGCGATATACGGCCAGCCCCGTAGGCTCGGTGATCACGCAGACGTCGGGCCTTATGCCCTCCTCCTCTATGAGGTGACGCCAGCAGAGTCCATCGCAGTCCTCCTCCATGACCGTGGCCGTGCAAAGCAGGGTGACATCGCCGGCGAGCCCCAGCTCCTTCACGATCCTGCCCGCGAGGATCATCGAGGCGAGTCCGCCCTTCTGATCGGCGGCTCCCCTGCCCCACACCTTCCCGCCCTCGACGCGCCCGTCGAAGGGGTCCATGCTCCACAGGGAGGGCTCTCCCGCGCCCACCGTGTCGACGTGGGCGTCGATCGCCACGACCCTTTTCCCGGAGCCAATCTGGCCTACGGCGGAGCCTAATCCGTCGACGCGCACCTCGTCGAAGCCGACCTCGCGCATCCGTTCGCAGGCGAGCTCGATCACCTCGCGCTCGCCGCAGGATGGGGAGCGGACCGACACGAGTTCCGCCAGGAGATCGGCGACCCATCCCTCGCGCGACTGCGCCCTCTCGAGTATCCGTTTTGCGTCGATCATGAGGAGCGCCTCACGAAGTGGCCGAAGCCGGGGGAAACGGATATGCCCTTGCCGTCCTCGTACACCGTAGTGCCACGACAGATCGTCCGCACGATCCTGCCCTTGAATGCGCGTCCCTCGAAAGGCGTGAGCTTGCCTTTGGAAAGCAGATCGGAGCCCTTCACTGTCCAGCCCGCCTTCGGATCGACGAGCACGAGATCCGCGTCCATCCCGCGCTCGATGGAGCCCTTCCTCCCCCGAAGCCCCAGGCGCTCCGCGGCCGCGGTCGAGCTCGCCCGCACGAGCCTGGCCAGCGTGATGCGGCCGGCCAGATAGCCCTCGGAGATGAGGTAGGGCAAGAGCAGCTGCGTGCCGGAGATGCCGGCGTAGTCCGTCCAGATGCTGCCGGTGCTCTTCTCGTCGGGCCGGCAGGGGGCATGGTCGGAAGCGATATAGTCGATGGAACCGTCGGCCAGGCCGGACCAGAGGAATTTGGAGTCCTCCTTGTTCTTGATGACCGGCGACGTCTTGAGGATCGAGCCGACCCGTTCCATGTCCTCGTGTGAAAAGGCCAGATAGTGCGGGCAGGTCTCCATCGTTATGTCGTGCCCGTCCCCGCGAAACTGCGTCGCCGCCCGGGCGCCGGCGGCCGAGCCCACGTGCACTATGTGCAGCGAACAGCCGGTCTCCGCGGCCAGCTGCGCGCCCTGGGCCATGCCGCTGGCCTCCACGGGGTCCTTCCGCGATTCGTAGTAGGCCCTCGCATCGCGCCTGCCCTGCGTTGTGAGCGTGGCGGTGAGCTTATGCGCCATCTCGCGGTCCTCGGCGTGCAGCGCCACGAGCAACCCGATCTCGCTGGCCCTGCGCATCACCTCCAGGAGCTCCAGTGGCATGAGGTGCTCGAAGGTGGCCATGCCCGAGAGCATGTAGCACTTTATGCCCACCACGCCCTCGTGCCCGAGCGTCTTCATCTGGGAGCGCCAAGCGCCTGTGCGGAACGAGTTGCCCGACACGCCGCCCCAGAGCGCGAAGTCTATCACCGACATCTCGCCTATCGCCTTGAGCTTGGCGTAAAGCCCGGCCCTGTCGGCGACCGGCGGCACGGAGGTGTCGGGCATATCGACCACGCAGGTGACCCCGCCCGCGGCCGCGCTCATCGAGCCGGAGGTGAAGTCCTCGTGCTCGGTGTAGCCCGGAGTGTTGAAGTGCACGTGCGGGTCGATCCCGCCGGGGAGCAGGAGCAACCCCGAGGCATCTATCCGCTCCGTGGCCTTCGGGGGCGGCCTGCTCGCGGGCAGCACGTCGGCGATACAGTCGCCCTCGATCAGCACGTGCACGTCGCGGGTCTGGTCGTCCCGCCCGGCGCTCACCTTTGCGTTGGCGATGACTATCGACATCAGAATCCCCTCTGCTTCCTGATGAGAGAATCTATCCTTCCGACCTGCTCGCGCTGTTGCATCCAGTATTCGCTCGATCGCTGCGCGCGCAGATCCTTCACCGACTTGCCCTGCTGCTCTACCCAGGTGTAGTATTTCAGGTTCGCCCAGCAGTCGTGTGCGTGGGTCGAACCCTCCCTTATGTAGTCCTCGCCCTGCTCATGGAATATCGATGCCAGCCTGCACTCGGCCTCGGCGCGGTCCATGCGGCCCAGGCTGCGGTTCATGTCGTCGATGACGCTCCGATAGCGGTCCACGCCGTCGGTGGCTATCGTGAATATGACGTCGCCCTCGCCCAGGCGATAGTGCTTGGCCGTCTTTATCGCCCCGAGTATATTGCAGATGCTGGATATGCCGAATATCCCCTTCAGGCACTCGAGTGAATCCGCGTCCGCGCCCAACCTGGCGATCGCCTCCAGTCCCTCGTCCTCGTCGAGCAGCTGCATGCCCTTCTTGCAGTCCCACTCGTCTACGCACATGATCGCGTCCATGTTGTCCGTGTTGTGTATCCAGGTCACGTGCTTGTCGCCTATGCCCTGGATGTCGTGTCCGCCGTAGCCGTTGGAGTAGAGCGTGGGGCACTGAACGGGCTCCAGGCCCACGACCAGGCATTCCGGGTGCTCCTCCTTGGCCCTGTCGCCGCTGGCTATGGTGCCCGCGGAGCCCATCGCGGAGACGAGCGCGGCAAAGCGCCTGCCCTGGCCCTTCGAACGCAGCTGATCGAAGAGCTCCAAGAGAGTCCCGCCGGTCACGAAGTAGTGAAAGCGGTAGTTGGCGAACTCCGAGAACTGGTTGACGATTATCGTGTCCTCGTCCTTCGCCAACTCCTTCGCCTTGTCGTAGATCTCCTTGACGTTGGACTCGCAGCCGGGGGTCTTTATGTACTCGGCGCCGTAGTACTCGATCTGCTCGAAGCGCTCCCTGCTCATCTCCTCCGGGAGTATCACGAGCGAGTCGTAACCCATCCGCTCGCCGACGTAGGCCCCGCCTATCCCGTAGTTGCCCGTGCTCGGCCAGACGAGCCTGTGCCTGCCAGGCCTTATCACGCCGTCCACCTGCTTCTCTATGGTGCAGGAGTAGGTGGCGCCGACCTTGTGGCTCCCGGTGGGGAAGTAGCATCCGACGAGCAGACAGACGGTCGCGTCGCAGCCGGTGATCTCGCGCGGGAGCACGACGTGGCTTATCCTGTTCGAGAAATCCTTCCAGGTTATGTTGAAGAGGTTCCTGGGCGACAGCGGGTCCCCCTCGTAGACGCGCATCGCCTCCTGCCTCACCGCAGCGGGCATCCTCTCGGGGTGGAGCATCTCCTCGAAGGTTGGGCCGAAGACCTTCTCATGAGCCATCTACAATCTCCTCCATAGGCGCCTGGCGAGCGCGCTGGCCTCCTTGGCCAGGTACTGCTCGTCGACGCCGTCCACCTCGAAGTCGCGGACCCTCACCCTTCCGTCCACCACAGTCGTGCGCACTGGAGAGTTCAGCGCCCCGAGCATCAGATGCTGGGCCGCGTTGTCCCTGCCCACCGGCGTCCTGGGCGAGGCGTCCGAAATTATCACGTCCGCACGAGCCCCCCTGGCGATCCTGCCCACAGCATGACCGAAGGCGGAGGAGGCTAGCCTGGGCGCGACCTCCGACACCGCCTCCGCCGCACACTCGAAGCCCGCGCGGGCGTCGCGCGCTCCGGGCCTGTGCAGGACCATGGCGAGCCTGGCGTCGGCCGCTACGCTCGCGCTCATCCCGTCGGTGCCCACGACCACGGGTATACCCCTTCGCGCCATCTCGAGCACGGGCGCTATGCCGACGGCGTTGGAGAGGTTCGACATCGGGTTGTGCGCCACGAAGGCCCCGCCCCGCCTTATGAGGCCGATATCCTTACCGTCGACATGGACGCAGTGCGCGGCTATCGAGCGCGGCCCGAGTATGCCGGCCGCCGCGAACCTGGCCGCGGGTGTGCTCCTGAAGAGCCGGCGCGTGGCCTTCACGTCCTCCTGCCCTTCCGCCACGTGGACGTGAGCGCCGACGCGATAGTGCTCCATCATCTCGCTCGCCGCCTCGATCGTAGCGTCCTCCAGCGTCATCGACGCGTGAAGCCCCACCATCGCCCTGAACGGAAAGCGCTTGGACCTCTTGAGGCTTGCGCGCACCGACTCGATCCAGGAGGCGCTCTCCGCGAGCGCCTCGTTGCGCGCCCGCCTGCCGGCCCTGTCGGAAAGTTCGAAGCAGATCGAGGCCTTTATGCCCGCGATCTTGGCCGCCTCGGCTATCGTGTGCAGCGAGCCCCTGATGGCGCAGTAGCCCGCGTGATGATCGAAGACGGTGGTGACGCCAGCCTTCAGCGACTGCACGGAACCCCAAAGTGCGCTCACGTGCGCATCCTCCAGCGTGAGCGCGCCGTCGAGCCGCCACCAGAGTTTCCTGAGCCGCTCGCCGAAGCCCCTCTGGGCATCGAGCGGGGCGCCCAGGGCCAGCGCGCCGTAGAAGTGGTTGTGGGGGTTTATGAAGCCGGGGAGCACGTAGCGCCCGCGCGCGTCGATCACCTCCGCACGGGCTGGCCTGGGCCTCTTGGAGTCGTCGCCCAGCGAACGTATGACCCCGTCCTCCATATGGACGAAGCCTCGGGCTATGACCCTGCCGGTTCCGGTCAGGATGCATCCGTTCTTGATGATCGTCGCGACTGCGGCCATCGCACCCCCTGTCACCTGGCCTTGGCTGACTTCCCCCCGCCCAGCTGATAGCGCTTCACCGCAAGCAGGTGCTCCGACAGCGTGGCCGAAAACTCGTGCGTGCCGTCGCCGCGAGAGACGAAGTAGAGATAGTCCGTATGCGCCGGATGGAGCACCGCCTCCAGCGACGCCTTGCCCGGGCTGCATATCGGCCCCGGAGGCAGTCCCGGATGCACGTAGGTGTTGTAGCGGTGGGGGTTGGATATGTCCTTCTTGCGGATGTTGCCGTCGAAGTTAGGCAGGCCGTAGATGATGGTGGGGTCGCTCTGCAGCGGCATCCCGCGCTGCAGCCGATTCAGAAAGACCGAGGCGATCATCGGCCTCTCGGAGGGCTCGCCCGTCTCCTTCTCAACTATGGAGGCCAGCGTCACGACCTCGTCGCGGCCGAGTTTTACCTCGGGGCCCTCCTCCGCGAGCGTCCTCCAGACGTCCGTGAAGCGCCCGGTGAGCCTGTCGATGAGGTCGATCGCCTCCAGCGGCTTCGACACCAGATACGTGTCCGGGAAGAGATAGCCCTCCAGCGTAGGCGCGCCGCCGAAGCCCTTGGCGGCGGCGAACTCGCGATCGTTCGCCAGGCTCAAAAACTTCTGTGGCATGCCCGGATCGGTGACGTAGGGCTGATCCTCGAGCGCGGCTGCGATCTCGGTGATCGTCCAGCCCTCGATGACGGTGAAGGCGTACTGCTTGACCTCTCCGCGGGAGAGCATGCCCATGACCTCGTTCATGGTGGAGCCCGCAGGAAATTCATAGGTCCCCGCACGGAGCTTGCGGCCCAGCCCCCTGGCCCTTCCTATTATCTCGAAGAGCTTCGGCGTCCCGATGACACGCTCCTCGGCGAGCATTCGGGCGATGCCGCGCAGGCTCGTTCCGGTCTCGACCACCACCTCGACGTCCTGGGGCGAACGCCAGCGAGTCGCGCCGAAGTAGATCGTAAATCCGCCGACCGCGACCACCAGCACGACCGTGGTTATAAGAACGAATGCGATCTTGCTCGCAGTCTTCATCCCAAAAATCCCTCCCCGCTCTCAGAGGCTGCTGCCTTCGAATCCAGATAGTCCTGGAGTATGGCGACCGCCGCCATCTTGTCTATCACCCGCCTCCGCTTGAGCCTGCTGACGTCGGCCTCTATCAGGCGCTGTTCGGCAGTGGCCGTGGAGTAGCGTTCATCCCACATCTCGATCGGTATGTCGATATCCAGGGACCCCAGATGAGAGGCCATCCTCTCCACGAACCGCTTCACCTTGGAGGCCTGCTCCCCGACACGCCCCTCCTCGTCCAGCGGCAGCCCCACCAGTATGAGCTCGGCCGCGAGTTCGCGAACGCGCCCGGCTATCTCGTCCAGATCCTCCACGCCGCCTTTGCGCTGAATCACGCCTACACCCTGGGCGGTCCAGCCCATCGGATCGCTCGCCGCGAGGCCGATCCGCTTGGAGCCTATGTCGAGACAGAGGATGCGCATATAAAATAGCCAGTACGGCAAGAACGGCCAGTACGGCAAGAACGGTTTTACTGTATTGGCGGTTCTCGCTGTACTGGCCGTACTGGCTTCACTTATATCCTTTATGCCATCGCATCAAGTAACATCTTGATTTTCGTGCTAGAAATTGGCATCGAGGCGGCATGGAGAGGGTCCATATCATCGTACATGGAACGGTCCAGGGCGTCTTCTTTCGCGCTAACACGATAAGACAGGCCAGGGCGCTGGGTCTGAGCGGATTCGTCAGAAACCTGCCGGACGGCACGGTGGAGACGATAGCCGAGGGCCCCCGCGAATCCCTGGAGCAATTCGCCAGCTGGTGCGGCCGAGGGCCGGAGACGGCCCGCGTGAGCAGGGTCGACAAGACATGGGGCACGGCGACGGGCGAATTCGAGGGCTTCGACCTGGACTAGTCCCCTGGGCGTTTGACAGGGGCGGCCTGCGGGGTGTATACAGTCGGAGCTTGCAAAAAGGCTTTTATAATTCGATGGGATATTGGAGGAGGTAATCTATGAGGTTTGTTAGAGTCGGTCTTTTCGCAATCGCCCTGGCAGCGTACCTGGCCGGCTGCGGAGGCGGCATATCCTCCGGCGACGTCCTAGTAGAGGTCAACGGCGACAAGATCACCGAGGGCGACCTCAAATTCCTGGGCGAGATCAACCCCAGGATAGAGAGGCAGCTCCAGACGCCGCAGGGCAAGAAGCGGATACTCGAGAACCTGGTCGAGCAGAACCTGCTCTATCAGCAGGCCATCAAGCAGGGCATCAACCGCGACGCGAAGGTCAAGGCCAAGGCGGAACTCTACCGCAGGGTGATCATAGCCCAGGCCCTCATCGACGAGGAGATCCAGAAGGCGGCGAAGAAGTACTATGAGGAAAACCAGGACAATTTCAAGAAGCTCAAGCTCTCCGACATCCTGATCAAATTCGATGACGGCTCGAAGAAGGGCAAGAGAGGCAAGAAGGACAAGGCGCGCTCCGAGGAGGAGGCTCTAAAGCTAGCGCAGGAGGTCAGGAAGAAGATACAGGGCGGGGCGAGCTTCGAGGAGATGGCCAAGGAGTACTCCGAGGACACGATGACGAAGATGCGCGGCGGCAACCTCGGCGTCGTCTCGAAGGACGACAAGAGGCTCGTCTCGCGCGGCCTCGGGCCGGTCCTCGACAAGGCCTTCACGATGAAGGTGGGCGAGGTCTCCGAGCCCCTCAAAACGGCCAAGGGCTACTATCTCGTCACCGTCACGAGGGGCATCGAGCTCGAACCCTTCGACGAGGCCGAGGGCTCAATACTCTTCAAGGTCCGCGGCGACGTGAAGAAGGAGCTTTTGGCGAAGCTCACGGAGGACGCCAAGATCGTCTATCCGGCGGAGGAGGAGAGGAAGAAGGAGATCGAGAAGAAGATAAAGGAGGCCAAGGAGGCCAAAGCCAAAGCTGAGAAGAAGGGCCAGGCCGAGGCTGAGAAGAAGGACGAGGCGAAGGATAAGCCTGAGGAGCTTAAGAAGACGAAGGTGAAGCGGGCGCCGAAGCCCGAGGAGCAGAAGGCTCTGGAGGCGAAGGAGTAGATCCGCGGACGAATGTCGACACGCCCCGATGCCGGAAGGCATCGGGGTTTTTTCTAGGAACACATGGACCTCAAACTGCTGGAATACGAATATCCGGAAGAGCTGGTCGCGCAGATACCGTCCGGGGACCGTGGCGCATCGCGCATGATGCTGATGGACCGCGCCACAGGCAAGCTCGCGCACTCCGACGTGGATGCGCTGCCCTCCTTTCTCCGCCGGGGCGATCTCGTCGTCCTCAACGACTCGCGCGTGGTGCCGGCCAGGCTCTTCGGGACAAGGGGAACCGGGGAGAAGCTAGAGCTGCTCGTGGTCGAGCCCGCCTACGCTGAAGCTTCGGCGGGGAAGCCCTCCCCGAGCGGAAGCGGCGTCTGGCGATGCCTGCTCAAGCGATCCCGAAGGATGAGAGCTGGCGAAAAGCTCTTCTTCGGCATGCAGGCGACCGCCACGGTCAAAGGCAGGCAGGGACCGTACCTGCTCGTCGAGTTTCGAGGCGAATCGCTGGAGTTGGCAATGCGACACCACGGCGTGCCCCCGCTGCCGCCTTACATCCACAGGGAGGGCTTCGAGGCCTACACGGAGCGCGACCGCGAGCGCTACCAGACCGTATACGCGGACAAACCGGGCTCTGCGGCCGCGCCGACGGCGGGGCTCCACCTCACAGAATCGCTGCTGGAGCGGATAGAGGGGCTGGGGGTCGAGACTGCCAGGGTGACGCTGCACGTGGGGATCGACACCTTCACTCCGGTGAGGGCGCAGGACGCCCGCGACCACCGCATACACGGCGAACGCGTATCGATCTCCGAAGGCGATGCGGCTAAGATCGAGTTGGCCAAGCGCGAGTCACGGCGCGTGATCGCGGTGGGCACCACGACGACTCGCGCGCTGGAGTCCGCGGCCGAAGGCGACGCAATCCGCTCAGGCGAGTGGACGACGGATCTGTACATCCTTCCTGGCTTCCAGTTCGAGGTCGTGGACGCTCTGCTCACCAACTTCCACCAGCCACGGTCGACGCTCTTGGCCATGGTCTGCGCCTTCGCCGGCAGGGAGCTCGTCATGCGCTCCTACAGGGAGGCGATTGTGAAGCGATACAGGCTCTTCTCGTACGGCGACTGCATGCTGATCGTCTGATCCGCCATAAACCCTTGTCCTTTTAGGTGAAAAGCGGCATAAACGCCACGATGGGAATCAGGTATATCACCTCAAGGCCTCGCCTGCTCCGAAACGTGATCGTGTCGACGTTGGCGATTCTATCCGCGACGGTTTTGCTGACAATAGTGCTGTACGGATTTGAAAAAAATGCGCTGCTATGTTCTGAGAACGAACGCCTCGTTCTGGCGGCACAGAGTGCGGCGACCCATATAGATCCCGACATCCATGCCGAGATTGCGGATCCAGGGGACAGATTCAGCGACGCGTACGAACTGACGTCTAACATCCTGGGCGAGATCCTGCGCGGCAACGAATACATCCGGAACATCTACACGGTGAGGATGACCGAGGGCAGCCCCACCTACGTAGTCGACGTCCCGAGCGACCTGAACAGAGACGGGGTGCTCGACAAAAACGAGCGGGCCCAAGGCATAGGCGATACTGCGGAGTTTGCGCCGTCGGACGCGCTCCGCAGCGCCCTGACCGGGAGTGTAGCCGCCTCCGATGAGTTGCACAAGGACGGAGGCGGAACATGGCTCACCGCATGCGCACCGCTGAAACGCTACGACGGCAGCATAGACGGGGCGGTATGCACACAGTCCGAGGTCTCACTGCTTCGGCACAGAATGCTGGTGACCGCCTATATCACCTTCGGCACCATGGCCCTGCTCTCGATAGCACTGATCATCCTGGCGGCGTCACTGCTCATCCTGCGGGAGAGGCTGAGCGAGGGCGAACAGGAAGCCACAAAGGCGGACGCCATGATGGATGTCTTCCGCGCGGCCTTCGAGCACAGCTCGTTGACCGCGGTGCAGTCGCTAAGCCGTAACGGCGAGATCGTCCTGTGGAGCCGCGCATGCGAGGAGATCTTCGGCTACGGCCGCGCGGAGGCGGAGGGCAATAACGCCCTCGACCTGCTCTTCGACGCCGAAGGGCGTGCGCAGTTCGACAAGATGCTGGATCGAATCTGGGAGACGAAGCTCGCGCAGCCCGCAGTGGAGTTGAAGCTGCTGAGAAGTGACAAATCCAGGGCGACCATACTCTTCCAACTCATGCCTATATTGCACGGGGGCGAGGTCACGGAGGCGCTGCTCATCGCCATCGACGTGAGCTCGCGCCAAGAGGCGATGAAAAAGACCGAGGATAAGGTCAAGGAGCTCAAGAACCTGCAAGAGAGGCTGCTCGCGCGCGAGGGACGAATGATAGAGCTCAAGAACGAGATAAACTCCCTGCTCGAACGGCTGGGCGAAAAGCCCAAATACGTGACCTGATGCTCCGATTCACAGTCAAAAAGAGAGGCCCAGGCTCCCCCGGGCGGACCGCAGAGATACAGACGCCGCACGGCCGCATCGCGACGCCCGTCTTCATGCCCGTTGGCACCCAGGCCACCGTCAAGGCGATGACCCCCGAGGAGCTGGAGGGGATGGGCGCCCGTATCGTGCTGGCCAACACCTACCACCTCTACCTGCGGCCGGGACACGAGAGGATCGGGCGGCTCGGCGGCCTGCACCGCTTCATGAACTGGAGAGGCCCTATACTAACCGACAGCGGCGGCTATCAGATCTTCTCGCTCGCCGACCTCAGGCGCAAGTTCACCGAGGATGGCGTCGAATTCCAGAGCCACATCGACGGGGGGGGCAGGCACAGGCTCACCCCCGAGCTGGCCGTCGAGATCCAGCAGTCGCTGGGCAGCGACATCATGATGGTGCTGGACGAGTGCACGCCCTACCCGGCGACGGAGTCCGAGGCCAGGCAGTCCATGGAGCTCTCGCTTCGGTGGGCGAACAGGTGCCTGGCCGCCCGCGAAGCGGACGCGGCCCTCTTCGGCATCGTTCAGGGCGGCATGTACCCCGACCTCCGCCGGGAGTATATTGAAAGATTACTTGAAATTGAATCTAAGTCCGCCAGTCACCAGTCACCAGTCACCAGTCACGGGTTTCAAGGCTTCGCCCTCGGCGGGCTCTCCGTCGGCGAACCGATCCCCCTCATGTACGAGATCGTTCAGGCCGCGGTCCAACACATGCCCGCGGACAGGCCGCGCTACCTGATGGGCGTCGGGACGCCCGAGGACCTGGTGGAGTGCATAGGCCTGGGCATCGACATGTTCGACTGCGTGATGCCCACGAGGCACGGCCGAAACGGTGGTCTCATGACCTCGCGGGGCGACATCAATATAGAGAACGCGCGCTTCGCCGACGACCCGGAGCCCGTAGATCCGAACTGCGGATGCTACACATGCCGAAACTACAGCCGCGCCTACCTCAACCACCTCTTCCGCGCCAAGGAGATCCTGGCCGCCAGGCTCGCCACAATTCACAATTTACAATTCTATCTCGATCTGATAGATCGGGCTGCCGCCGCGCTCGCGGACGGTAGGTACCCGGAATTCAAGAAGAAATTTCACAGCATGAGAAAGGAGCACGTATGCTTACGAACTTAGCGGTCGCCTCCACACTGGCCATGGCGGCACCCCCCGGAGGCGGCGAGGGCGGACAGGGCAGCATCCTCTCATCCATACTGCCCCTCGTGGTAATCTTCGCGATCTTCTACTTCCTGATGATCAGGCCCCAGCAGAAGCAGGCCAAGAAGCACAAGGAGATGCTCGCGGCCCTCAAGAAGGGCGACAAGGTCGTGACCAGGGGCGGCATGATGGGCACGATCTACTCCATAGCCGACAACATCATCACCCTCGAGGTCGCAGACAACGTGAGGATCCAGTTCAGCCGCGAGTCGATCGCCGGCGTGGAGGGTTAGTCCTGACCATGTCCAACTCCTGGAAATACAAGCTAGCGCTTCTTGCACTTCTCACCGTCGTCTCCGTCTACCTGATCGTACCGACCATCTTCGGCTTCTCGGGGAGGCGCCAGGACGCGGAGGCCACGGGAGAAACCCTGCCCTGGTATTACTCCGTCTTTCCGGACAAGGGCATCAACCTCGGACTCGACCTGAGGGGCGGCATATACCTCGAGTTCGAGGTGCTGTCCGACAAGGCCATAACGAACAAGGTCGACATGTTCATGGCCGATCTTGAGAGGTGGATGGACAGGGAGAAGGTCCCCTACGGGTCCATAAGGCAGGAGACAAAGGGCAACGTCATACAGATCGAGGGGCTGTCCGAAGCCGACGCGTCCAAGCTCATGGACTACGTCGGCCGCTACTACGGCGAGATACTCGTCCGCAGCGCCAAGCCCGGCACTCCCGCGGGCTCGGTCGACCTCGGGCTACAGAAGAGCTACAAGAAGTTCCTTCACAACCAGATCGTAAAGCAGGCGCTGGAGAAGGTCAGGAACAGGATCGACCGATACGGCGTCGCCGAGCCCTCCATACACCGGCTCGGCTCCGACCGGATAGCCATAGAGCTCCCGGGCATCAAGGACCCGGATCGCGCGATCGGCCTCATCAAGAAGGCGGGCCAGCTGGAGTTCAAGATAGTGGACGACAGCATGTCCGAACCGGACCTGGCGAAGATGGTCGCCGACGCGCGGGCCGAAAAGGAGATACCCGAGGGCTTCAGCCTCGAGACGGTGGAGACGATAAACGAGGCGCTGGCGGGGAAGATACCCGATGGTACCGAGGTGGCCTTCGAGATCCAGTTCGACCCGGTCCAGCGAAAGACTACCGGCGGCGTGCCCTACCTCATCAAGCGCAAGGCCGAGGTCACCGGCGAGATGCTCAAGAACGCCCAGGTCAACATCAAGGACAACGAGCCGTACGTGAGCCTGACCTTCGACGCGCAGGGCTCGCAACTCTTCGGGGAGACCACGACCAACAACGTCGGCAAGCGCATGGCCATACTGCTGGACGGCAACGTGACCAAGGCGCCGGTCATCCGCGAACCCATTCTCGGCGGCCAGGCGCAGATAACTCTGGGCTACGGGCGCTACGACGACCTGATGGCCGAGGCCGAGGACCTCTCGCTGGTCCTGCAGGAGGGCGCCCTGCCGGCACAGCTGGTGGAGGCCACCAAGACCGTGGTCGGGCCCTCGCTTGGCGCCGACTCGATCAGGCAGGGGACCTACGCGACGATAGTGGGCGCGGTCCTGGTCTGCGTGTTCATGCTCATATACTACAGGTGGTCCGGGGTGATCGCCAACGGGGCGCTGGCGCTCAACCTGCTGTTCATCCTGGCGGGGCTGGCGCTCTTCCAGGCCACCCTCACCCTCCCCGGCATCGCCGGCATAGCGCTGACGATGGGCATGGCGGTCGACGCCAACGTGCTCATATACGAGCGCATACGGGAGGAGCTGCGGGCGGGCAAGTCGCCGAAGGCGGCGGTGGACTCGGGCTACGGAAACGCGATGCGCACGATCATCGACGCCAACATAACAACCATGATCGCGGGCGTCGTTCTGTATCAGTTCGGCACCGGCCCCATCAAGGGCTTCGCGGTCACGCTGATCATGGGACTGCTGATAAGCATGTACACGGCCTGCGTCTGCACGCGAATGGTGTACGACTACGTGATAGTGAAGTGGAGGATAAAGAGGATAAGCGTCTAGCGGCGCGAGAGGTCATCTGATGATAAGAAACACCAGGATACCCTTTATCAAGTACAGCCCGGCGTTCATCGCCCTTTCGGTGCTCGTGGTCCTGGGCTCGATCGTCCTGATGTTCACGAAGGGCTTCAACTACGGCATCGACTTCGAGGGCGGAGCCAAGCTAGCCTACCAGTTCGCCCAGCCGGTCACCGAGGGCGAGGTCCGCGAGGCTCTGGCGAACTCGCCGTTCGCAGAGGCAAGCGTGGTGCGCTTCGGCCAGGCGAAGGAAAACCGCATGAGCATCAAGGTCACCCTGCCCGAGAAGCACGCCCAGATCGGCCATCAGATGACCGCAGCGCTCGAGACCAAGTTCGGCGAGGGCCAGGTGAAGCTGGAGCGGGAGGAGACAGTGGGCCCGAGGGTCGGCGAGGAGATGAGGCGCAAGGCTTGGCTCACGATCATCTTCTCCTGGCTCCTGATGCTCATCTACATAGGCTACCGCTTCGACTTCCTCTACGGGCCCGGCGCCGTGCTGGCCCTGGTGCACGACACGGTCATAGTCCTCGGAGTCTTCGCGCTCCTGGGCAAGGAGCTCAACCTGACCATCCTCGCGGCGCTTCTCACCATCATTGGCTTCTCGATCAACGACACCATAGTCGTCTTCGACAGGATAAGGGAGAACAAGGCGAGGATAAGCAAGTCGACCATCAAGGACGTAGTCAACGCCGCCATAAACTCGACGCTGGCCAGGACGCTCATCACCTCGTTCACCCTGCTGCTGGTCGTGCTCATCCTCTTCTTCAAGGGCGGCGGGACGCTGCACGACTTTGCGTTCGCCATGATCGTCGGCGTCGTCGTCGGAACCTACTCCTCGATCTTCGTCGCCTCGCCCACCTATATAGGCCTGTACGAGGCCTGGCCCCGCATCAGGGGGCTGTGGGCGAAGCGATAGGCCTACTTTATGTCTTTAGAACTCCTATCGAACACCGGGTGGATGCTCGGCGAGGCTGACGAGCGCCTCGTATCTGCGATCGCATCGAAGCTCTGCATAAGCCGGCTCACGGCGCGCGTGCTCGTCCGCAGGGGCGTGGCCGGCCCGGACATAGCCGAATCCTTTCTGAAACCATCCCTGGAGGGCATCCCGGACCCAGCATCCATACCCGATCTCAGGAGGGCCTCCGCGAGGATAGCCGAGGCCGTTGGACGCAGGGAGCGCATAGCCATCTTCGGCGACTACGACGTCGACGGCATAACGGGCTCTGCGCTCTTGGCCCAATTTCTGCGGGAGGTCGGCGCCGACGCCTTCGTGCGCCTGCCGAACAGGATGCAGGACGGCTACGGCATAACCCCCGAGGTCGTAGATCGCCTCCGGGATGAGGGCGCCGGGCTCATCGTAACGGTGGACAACGGTACCTCGGCACACGAGGCCGCCGATCGCGCCAGGGAGGTTGGCCTGGATCTTATAGTCACGGACCATCACACCGTTGGCGCCAGGCCCTCCGACGCATGGGCGCTGGTCAATCCAAAGCGCCTGGACCCCAGCTCCGAAACCTATCACCTCGCAGGCTGCGGCGTGGCCTTCATGCTCTGCGTGGACCTCAGGCGCCTGCTCAGGGAGTCGGGCCGGGCGGGCTCGCCCGAACCCAATCTCAAAAGGACGCTCGATCTGGTGGCGCTCGGCACGATAGCCGACGCCGTTCCGCTTACGGGCGTAAACCGCATCCTGGCGCACGCGGGCCTCCGCGAGATATCGCTCGCGCAGAGGACAGGGATCCGCACGCTGCTGGATGTCTCGGGGACCGAACACATGAGGGTCGGCACGCAGGCCGTTGGCTTCAGGCTCGGCCCCAGGCTCAACGCCGCGGGGCGCATCGGAGACCCCTCGGACTCGCTGAAGCTACTGATGTCCGACGACGCGTCGGAGGCTCGCGAACTGGCGAAGAGGCTGGATTGCGCAAACGGACGGAGGCAGACCATACAGGAGAGCTGCCTCAGGCAAGCTCTTAAGAGGGCTTCTGCGCAGGCCGAAGGCGGGGCGATAGTGGTCGACTCCGAGGGCTGGCACGCGGGCGTCATAGGCATAGTGGCGGCGAAGCTCGCCGAGCGCTTCTCGCGCCCCGCCGTCGTGATAACGCGTGACGCGACCCCCCCGCGCGGCTCCTGTCGAAGCTTTGGCGGGATAGACCTGATGAAGGCCCTGGACGAGTGCGAAGGCCTGCTCATCCGCCACGGCGGCCACAAGGACGCGGCGGGCCTGTCCATCGACGCCGAAAGGATAGAGGATTTCTCCGAAGCCTTCGCCGAGGCGTGCTCGAGACACATGGCGGGCGCACCACCCCGCCCTGTCGTGCTGGATGCCGTCGTCGAGGCGGACTCAATAGATGGGCAGCTCATCGCCGAGCTCTCCGCGCTGGCGCCCTTTGGGGAGGGCAACCCGGAGCCGCTGTTCGGACTCGGCGGGGCGAGGCTCGTGTCACAGCGCCTGGTAGGCAGCGGCCATCTCAAGCTCAGCATCGAGGCGGATGGCCGCGCCTTCCAGGCCATAGGCTTCGGCATGAACTCCCTGCTCCCGGGGGACGCCAGATCGATCGACCTTGCGTTCACACCCGAGCACAACACATATAACGGCAGGACGACCATTCAGTTACGGCTCAGGGATATAAGTCAGGCTGAGGTTTAGGTTTAGGCTGAGGTTTAGGTTGAGCATCAAAGCTTAGCCTCAGCCTCACCGAAAGCCTTGCTTTTTGTGACCTTGCCCCATAGTTCTAAGCCATGTTCGAACTCTACGTCAGGAGGGCATTCGACGCCTCCCACGCCCTGCGCGACCGGGGCGGGCTCTGCGAGGGCCCGCACACGCACCGCTTCGAGTGCGAGGCGAAGCTCCAGGCCACGGAGGTGGACGCAGCCGGAATGGCCGTGGACTTCCGGAGGCTTGATGCCGCCATCGACGGCATCGTGGAGTCGCTGGCGGGACGCGCGCTTCACGAACTGCCCGAGCTCGGGGGAGTAAGCCCCTCGGCCGAGAACATCGCGCGACACATCTATGTGAAGCTCGCGCCCGAGGTCAGCGGGCTGGGGGCCAGGCTCGTGAAGGTGCGCATCTGGGAGGATGCGGACCACTGCGCAGCCTATCTGGAGTAGATCCCTATGACGAAAGCCATATCGCTGCTATCTGGGGGGCTGGACAGCGCGGTCGCTACGATGCTGGCGATGGAGGGCGTCGAGGTCGCGCTGGCAATCACCCTCGACTACGGCCAGAGGGCGGCGGCGCGCGAGATAGAGGCTGCGCAAGCGTTCTGCTCCATCCACGGAATCGAACACAGGGTCGTCGAGACGCCTTGGTTGGGCGAGCTGGGATCCAGCGCGCTGACGCACGGGTCTGCGCTCCCACAGGCCACGCCGGAGGGCCTGGACGAAGGTGCTGCGGAGCGCGCTCGAGCGGTCTGGGTTCCCAACAGAAACGGGCTGTTCATAGCCATCGCCGGGTCGTTCGCGGAGTCGACCGGCGCCTCCAGGATCGTGGTCGGCTTCAACGCCGAGGAGGCGAAGACTTTTCCGGACAACGGCGTGAAGTTCATCGAAGCAACGGATGCCGCCCTGAGGCTCTCGACGCTCGCACGCGTGAACCTCTTGAGCCCCACGGCGCGAATGACGAAGCAGGAGATTGCGGGCGCATTCATCTCACTGGATATCGATCCGGGGACGATGTGGTCCTGCTACGAGAGCGGCGAGCTCATGTGCGGACGCTGCGAGTCCTGCGCCAGGACGATCCGGGCCTTCAGGGCGCAGGGCGCATGGCAGCGCATAGCGCATCGCTTCGAGGGGACCGCGCGATGAGGAGCGCCTGGATCGACATGAGGATCGCCTACGACGGCACGCAGCTGCGCTCGCGCTGGGTCCTCGAGCGAACCTCCATAGAGGGCGACGGCCTTGCCATATTCGTGGGCCCGGCCGACGTGCCGATCGAGAACATGGTCGACATGGACGATGTCGCGGCAAACGCGCCGATATACTCAAAGGAGATGCTCCACTTCATAGCCGAACACCGCGAGCGGAGTCTACCGCTCGCAGTCGCACGGCAGAGGATCATGGTGGCGATCGCGACCGACGAGCTCAAAGGCCTCGCGACGGGCGCACCAATCGAGCGCAGGGGCGACGACATCTTCGATGGCGACCGCAAGCTCTCGGTGTCCATCGCCACGAGCTCGCCCTGCTCCACACTCATACACTTCGCGATAAACGTGCGAAGCGTCGGCACCCCCGTCCCCACGAAGGGGCTTTGCGACTACGGCATAGAGCCCGAAGCTCTGGGGCTGGCGATCGCAGAGAGGTACTGCCGCGAGATCGAATCGATGGAACACGCCGCGGGCAAGGTCCGTCCGGTGGACTGAGCCTATAACCCTTTGGAATATGGATTTCTGATCTGGACTGTGAGCTCCAGGAGGACGGGCTCGCCGGCCAGCCACTCCTGATACGGCGGGTAGGAGTGCGCAGGCAGCGTAACCTCGCCCACGACCAGGGCCGTGAGGGCATCGGCGTCGAGATGGCCGAAACTCTCCCATCCCTGCACGTCGATGAGCCCTGTCGAGAAGGCGATCCGGGGAAGGATCACGTCCACCAGCGGCCGTGCCCCCTCGTCGATGGCCGCCGGTCCACCCTCATAGACGCGGACCCTGAGGTCGACGTTGTGGACCTTGACGTCGGGCATGTGCGACCAGTCGACCCTGGGATCGACGCCGGGCATCACCTCAACGATCGCGCTCATCTCGCCCTGCCCGCCGGGCAGGTCGCCGCCGTGAAAGACGAGCCTTGGCACGCTGCTTCCAAGGATGGTGGCGCCGTCCGCCTCGATCTCGTAGCACACGGTCCCCTCGCCCCTGGCCACGAACGAGGGCGCGTCGGGGAGGGTCACGAGGCGCGCCTCGAGCCCCACACTCACGTCCAGCGAGTTGCGGCAGACCTCAGACGCCAGGGCCTGGCCCGCCGATGCCACCAAGAGCGCCACCATGATCGCGGCCTTGCATATTCTCATCATATCGCTACCTCCTCCGATGATGGCGCATCATCGCAGAGGTAGGCCTTGCGCCACAATATGCAGCGCGTCAGCAACACCCGTAACTCGTGACTCGTAACTGGTTGTAAATGACTGTTTTCTTAGTCTTTTCCGCCAGTCACCAGTCACTAGTAACTAGTCACGGCATTTAGACTTTTTCGTTGGGGTCGAAGAGCTTGGCATACTCCCCCAGGGCATAGCGGTCGGTCATTCCCGCGATGTAGTCGCAGACGCGACGCTCCGCGCTACCCTCGTCGCGTATCGCGCGCTCCAGCGACGGCGGCAGGACCTTGGGGTTGTTCAGATATGTCTCGAACAGCGAGTTGAGTATACGGGTGGACTTGTCCGCCATGCGCTCCACCCTGTAGTGCTTGTATAGGTTCTTGAAGAGGTAATCCTTCAACTGCTTCGTGCGGCCCGACATCCCGTCGCTGAAGGCGACCAGCGGATCCGGAATGTCCCTCACCCCATTCAGATCCCTGATGCCCAGGCCCTCTATACGCCTGCCGGTCTCCTCCTGGAGGTCCGTCACGAGCAGATGGATCAGCCTGCGTATAACCTGGCTCTTCTTGATCTTCGGCGAGACGCCCGGATGGTCCGCCTCCACCCGATCCGACATCTCACGCCAGAGCCCCACACCGTCCAGGCTCCGCGAGCTGAGCATACCCGACTCGAGCCCGTCGTCGAGGTCGTGGTTCATGTACGCTATCTCGTCGGCGACGTTTACCACCTGTGCCTCGAGTGTGGGGCTGCCCGGAGAGTCGGTAACCAGGCCCGCGAGCTCCGGCGAGTCGTACTCGCTGGCGTGCTTGAGCAGGCCCTCGAGGACCTCGCTGGAGAGGTTGAGGCCGGCGAAGTCAGGATAGCGGCGCTCCAGCAGCGTGACAACCCTGTAGCTCTGCCTGTTGTGCTCGAAGCCGCCGTGCTTTGCCATCAGCTCGTTCAGTGCGCTCTCGCCCCTGTGGCCGAAGGGAGTGTGGCCGAGGTCGTGCGCCAACGCGATGGCCTCGGCCAGGTCCTCGTTGAGACCCAGGGTGCGCGCGAGCCCGCGGGAGATCTGCGCGACCTCCAGGGTGTGCGTGAGCCTGGTGCGGTAGTAGTCCCCCTCGTGGTTCACGAAGACCTGCGTCTTGTACTCGAGCCTTCGAAAGGCCTCGCAGTGGACGATGCGGTCGCGGTCGCGCTGAAAGCACGTGCGAAAGCTGCACTCCTGCTCAGGGTGGCGCCTGCCCCTGCTCAGCCTGCTTCTGGCCGCGTAGGGAGCCAGCCAATCGTCCTCGCGCCTCTGATACTCCTCACGCGTAATCATAGCATCCCCCAGCGCTTGTGCATCTGCCCCATCACCCTCACGTCCTCGAGATATGCGCTGCACAACCTCTCCACCGAGCGGATCCTCCGCTCGGAGATGGAGCAGTCGAACGTGAGCGTGGGCGTGGCGGGCTGGATCACGATCGGTATGTACCTGTTGATTCTGCTCACGACGCCTATCGAACGCTCTATGTCCGCGTCCGTCGTACGATCGGTCACGACGAGCTTGACGTAGACCTCCCGGCCGGATGCCACGACCATCTTCAAAAAATCCTCGTGCTCCTTCCACGCGGGCCCTCGCCCGGTCGAGGAGGGAAGCTTGATGTCCATACTCACTACGCTCACGTGGGGGAGCACCGCATCCAGCCTGTCGAAGTGGATGCCGTTGGTCTCCAGCAGGACGCGGCGACGGGCCGCGATCGAGGGGAGCCACTCCGATAGAAAGTCGGCCTGCTCCAGCGGCTCGCCGCCCGTGACGCTCACCATGTCGTCCTCGAAGCGCTCCATGATCTCGGCGAGCTTTGTGATCGAGACGGGGTTTTCGACCTGCTCGAACTCGCCCGAACGGGGCGGGCTCTCCACACGACAGCGCTCCTCGAAGCAAAGACCCGAGGGCGTGTCGCAATACCTGCAACCCATCGAACACGAGCCCAGGCGCACGAAGGTCATGGGCTGTCCGGCGTAGATGCCCTCGCCCTGCAGGGAGCTGAATACCTCCACTATGTTCGCGCTGGTATCCTTCATCATTGCATCAGCCTTGGATCTGCCGTTGGGACGCGATTGTAACAGCTAAGGCCGCGGCTAAGCCATATAAAATATGGCCAATAATTTCAATTAGATAGAATGAATTCCGGCTCAGCGGCTGGCGCTGGCCTCGACCTGCCCGCGGCCGCGCCTCCCCACCTGCTCCGTGGCCCTGCGGCCGTAGAGCCTCTGGTAGTTCCAGTAAGAGGTCAAGACCTTCTTCACGTAGAGGTTGGTCTCGCTGTAGGGGATCTCCTCTATCCACTCCTCGATGTCGCCGTTTTCGCCGTTGGCCAGCCAGCGGCCGACGGCCTCCTCGCCGGCGTTGTAGGAGGCGATCATCGCCACCGCGTTGCCGTCGAACATATCCGCCAGGTTACCGAGGTAGGTCACGCCGTATGCGACGTTGGTCGCGGGGTTGTAAAGCTCGCCCCTGGAGTGTCCGCCGGTCCCCGCCTCTTTGGCGAGCCTCGCGGCGGTGGTGGGCATGAGCTGCATGAGGCCCACCGCGCCCGCCGACGATATGACGCGCGGCTTATAGGCCGATTCATTTCTCATCACGGACCAGACGAGAAGGGGGTCCACGCCCTCTATCTTGGCGAGCCTCGTGACGACCGGCTCGTACGCGTACGGATACGCCTGCTGCCAGACGAAGCGTCCAAAATCGCCGCCGCCCCCCGGCTGCCCCTTGAGATATCTCCTGAATCGACCCTGCGCGATCCTGTACGAGTAGTCGTGAGCGTAGCTCTTCCAGGCGAGCCACATCGCCTGCTCCGCCAGCTCGGGTCTCTTCCGCAGGTCGACCGCCCTGACCTCCCGGGCCGCGGCGTCGTGAAGCCCAAGCCGAGCAAGGATGATAGCCCGCGCCATATGAGGGGAGCCCTCGGCGCCGACCGAAGGAGGTCCGTAGCTCCCCCCATCGGGCCAGAAGTGTTCGGCGACCACGAAGTCGGCTATCGTGCGCTTCTCGCCGTCAAGCCTGCGCCTGGCGAGCTCGGCGTAGTAGCCCCTGGGGTACTCGCTGATGACCTGTCGAAACGTTGCCCTCGCCTCGTCCTTTCTGCCCATGGCCAGCAGGGTTCGGCCCTTCCAGTAGCGAACCCTGTCGTCTATTCGCGCCCTCCTGGCCGTCCTACCCTCGAGCCCCTCGAAGGCAGCTAGCGCCTGCGCGTGGGAGCCCTTCATGAGGTAACACCAGCCTATGAACCATCTTGCGAGAACGCCCTTGCTTCCCGCGCCCCTCATGGAGGCCATCCGCCCCCAGTGTTCTATCGCCTGGCCGTACCGTCCCTGGTCCATGTAGAGGAAAGCGATCTTGTAGGCCAGGTTGGCCGCGGAGCGGGAGCCAGGAGGGAGCCGCTCCATGATCCTTCGCCTTATCGCTATCGCCTTCTCGTAGTCGTTCTTCTTCGCGTAGATGAGCGCGAGCGTGTACTGCAGGCCAGAGAACCTGCCGCCCTGCGGGCTCCTCATGAGCTCGCGCAGTATCCTGATGGCGTCGTCGTAGCGGTGCGTCCACCTGTAGGACTTGGCCAGGAGCCACTCGGCCTGCGCGCGCTGCGTCGGATCGAGGCCGCCCGAGGCCAAAAGCCTCTCCAGTCGCACCGCCGCATCCGACCACTGGGACTGGGCCGTGAACGACTGGATGAGCCTCAGCTGCCTCGAGGGCTCGGCGAGCCAGGCTGCCACGTCCACCTTGAAGCGACGCTTGATCTCGGAGATGAGTCCCTCGAGATCCCTCAGATCCTCCTCGCACCCGGACGAGACTGCCATCCCCTTCACGAAGTTCGCCGCGCGCCCTCCCGCGCCCATGTCGATATAGGCCTTGGCGATGAGCCTCTCGATGCGCCTTCGCTCGATGTCGTCCGCCTCCTCGAGGGCATCGGAGAGGCGCTCGACCGCCTCCTTATGCCTGCCCAGCCCTTCCAGCGAGCGCGCCCTCTCCACCCTCGAATCCTGCATCCAGACGCTTGCAGGGTAAGCCTCAGCCAGCCGGTCCAGATGAGCCAGGGCCTGTTCGAAGCGGCCGAGCCTGTTTGCACAGCTGGCCCTGTAGAAGAGGACGTAGTCTCCCAGCGCCGGCAGGCCCTTCCCCACCCGCTCGAAGTGCCTCGCCGCCTGTTCGTATCTTCCGTCGGAATAGTGCGCGTAGCCCAGGACGAAGTCCCACTCCGGCTTGTCGTATCTCGATGCGCGGGCCTCGAAGTCGGCAAGCCCGGAGACTACGCCCTCAAGCGATGCGGCCTCCGTGATTGCCCTGCGTGCGAGCTCCGCCTCGTCGCCGGTCACCTGCGCCGCCCTCGCCCCGCCGTGGGCGCACGCCAGAAGGCACATGGATACGAGCGCCTGGAGCAAGAAGAGCTTCATCATGACACCCCTGATCATAGGCCTGGAGAAGACATCAGGCGGGGCAAGATTTCCAGCTTAAAATGAGAAACCCAGCGTGAGTATCATCGTTCCGTACTTTATGTCCGTCCCGAAGAGGGGATCCTTGAGGTTTTGGACGCGATCGCGGTTGACGACTATTATGCCGTATCCCAGCCTTCCGTGTATCGGGAGGCCGTGGCCGATGATGAAGTTGCCCCTGAGCTCGAAACCCACGCCCATGAGGAACTGGTCGAAGAAGGTGTTGAAGCTGTCCGAGCCCGCCTCGTGAGCGTTCCAGGCGTTTCCGTAGTCGACGAATATGGCGCCGCTTATGTCCTTCACGAAGACCGGCGCCGTCCCGAAGCCGCGCAGCGGGCTTACTATCGGAAAGCGATACTCGGCCGAGAAGAGCATCGCCCTGGTCCTGGAGAGCGCGGAGACCGGAAGGCCCCTGAGGGGAAAGTAGGTGTAGGAGCCACCTGATGCCAGGGGCCCCTCGCCCACAGCGCCGCCCAGGCCGAAGGTTCCCTGGACGAGCTGGTCGCCCCAGGTCATGCCGCCTGCGGCGCGGACGGCCAGCACGTTGTGGCGCCAGAGCCGCACGTACTCGCGCCAGTCTCCGGAGAAGATGATCTGCTCGTTGCGGTCCGCCGAGCCCAGATGCTTGTTCGTGACGCTTCCTGTGAGCCTTATCGTCCTGCCGTTCTCCTTGCTTATCGAGGCGGGAAACTTCTCCCAATCGCGATACTTGTACTCCCCCCTCAAGCCCGCGAATATGCCGAGGTTGAGCGCATCCTGCTCCCCCTGAGTGAGCGTCGTCTTGGGCAGGTGGTCCTCGTAGAAGTAGGCGAGGCTCATCATGTGGTTGCCGACCGGCAGCGCCAGAAAGCCCGTCACGCCTCGGCGGTGCTCGTAGTAGTGAACGGTCCTCTGGTCGTCGGTGGTGCCCGGATCGTCGTCGTAGTCGAAGGTGATCTGGCCGAAGTCGACCGCGTAGTCGCGGAAGGAGACGCCGAAGATGAGCTTGTGCCTGTTGTACCAGTACCTTCCAAAATAGCCCAGGTGCTTCGCATCGAGCCTGTACGACACCCCCGCTATCCAGTTGTGCCAGCGAAGCGCGTCGGAGCCTCCGGTGAAAGCCGTAGCGAAGAGCGTGTCGTCCGTGTAGGTGACTGCGGGCACGATGAAGCGCGGCAAGAAGAGCGGCGCGCCCCATGCCACGTAGTTGCGGTCAGTGAGCTTCACCTCTTCGACCGGGAGATACCCCTCCAGGCCGGTGCCTGGGGCCTCCCTCACCGTGGTCTTGGTGACCTTCTCCGTAACCCCGCGGGTCACGACCTTGGTCCTGACCCTCACGTCTGGCTCAGGCCTGCCCTCGCGGTCCCAGTAGCCGGACATTCGATATTTCTTCGCCTCCACCGCGGGATAGGAGCCGGGAGAGTACGGGTAGGCCGCTATCACGAAGCCCTTGGAGGTATAGTACTGCGCGAATATGCGGCCGTCCGGTGCCACGGACGGCTGATAGACGCCGGAGAGGACGTTCGTGATGCGCGTGAGTTCCTTGCCGTCGGGGCGGACCCTGTAGAGGTTGGCTATCCCGCCCTCGTCGGAGGAGAAGATGAGGTGTCCGCCATCGGAGGTCCACGCGGGCCTGGACTCGACCACGAGCCCCGTGGTCTTGGTGAGCCTCGTCACGGGGGCGCCGTCGATCGTGTACTTCCAGACGCGCCAGCCTACACCGGGGCTCCAGACCGACAGGGCCATGAAGCGACCGTCAGGCGAGACCCGCGGGTTTGCAAACTGCGTGTAGGCCGGGACGTTGGGAGTGAGATCCACGACGTCCCTGCTCTCGACGTTGATCCGCTTCAGCTTCTGGGTGCCGGCGTCGCCGGCCACGAAGATCACGTTCCGACCGGAGAGATCGAACTCCGGATCCCTAGCGCGTTCCCCGACGGTCAACCTCTTGAGCCGCTTCTTCGGCTTCTCTTCGGTAAAGTCGTACATCCACACGTCGAAGAAGCGATTGAAGTGCTTGTACCTGGCGATACGGGAGTATACGAGCTTGGTGCCATCACGGCTGAAGCCGAACTGCGTAGCCGAGTGCCCCTTCTTTATGAGCTGTTTCTCGCCGGTCGTCAGGTCCAGCATCCATATCGACGGCTTCGAATGGGGCGAGGTGACCTGGTAGACGAGGTAGCGGCCGTTTGGTGAGACCGTGGGGATTCCGTACTGTTTGTCGCGCTCAGTCTTGAGCACGATCTCCTGCGGCGCGCTCAAGCCCTGCGACTCGATGGAGGCTCGCTCCTTACGGTACTCGTCGATGAGATCCTGGCGCCACTCGTTCCAGAGCTCGTAGAAGGTCTTGCCGTAGACGTTGCGAGTCTGATGGTTCAGGAAGCCCAGCATGATGCTGGAGCGGATCCTCTTATCCAGCTTCTTGAACTTATCGACGCCGTAGGTGTCGACCAGCCACTGCGTGAACTTGATGCCGTATATGTAGGCGCCCTTGTAGCCCGGCCAGCGCCAGCCAAGTCCGTCGGCCTGGTCTATCGCGGGGAAGTCGTCGTCCAAAACGGACATGCGGACCACCATCTCGCTGTAGGAGCCCCTGCCGCGACCGCCCTCGGTGAAGTAGGTCTCCCCGAACTGAGCGATTCCCTCCCTGAACCAGACCGGGTTCATGCCGGAGGGCGAGACCGTCTTGCCGAAGACGAAGCGCAGAGGGCGCCACACGCCGCCCACGGCGTCTATCTGCACTATGTGCGTGAACTCGTGGATCAGGAGCATCCTGAGCCAGTCGTCGTAGTGGGCCAGCGACGAGTCCGGAGGCGGCGGGGAGACGTAGATGATCATGAAGTTGTATGGGAGCACGGCCGCCATGCCGTTTGAGAGGTCGGTGTTGTCCAGCAGCACCACCTGCGTCTTGCCGAATGGCCGCCAGTTCCAGATCTCCACCGCCTCGGGGTAGAACTCCTCGAGGATCAGCGCGGACTTCTGGGCGACTTCATGGATGCGCTCCGGATAGTGTATGGCGAAGTGCTCGCTGGAGAGGGTGCGCCAGCCCGCCGCGGGGTCGTATATGGATGCCGCCGCCGGACGGGCGAAGGCCGCCAGGGCGACGACAGCAAACATGATGACCTTGAGGCTCTTCAAAAGCCCTCCCCCAAACCCGCAGTTGCAATAAAATAGCTAATTTGCGCAAGAATCTCAACGCATAATTTCCCGGCCGGACAGGCCCGCTGACCTCGCCGCTGGAGGAGCGAAGGCGCGCCCCCCATTATTAGATTCGCGTTAGAAATGCATCAGGCCTAGCTTTGCGCTTGCACGCCACCCGCCGTTGCTTTAGTTGTGGATGAGTATGAAGCGCACGCCGGCAAAAGAGGGCTCCAAGAACCTGCGATTTATCGTAGGGCGAAAGCCGGTGTGTCCGATCCTCATTCGACTGTGCTTTCCCCACATAGCTGTAAAACGCAATCCCATCTTTTAGAAATCAGCTTCATCCGTTTTTAGATCAATAAAACTCGATTTGTGAAGGTCGGGCCGCAGGCGGCGGCCGGAGGGCCTTCTGTTTTTTTATACTGATTTTATCGCGGCGCCAGGCCGCGGGAGAGGGAGGACGAGATGAAGGACGTATGCGGAGACACCATGGCACTCTATGAGCGATACGAGACGACTGCGAATTTTCTCAGGAGGCTCTTCTCCGAGGAAGAGGGGCCACTGGATCAACCAACATCGAGATCGAAATCAGAAGAGGAGGAGAACATGTCCTGCAGAATCGAGTATTACGGCGACACCGGATTCGGAAGCTTCATGTCCAGCAAGGTGATCTGCGGCAAGACCGAGCGCGTCCCCCCGAAGCAGGATGAGGCCGAGCAGCCCAAGGCGGACCGCTACGAGAAGAGCGACGACCTTGACGTTTACATGCATCTGTACGGGATGACCGGCTATGCGGGGCTCATCCTCACGAGCATGTGGCGCACGTGGATGAGGTAGCTTGAGGGGCTCACCTGCCTAGCGGCGATATCCCCTCGCGAACGTATTTGGCCACAAAGCCGTCCCCGTCCGCGTCCATGAAGATGGGGTTTGCGATCGCCCAGGCCGGGGCGCCGACGTTTGCGTCCGCATGCAGGGGTGCAAGGTCGGCCGGGTCGAAGACCTCGGGCCCGTCCTCGCGGTCGACGAGCGCGTCGGTGACGATCGGATACAGCGACCTGTAGCCCTCCGTCTCCGGCGTGCCCCTGGCCATAACCACCACCCACGTGTCCTCGCTGACGTCGAGCTGAAAGGAGACGGTGGCCGATATGAGGCCCTCCTCGGACTCCGACCAATCCGTCAGAGTGCCGTCGGATAGCTTGAAGGACTTGGCCGGACTATACGTGTAGCGGGGCACGTGATAGGGTTTGTAGAACAGCGCCGGGTCGGACGCGCTCCCCTGCATCGGCATGTCGGTGTCGTCGTCCACGGGTATCGGCTCCGTGTTGGCGTAGACCTCGATCGTGTCGAACCAGGCCCAGGAGGGCGCCTGGACGGTCACATCGAAGGCGGCGCTCGTACCGACGATCGTGTCACCCACCGTGGCCTCGCCCGAGTCGCCACTGGCGTTCACCTGGATGAAAGGCCCGGCCGAGACGATCACCCTGCCCTCCCTTATGTTCTCCGCATACTCCTCCAGATCTATGGCGTCGTGGCTCGACCCCATCCCGTCGGCAGGATCGACCGAACTCGCTATGAAGTTCCTGGGCATGCCGATCGGGTTCGCGATCGCCCTGTGGCTGTCCGAATCCGAGGTGGCCGTGACGATGAGCCCCAGGTTGAGCAGGTTGAACCACGTCGGCAGCGCGGACCTGTAAAGAAGGCTCGTGTCGTGCAGGTGCATCCCGACCATTAGCTCCAGCGAGTCGAACTCGGTGGTGACGAGTTGGGAGGTGCCGAACTGAACTGGGAAGGAGACGCCGTCGCTGCGCGGCGGCATCCTTCGCTCGACGGGGTCCGCATAGGTCGAGAGCGGCTGGACCCCGTAGTCCTCCATGTAGAAGGGGGAGGTCACCCAGCCGGTCGCCAGCAGGAGTCCGGTGGGGTTGTCCATGATGTGGTTTACCTGCACCACCTCCTCGCCCGGGTCCTCGCGCATCAGCGGGATGAGCTCGTCCAGCCCGAGGCAGTAGTCCGGGTCAGGTCCGACGACGTCCATGGTGGAGCCGCTCCAGTCGACGGCGCCCCCCTCAGGGTCGTCGGGGTCCGCCTCCAGAGGAAAGACGTTGAAGTGGCCGTAGTGGTTGGGGGTCACCTCGTCCCCGGCACACGTCGTCATGCTCCCCGGAGGTATGGCGCCCTCGCCCATCAGATCTCTAACGAACGGAGCGTAGTCGGTTATGTAGTCGTGGTCGGTCGACTGCAGCACGTCCAGCGCCTCGGCTGCGGCGGACAGGGCCCTGAGCCTCTGGAAGAGCATCGAGTCCGGGCTCACGTGCGAGTGGACATGGAGGTCCGCGCTGATGTAGCCGGGCGTCTGGACTACCCTCGCCAGCGCCACCCCCTCCAGGTTCACCGTACCGTCCGCTGACACTTCCACGACCTGCTCGTAGGCCGAATACTCCGGCCCTCGGCTTATCACGAAGAGGTAGGTGCCAGGCTCCAGGTTGAAGCCGGAGGCGCCGCTCAGATCGAACGTGCCATTGGCCGTGATGTACTTCACGTCCACTATGCCGAACGGCCTCTCCCAGTGGTACGTGGATCGAAACCTGCCTGCGCCGCCCACCTTGTTGGGGCTAGGATCCTCGCCGACTATCGTGAGCCTCGCCGGGATCGCAGCTTTGGAGACCGCCTCCACGACCGGACCCGCCAGTTCCACCCTCCCAGTCTCGCCGAGTGTGCACGTCACCGAGGCAGCGGGGTTCGTGGAAAGGTCTATCTCGTACGGCTCGCACGAGCCGGCCTCGATCGTGCCGTTGGCGTGATAGCCGGGCAGCTCGACCACCACCTTGTAGGAGCCGTCGCCGAACCTGCGCGATATCTCGTCTCCGCCCGTTGGGAGGTTTCCGCCGCAGCGCCCGTGCGAATCGGTGCGATAGGTTACGAGAGTGCCGCTGCCGGACATCACCGCGACAGTGGCGCCCTCGACCGCAGCGCCCGAGGCGTCCAACACCTTTGCGCTGAACGGGCGCGTCGAGGCGCCTATGGCGGCCAGCCCCGCGTCCATGACGGAGCCGGCGGAGCCGTCGCCGACGACGAAGTAGCTCGTCACCTTTCGCGTCTCTCCCGCGGGTATCGAGAACTTTATCTCGGGCGTGCCCCCGCTGCCGAGGGGCGCGAGCTTCAGAAACTCCTCGCCCAGCATTATGCCGGTCACGTCCGAATACGACACGGTGGTCGACTTGAGGATCTCACCCGTATCCGGATCTGTGAACTGCGAGGGATCGAAGAAGTAGCCGTACGAGACGCCGACGCCTTCGAAGCCCTCGTAGATCACCGCCGGCGTGTTGCCGCCCACCTGCGTCATCAGGTCGGGCGTGAAACCTATCCCCGGTATCAGCATCGACACCAGGCCGGAGCCGTTCATGATGTGGCCGACCGGGAGGCGCACCTCCTGATCGCCTTCGTTTTCGAAGGTGGTCTCAACCCTGAGATAATCCTTCCCCGGCTCCAGGACATAGTCGGTCACCACGTCGAAGCTCATGCCGCTGAGGTCGTCGTATATCTCGAATGGGTTGCGTCGGTCGTCGAAGCGGTTGGAGAAGGTTATGGCCTGGCCCGCCACCCCCTGCGCGACCTCCCCTATGAAGTCCAGGTCCAGATAGTCATAGGCGTCTATCTTTCCATAGGCGCGCAGCTTCTTCGTGCCCCCTCCGGATCCGTCCGAAACCGCCTCGTAGTCGAGATAGTTCACCGTCCACTCGATGTTGACCAGAGGGAAGATCGAGCCAAAGTTATCCTGACCTGCGGCGCCCGAGGCGCGAACGAGATCCGCGTCGATTATGTTCCCGCCGAAAGAGTTCACCCCGGAGTTCTTGCGAGGCTTCTGTATGACGACCCTTATGCGGTCGTTGGAGAGCAGCACGTCGCCCACGCGCCCCTGCGCGTTGGGGCCGCCTATGAGCTGCGACTCGCTCGTTATCGTAAACGGAGTCTCGGGCCATCCCGATACGTTCGGGGATGGCTTCGATTCGCTCTTGGTGCAGGCGCTCATCAGCGCACAGAGCGCAGCCGCAGCAGCTATGGTTTTGAGTCCATTCTTCATATTTCCCTTCGGCCCCCACTTATCGGATTTGGGGGCCATTAGTTGCGTATTTATTGCAACAAATACGGGGGATGGCTATGCGCCCTGCGGCATGGCCTGACGGGGCGCGTCAGGGCCCTGAAAATGGCTTTATTTCTACTCTAAGGACCATTATATGCAGTTGACTGGCCTGCCGGGCGGAGTTAGAAGATCACCTGTTTTCGAACTTATGCGCACGACATAACCAGGATTGAGCCAGGAGGAAGCGATGATCATCGGGGTCCCGAAGGAGATCAAGACTAAGGAGACGCGCGTAGCGATAACGGCCGAGGGTACGAGGCAGCTGGTGGATGCCGGTCACAAGGTCGAAGTGGAGCGGGGCGCGGGACTGCTCTCGGGGATCAGCGACGAGCATTACGCCAAGGCCGGCGCAAACATAACCGAAGCCGATGAGGTCTGGAACTCCTCTGAGATGATCGTCAAGGTCAAGGAGCCTCTGGAGAGCGAGTACAAATACTTTCGCCCCGACCTCAACATCTTCACCTATCTGCACCTGGCAAGCGTGCCCAAGCTCGTGGACGCGCTGTGCGAATCGAAGGTCACCTCGATTGGCTACGAGACCGTCGAGAACGACGACGGCTCGCTGCCGCTTCTGACGCCGATGAGCGAGGTGGCCGGCCGCATCGCATCCCAGATCGGCACCTACCTGTTGCACGCCAACCACGGCGGCAAGGGTCTGCTCCTGGGCGGCGTCACCGGAACGCGCAAGGGCACTGTAGTGGTTATAGGCGGCGGCATCGTGGGGCACAACGCGGCGGATGTGGCGTTCGGCCTGCGGGCCGACACGGTCGTCCTGGACATCGACGACGAGAAGCTCGCCTGGTACGAGAAGGAGTACGGCGGCAGGATGAAGGCGGTGAAATCGTCCGAGTCGTCCGTCGCCGAATGGGCCGCGAAGGCCGACCTGCTCGTCGGCGCAGTGCTCGTCGCGGGCGATCGCGCGCCGCACGTCGTGAAGGAGAGCATGGTGAAGAGGATGCAGCCCGGATCCGTAATCGTCGATGTGGCCATCGACCAGGGCGGCTGCGTCGAGACGATAAGGCCGACCAGCCATGACAAGCCGATCTACAGCATGCACGGGGTCACCCACTACGCGGTCCCCAACATGCCGGCGCTCACGCCCCACACCTCGACCGAGGCGCTCACCACTGCGACCTTCCCCTACACCCTGGCCCTGGCGAACAAGGGCTGGGACAAGGCGCTGGCGGACGATCACGTCCTGGCGAAGGGGCTGCAGACCAAGGGCGGCAAGGTCACCCTCCCGGTCCTGCAGAAACTATTCCCGAAGTGGAGCTAGACGATGGCCCAGCCGCAGGTCTTCTTCCTTCCGTGGGAGCGGCGCGACGAACTCCCGAAGCTGCTCGAGGAGGCGGGTGCGCCTGATGCCTTGGAGAAGGGCGACTGGTGCGCCGTCAAGATCCACTTCGGCGAGCGCGGCGGCGACGGCCACATAAAGCCCGAACTCGTCAGGCCTGTCCTCAAGATGATCCGCGGGAGGAAGGCCAAGCCTTATCTGACGGACACCTGCACCATCTACCACGGCCCCCGCAACAACGCCATCGGTCATCTGGAGGTGGCGGCCGAGCACGGCTACACGCAGACGAAGCTGCAGACGCCGATCATCATAGCCGACGGCTTGAGCGGCAAGGAATACGAGGAGGTGAAGGTCGCGGGCCGCCACTTCGAGAGCGTCAAGATAGCGAGCGGCATCTTCGAAGCGGACTCCATGATGGTGCTCTCCCACTTCAAGGGGCACCTGCTCACGGGCTTCGGCGGGGCCATCAAGAACGTCGGCATGGGCTGCGGCGCCCGGATCGGGAAGTTCGAGATGCACTCTTCGGCCACCCCCACGCTCAAGGAAAGGCTGTGCATAGGCTGCGGGGCATGCCAGCAGGCCTGCGCGCACGGGGCCGCCGCCGTGGTGGCAAAGAAGGCCTCGATAGACCTGTCGCTGTGCGTCGGCTGCGGCGAGTGCGTGGTCGCCTGCCCCACCGGCGCTATCTCCATCACCTGGAACGAGGGCGCCGCGCAGGTCCAGGAGAGGATGGCGGAATACGCGCTCGGTGCCGTGAAGGACAAACGCACCTTCTACGTCAACTTCATCAACCACATAACGCCCAACTGCGACTGCATGGGGTTCAAGGAAAATCCGCTCATGCCCGACATAGGCATCGTCGCCTCGGCGGATCCGGTGGCCATAGACAAGGCGTCGTACGATCTCGTGCTGAAAAACGGCGGCGACGTCTTCAAAAAGGCGCACCCGGACGTGGACGGGACCGTCCAGATAAAGCGGGGCAGCGAACTAGGGCTCGGCGACCCAGACTACTCGCTCATCCAAGTGTAGATAATCTATAGATATTTTTATCGGAGTTTCCCCGCAACTTTTCTTACAAAACTGCGATAAGTGCTTGGAAGGAGCGTTGAGCCCAAAGGGGGGCCGGTGAGTGAATTCTGCAAAAATATTGAGGGCGACGCAAACGCGCGCGCCATCTGCGAGCATCTCGCAGACAGCCGCGGTTTTGGCGCCAGGGATCTCGACGTCGGCGTCGCACGCATCGTGAGGCCCGAGGACGGCAGGGCGCACATCGAGCGCGGCCGTCCCGACGGCGAAATCGATTCGGCGGAGGTCTACGCGAGGGCCGTCGAGCTCGCCGAGGCCGAGGAGGACGGGCAGAGGGCCAGGTATCTCCAGGGCGGCGACCACTTCCACTTCGAGATGGACTGCCCGTTCCAGTCCTTCTTGAGAGACGGGGCGGGGCTCAGGATCCCCTGGCTGCTCTACGACGGGGGCAGGGTGGAGAGGTCCAACTGGCTCTTCTCCAGGATCCAGTGGAAGGTCGAGGGGTTCATGTCCACCTCCAGGCTCGCGGGTGCGGACGCACAGAGCCCTGCCTACAAGCGGGAGCTGGCGCTCAAGATATTCGAGTTCATCAGGAAGTCCCCGCAGAGGGGCGGGATGGGGATATCATTCGACAAGGACGGCGGCCCGCACTCGGACATCTACGAGGTGATCGAGTCGCGCAAGGCCACCTGCATCGAGTTCGTAAACCTCTACCTGGCGATAGCGCGCCAGGCGGGGCTGGACGCCAGGCCGGTAGAGGTCTACGACGACAACGAGGGCAGATCGATCGATCACCTCAAGATCGGGATCCCTCTCGGCGACGGCTGGGACCTCTTCCTGGACCTCAAGACCGGCGTCGGTATGAGAGAGGGCAAGCGGTGGTCGTACATAAGCAAGAGCGACCTCGTCGCCTACGACTACAACGCCAGGGCGCTGCTCAACTGCCGGGGCGAAGACGGCGAGACCGATGCCGAGTGCGTCATGCACAATCTGGAATACGCGCACGCCGTCTCGCCGCACCAGTACATGGTGTTGTATAACCTGGGTTATTACGCGCACGAGACCGGCGACCTCGAATCGTCTGCGGAGTATTTCATGCGTGCCAGAGACGAGTTCCCCCAACACGCCCGGACGAGATACAACCTCTCCACGGTGCTGGGGGAGTTGGGCAAGGCCCAGGATGCCTCGGAGGAGATGAGCGCCTACGAGGACCTAACCGACTGATCACTCCTTTGTGTCCTCGGTGCCTGCGACCGTCGCCGGCGGAAAGAGCGGATGGCTCGCGCTCGCGGGCTTCGCGCCCTCCAGCTTCTTCACCGCGACCGCATAGGTGTCCTTGCCCATCACATCCGCAAGGACGCTCTCCAGCTCCGCCGCTCGCTCAGGGTTCTCAATACCTCTCGCCCTCACAGCTTCTATTATCTGCGCGTCGGTGCGACCCGCGGCCCTGAGGGTGGAGACCAAGGATCTGACCTCCACCTGAAGCTTGGTCCTCTCCATCTCCTTCTTGATCTTCGCGGCCTCGGCGGGCGTGGGCTTCGGCTTGGGCGCCGCCCCCGCCTTCTTGACCTTTCCTGCACTCATCATATCCTTACCCTCCTGTCCCGTCGCCGCCGCTCGAACGGCGGCCGATCCGACACACTGAAAAATATTGCATCAAACGTGCCACGGCCCACATAGGGTCCACTTTTTTAATCATTTATAATTATTAGGTTTATTGTGCCGAGGTGCGACGGGGCGAAGGGCCGGGGTTATCTTTTTGACAACGGCGCGACATCGCGTCAAATATCCGACGCCCATCAGCCATCGGCACACTCAGAGGGACGGATGCTCCTGGCCATCGACATAGGCAACTCCTCCGCCGACTGCGGCGTCTTCCGCGGCACGAGGCGGACGCATCGCTTCAGGATCGAACACGGCGAAACATCAAAAGCCGGGACACTGGCGCGCCTGATCAGGTCCGAGACAAACCCGACCTCGCCGTTCGATGGCGCGTGCATGTCGAGCGTAGCGCCCGAGAGGGACGGCGAATATATCGCCGCCGTCCGGCAGGCGTTCGGCATGAGGCCTCTGGTCGCTACCTGCGCAAACATCCCCATCAAGGTGAGGGGCTATGACCTCGAACAGATTGGTGCGGACCGGCTCCTGGCGGCGCTGGCGGCTTATGAAAGATACCGCGCGCCGGTCATAGTCGTTGACGCGGGCACCGCCATAACGATCGACTACGTCAACGGCCGTGGGGAGTTCTGCGGCGGCGTGATCTTCCCGGGCGCCTCCGCCTCCGCACGTCTGCTGGAACGGTCGACGGCGCTGCTGCCCCGCGTGGATATGTCGGGAGCCTCCCGCACCATCGCCAAGAACACCGCGGAGGCCATCAGATCGGGGCTGCGCTATGGGTACGCCGGCGCAGTGGACGGGATCGTCGAGAGGATGACCAGGGAGAGTCGCGCGCAGCCGACGGTCGTGGCGACAGGTGGCGAGGCGCGCCTCATCTCGCGCGCCTCGAGCTCGATAGTGCGCACGCACGACGGCCTCGTCCTCGAAGGCCTGCGGATAACCTGGGAGAGTTCGAAGGCAAGATGAGCAAGACAAAGCTTCACGACTGGGACATCGCGCCCAAGGTCGCCATACAGCTGCAGAGGGACCTCGCCGGGCGGGTCCGCCTCCGCCCCCTCGGGAAAAGGCCGCGCACGGTCGCCGGGGCCGACATCGCCATCGACAGGCGGACGAACTTCGGGGTGGCCGCCGTAATCGTCTTCTCATATCCGGGGCTCGAGGAGGTGGACAGGGGCGTGGCGAAGGGCAAGCTCCCCTACCCGTACATACCGGGTCTGCTGTCGTTCCGCGAGGCGCCTCTTCTGCTGAACGCCTTCTCTAAGCTAGACAGGATACCGGACGTCGCCGTCTTCGACGGCCAGGGGATCGCGCATCCCAGAGGGCTTGGGCTGGCGAGCCACATGGGGCTGTGGCTCGAGATCCCAACGATCGGCTGCGCCAAGTCCAGGCTCGTGGGGGATTTTAAGCTGCCCGCGGCGGAGGCGGGCAGCTGGTCGCCGATGAGCTACGAGACCTGCAGGGAGAAAAGGCGCCGGGTCGGGGCATGCCTCAGGACGAGGAGCGGGGTAAAGCCGGTCTTCGTCTCCCCCGGGCACCTGATAGATCTCAGGAACTCGATCAGCATCGTGCTCGGCTGCTGCGACGGGCTGAGGATCCCCAAACCCACGCGCATGGCGGACCGGCTGGTGGGCGAGCTCGCGCGTTGACACATATCCCGCGAATCGCTACCTTTCGCCCATGAATATAAAATGCGCTCTCCCGATGCTCGCCGCGTTGCTCCTGGCGGCCAACCAGGCCTGGGCCTTCACTGCACAGGGCTTCTCCAACCCCTACGGCGTAGCCGTCGACGAGAGGACCAACTTCATCTTCGTCTCGAACGTTGCTGGCTCGCTGGATGCGAAGGACGACAACGGCTTCATCTCCAGGCTCCGGGGCGACGGATCGATCGATAACCTGAAGTTCATAGACGGTGCGGCCAGGTCCATAGATCTAAACGCTCCGAAGGGCATGGCGGTCGTGGGGACCACCCTGTATGTCTGCGACATCGACAAGCTCAGGGCGTACGACACGACCTACGGCAACCACCTGTTCGACGTCAACTTCGGAAATCTTCCGGTGCAGCACCTCTACGACGTGAAACAGGGCCCCGGCGGCGTGATCTATGTGGCCGACGGGCCGGGCAACAGGATCTACAAGGTCGACATACCGAGGCAGCATGAGGTGACGACGCTCACCATGGGCGACTCCCTGGGACAGCCGCACGGCCTGGTCTGGTTCCCGCCGAAGCAGGTCTTCGCGGTCGCGGGCTGGAGCTCGGGCCAGGTCACCGCCTACAACCGCTCCGGGAAGATGAGGCCGCTGCCGGCGGTATTCCTCAGGACGCTCGAGGGGATGGACGCGGACAACAAGGGCAACATCTATGTCTCCAGCACGGGCCTCGGGGGCATCTACATGATAGACAAGGACTTCGCGCTGCACAGCTTCAACACCGGAATCGATTCGCCGTCCGGCATCGCGTTTCACAAGGCCGGGGAGCAGATAATCACAGCGTCCTTCAACGGCAATACTGTCGAGTCGATGCCGATCGGCCCTCAGGCGGCCACGCCCTCTATGGAGGTGACCCATACCCAGGCTCGCCCTGCGCCCGAGTCCACTGAGGTCTTTGCGCCCTCCGAGGATGAGAAGAAGACAAAAGAGGGTGAGGGAGCAAAACCGGAGGAGAAATCGGAGCCGGCCGAGAAGCCGAAGGCAAAGCCAGAGGCGACCAAGAAAGAGACCGAGAAAAAACCCGAGAAGGAAGAGAAGGCCGAAACCCAGGGCGGCTAGCGGCCGCTCATCCCCCCAAGGACCTCATGTTGCAAAGGCGCCCCGCGATGTCGCGGCTTGCGCGCACGCCTTTGTCCACCCTGTTCCAGACGGCGGGTGTCTCCATGCAGAGGTAGAGCTTCCGCGCCGGTATCCTCGCGGAGAGTCTGTCCCAGAGAGGCTTATAGACCATGTTCCTCATGAACCTCGGGTAGCGGAACTTGCCGCCGATCGGCACGAGCTCGCCGGTGAATATCCTCGTGCCTGGGAAGCTTTTCATCGCCGTCTCGGGCAGAGAACCGGGATAGCGCAGGAGCCCCAGGCTTATCCAGGCGATCGTCTTCGGATCTATCTCGTCCAGTATGCGATCCACCACCTCGTCATATTTGGAGACGGTCTCGTCGACCGAACCCTCCATTATGATGGGGTCGAAGTGAAAGCCCACCCCGTAGCCTGCCTCGCCCGCCCTGCGCGCCGCCGCAAGCCTCTCGTCCAGGCTCGCGACGGACCGCTCCTCCGATGCTATGACCGACGGCGTGTTCACCGACCAGGACACGACGGTCCTGCCCCTGTGCTTTATGTCCAGCAGATGGTCAACGAAGGCGGTCTTGGTCTTGAGCTCCAGCAGGGCGTTTCGCCTCCTTGCGAAGAAGGAGATGAGCAGGCCCGCGAAGTCCAGTATTGGATCCAGGGCAAGGCTGTCCGCGAGCTCCCCCGTGCCAATCCTGTAGAAACGATCCGGCGCGGCGTCGAGGAACTCCCCCACCTGCGAGAGTATCGCCTCGAGGTTGACGTTGACCGTCGTCGTAGGATTGTTGGCGAGATACGACTGCAGTATGCAGTAGCTGCACTGCATCGGGCAGCCGGAGACCAGGTCGATGACCCGGTAGCCGCAGCAGAGGTGGCCCGGGCCCATGCCCTGGCAGGCTTTAAAGGCCTGGCCCCGATGCTGCGTGAGGATCATCCTCCGTTTGGCCGTGGCGATGTCATCGGGCCGCTTGAGCCTCCGGATGTCGTCGACGACGTCCGCCTCGCATCCGTGGAGCCTCTCCAAAATGCGGATAGTCGTGGGGTGGTCCGCGACCTCCCTGTCGACGTAGACGCGCTCGGGCATGAAGGCAGGCGCCGCGCGACTGCCCCTCTTGCGAGATGCGTCCGACAGATAGACGAGATTGGAGCTGACAGATGCTGACATCCGCTCACCCCCGAAGGTTCATAGAGCGATCAAATCCTCAGGTCTTGTACCAGTCGAAGATCTGATGCCAGTGCTGTTTCTGGAAGGCGGCCTGGATCTTGTTGGCGAGCTGTTCGATCTCCTCGGGCGTCGAGAAGCGGCACTCGAGCTTGATCTTCTCGTCCTCGAAGTAGGGATCGTGAACGACCTTCGCGGACTCCGGCAGGTCGAGGCTGCGGACCAGCTGCGCCATCTGGTTCTGGCGCTCGGTGAGCTGCGGCAGCTTTATCCCTCGGAGCGCCTGTCTCAGCGCCCTGACCTTGTCGGCCGGGGTCGTGCTGCGGTCGGCGACCACCTGCATGAACTGGTATCTGTGGAGGATCTCCTCGACCGTCATGCCGTCGCGCGCCGCGATCTCGCGGATGAGCGTGAGCAGCTCGTTGAGCTTGCTGGCCGAGGGCCTGATCTGCGTGAGCACCGGCAGCAGCTCCTGCTGCGTGCTCGAGCTGAACTCCGCGATGCGGCCGGCCGACGACAGCGCCAAATCGCTCTGCACCACGTAGTTCTTGAGCGGCTCAGTGAGCTGAGTCAGCGACAGGAGCTGGTGGAGTATCTTGTAGCTGGCGTCCATGCCGAAAAGCGGCAGGAAGCGCTTCACGAGATCCTCCTCGGATACGGAGCAGAAGTGGCCGAGCTTGGTGAGCGCTATGCTCTTCTCTATGAGGTTGAGCTCGCGGTTGGCCGCGTTGTCGTGCAGGCTCCACATGAACGCCTGCGTAGGCGAGAGATCGCCCGGCTCGTGGACCAGGGCCGGCATCGACTGGCGGCCGAGCTCCTGCATCACGAGCACCCTCTTGTAGCCGGTGACCACCTGATAGGTGTTCTCCGGGGTATGGCGAACGTTGATCGGCTGGATGATCCCGACCGCCCGGATGGAACGCGTGAGGCTCTCGAGCTCCGGCGCAAAAGTAATCCGGAAGCTGTCGTCCGCGGTGTTGATGTCTGAGATGGAGAGATATTGTAGTAACATAGGCGGCGCATATTGGAGAAAGGCACCCCAAAATGCAACTTTTTTTTAGCAGACGGACCGTTAGCAAACACTTGACAGTTGCAATGAAGCTCAGAATCGCAGTATGAGTTCGAGCATATGAATCCCTGCAACACCGATGAACGCTGGATGCGCGAGGCTCTCGCAGAGGCCGCGAAGGCAGAACGCGAAGGCGAAGTTCCGATAGGCGCGATCGCGGTCTGCGAAGACAAAGTCGTCGGGCGCGCCCACAACATCCGGGAGCGAACGCACAATCCCCTCGGACATGCGGAGCTTTTGCTCATCGAGGAGCTCGCCGGCGGGCGCGGGAGCTGGCGCCTGGATGGCGTAACCGTCTACGTCACCTGCGAGCCATGCCTGATGTGCGCGGGCGCGATGCTGCAGGCCAGGGTCCCCACCGTGGTGTACGGCTGCCCAGACCCCAAGGCGGGTGCGATGGGCTCGCTCTACGACGTATCGCAGGACGCCCGGCTCAACCACGCGATCGAGGTCCGGGCGGGCGTGCTCTCGGAGGAATGCGCGGATCTGCTGAGCAGTTTCTTCAGGGCAAGGAGGGCCAAGCGAGCCGACGGGGCGCATGATCCAGGCTAACTATTTAATTAATATCGTAATTTAGGGTCATCATCTGTCGTTGATTTCAAACGCATCGTATGTTTAATAGGCGCCCTTGCAAAGCGGGAGCGCCGAGCGGAGAGGTGCCGGAGTGGTCGATCGGGGCGGTCTCGAAAACCGTTGACCTTTTAACGGAGGTCCGTGGGTTCGAATCCCACCCTCTCCGCTGAGCGCTTTGTTTGCAGGCACGCGTTGATTTGACTATAATCGCCGGAACTCAAGGGGGTTAACCATGAGAAAGCTGATATTGATCGTCCTTTTCATAGCCGCATGCATCTACTTCTTCAGCACGCGCTACGAAATCAAGTCGGGCCACTCCCCGGACGGAACCTTCCATATTGTATTAATGAACAAGACGTCGGGGAAGATCACGCAGCTTATGGGCGGCAAGTAGTATTGAATCAGTTCGGAGGTCACAAGATCTCTCAGCGGAGGGATGCAGGAGCGGTTGATCTGGCACGCCTGGAGAGCGTGTGTACCGTAAGGTACCGTGGGTTCGAATCCCACTCCCTCCGCTGAGAGATCGTGCACGGCCCTCCGATTGATTGATTGATCCGCGATAACCAGTTGCAATAGTCATGTATTTAGCATGCTTAAGAGGAGATTCATCAGTGAGGGTGGCGATCATCATAGGGTTTTTGCTCTGCGCGATGTGTTACGTTGCAGCAGAGCGTTTTGACATCGCCACTGTCAACGGGTTGAACGATACCAAGGCCTACGTCATCATCGACACCTGCACCGGCCACACTTGGTATTTCGACTAGATCCCTACCGATGCCAGTCTCGAAAAAAAAGCAAAATGAACTGTCGGCCCGCATGAAGGAGCAGGGCGTACGCGAGGCCGACCTCGACGAGAGATTCACCAGATCCAGGGGGCCCGGCGGGCAGCACGTCAACAAGACCTCGACCTGCGTCGTCTTAAAGCACCTGCCCACCGGCACGGAGGTTCGCTGCCAGACCGAACGCAGCCAGGCCCTGAACCGTCATCTGGCAAGGCAGCGCCTGATGGACAAGCTGGAGCAGAAGGCGCTGGGCAAGAGGAGCGTCATCGAGAGGAGACGGTGGAAGATCAAGAAGCAGAAGGCCAGGCGCTCCCGCCGCGCCAAGGAGAAGGTGCTGGAAGAGAAGCGCAGGCAGTCCGAGAAGAAGCGTGCGCGCAAGAGGGTGGAAATCATATAGTTAAGCGAATTCCCTTGCCTTTCCGGCCTCCGATCTACTAAAAGACGCGCTGTTCCGTCTAGTTCCGATGCAGACGAGGGCGGCCGGGTCCCATGCGATCGGGCAGCGGCGAATCCCGCCAGGCCCGGAAGGGAGCAACGGTACCCGCACGCCGGATGCGCCGTGGCAAGGCCTGGTCGCCCTATTTTTTAAAAACCGTGACTGGTGACTGGCAACTGGTGACTGGCTGTAATCGATCGGTTCACCGGGCTTTATCGCTAGTCACTAGTCACTGATCACTAGTCACTGCTTTTATGAGCTATCAAGTACTCGCACGAAAATATCGCCCGCAGGTCTTCTCAGAGGTCATAGGCCAGGATCATATCACGACCACCCTGAGAAACGCCCTGGCGTCGAACCGCATCCACCACGCCTATCTCTTCACCGGCGTCCGCGGCGTGGGCAAGACCACCGTCGCCCGCATACTGGCCAAGGCGCTCAACTGCCAAAACCCTCGCGACTTCGAGCCGTGCGGAGAATGCGGCCCGTGCAGGGAGATCACCGAGGGCCGCTCGCTCGACGTCCAGGAGATAGACGGCGCCTCCAACACCGGCGTGGACGACGTTCGCGAGATCCGCGAGCGCGTGAAGTACATGCCCTCCTCCGGCCGATACAAGATCTACATCATCGACGAGGTCCACATGCTGTCGACGCCGGCGTTCAACGCGCTGCTAAAGACGCTGGAGGAGCCGCCGGCGCACGTCGTGTTCATCTTCGCGACGACCGAATCGCACAAGATACCGGCGACCATCCTCTCCCGCTGCCAGAGGCACGACTTCAGGCGGATACCGGCGAACCTCATCTCCAAGACGCTGGCGCGCATCGCGAGACAGGAGGACGTCACCGTAGACGAGGACGCGCTCAAGCTCATCGCGCGGGAGGCGACCGGCAGCCTGCGCGACGCCCAGTCGCTGATAGACCAGGCGATCGCCTACACGGGACAGGAGATAAGCGCCGTATCGATAAAGGGCATGCTGGGCTTTTTGGACAGGGGGCTGATGCTGGACGCGCTGGACGCGGCCATCTCTGGAGACGCCGAGCGGGCGCTGGCCGTTCTGGACGAGGTCTTCGCCACCGGTTCGGACCTGGTGCGCTTCGCGGGAGACATGCTGGAGATGCTCAGGCACCTGCTCGTCATCTCGGAGTGCGGGGGCGAACGCGTCACGCTGGACATGACATCGGACGAAGCTCAAGCCCTGGGCGAGATGGCCGGCCGCACCGACGCCACCGCGCTCCATAGGATGTTCTCGCTGTGGTACGGCGTGGCTGAGCAGATGTCCCGCTCCTCGTTCCCCAAGATGACGCTGGAGGTGGGGCTCATTAGGCTCGCCCGCATAGGCCCGGTCAAACCGATCGGCGAGATAATCGCAAAGCTTGACGCCCTCATAGGCGACGGAACGACGCCGATCCCCGCGCCGGCACGGGGAAAGCCCGCGCAGCCCTCGCGACAGGATGAGCCGGCGGCAAAGCCGTCCGCGCTCACCTTCGAGGCCGCCGACGTCGAGGGCGAGAGGAGGTGGCAGGCCTTCATGCGCTGGCTCGCGAGCGAAAAACCCCAGGCGGCCGCGATACTGTCACAGGGCTCGCTCGAAGCGATCGGACCGGACGCGGTGAAGGTCCGCTTCGACAACCCGCACTTCGCCGACATGCAGGCCGAGGAGGACAGGCGCCGCACCGTGGAGAAGCTCATGACGGCCTACTTCAAGCGTCCGACCAGCCTCTCGATCAGCAGGGATGAGGACGCCGGGCAGAGCGGCGACCGCCCTCGCAAGAAGAACGCGCTGGTGAAGGAGGCCTTAAGCGACGACATCGTACGCAAGGCGGCCGACATCCTGGGCGCGAAGCTGCATGATGTGAAGACGAACGCCAAGTGAATGGATAGTTTTGAGTAAATAGTGAATAGTAAATAGTGAATAGTTTTGTTGTTAACCATTTACTATTCACTATTAACCATTCACTCAACACTTGTTAGTCACATCGATCGGACAGAGGTCACCAATGAAGATGGACATGAAATCGATAATGAAGCAGGCACAGAGCCTCCAGGCCGAGATGGCCAAGAAGCAGGAGGAGCTCGCCAAAAAGACCTTCGACGCCAGCGCGGGCGGGGGCATGGTCAGCGCCACCGTGAATGGAAAGCACGAGCTGCTCAAGCTCTCGATCGACCCTTCGGTCGCGGGCACGGGCGACGTCGAGATGCTGCAGGATCTGGTGGTCGCCGCCGTCAACGAGGCGTTCAAGAGGGCCGGGGAGGCCATGCAGTCCGAGCTCGCGGGAATGATGGGGGGGCTTGGCGGCCTCGGGGGAATGTTCGGATGACTCCTATCGACAGGCTGGTCCACGAGCTGGGCAAGCTCCCCGGCATCGGCGAGCGGACCGCCCAGCGGCTGGCCTTCTTCATACTTAGACAGCCCAAGGAGTACTCGGAGGCGCTCTCTTCGGCGCTTTGCGACGTCAAGGATCGGGTGAGGCTATGCTCGGTCTGTCAAAACCTCACCGAAACCGACCCCTGCCCCATCTGCAACGACGGCCGGCGAAGCCCCGAGGTGATATGCGTCGTGGAGGATCCCTCCGACGTGATGGCCGTGGAACGCACGCACTCCTTCCGCGGCCGCTATCACATACTGCACGGGGCTCTGTCCCCACTCGACGGAGTGGGCCCGGAGGAGATAAAGATCGCCGAACTCATCCGCAGGCTGGAGGAGGGTCCGGTCTCCGAGGTGATCGTCGCGACCAACGCCAGCGTCGAGGGGGAGGCCACGGCCCTGTACCTCTCCAAGGTAATAAAGCCCACCGGCATTCGCATCACCAGGCTCGCCTCCGGCATCCCTGTGGGCGGCGACCTCGAGTACATCGACTCCTCCACACTCTCCCGTGCCCTCGAGGAGCGCAGGGAACTATAGACCGGTTGCATTTCCAACCCCTTCAAATGATAATCCCCGCATGACTCGCAAGACGCGCACGGTCGCGATAGCGCTCGTGACCTCGCTCACCCTCACCGTCGCCAAGGCGATCGTAGGGCTCGTCACGATGTCGATGGCCGTCCTGGCCAGCGCCCTCGATTCTCTGATGGACTTCATATCCATGACGATCAACTTCGCCGCGGTGCGCACTGCTGAGATGCCCGCCGACGAGAAGCACCAGTTCGGACACGGCAAGGCCGAGTCGATCGCCGGACTATTTCAGGCGGCGCTGATAGCGGTGTCGGCATCATTCCTCATATACCAGGCATTCGGGCGCATCCTGAGGGGCTACGCGCTTCAGGACGAGGCGCTCGGCATCGCGATAATAGTGATCGCTATGGTAGCGAGCGGCCTGCTAGCGAACATGATGAAGCGTGCCGGCCAGCGCACAAATTCCCTCGCCCTGACCGCCGGGGCGCTCAACTACGGCGCTGACGTTTGGACCAACGCGGGCGTCCTCGTGGCTCTCGGACTCGAAAAATGGGCATCGGTCAGGAACGCCGACCCGATAATCTCGATACTCATATCACTGTACGTGGTCGCCTCCGCCGTGCGCATAGGACGCGACTCGGTCTCGGAACTGATGGACAGATCGCTGCCGCGGGACATGATCGAAGTCGTGGACAGCTGCATACGCAAGCACGGCCCCCGCATCAAGGGGTACCACAGGCTGCGCACCCGCAGGGTCGGCAGCGAAAAGCACATCGAGTTTCACGTGGAGGTGGACCGCAAACTCAGCTTTGAGGAGGCGCACGTCTTGACCGAGGCGGTGATAGCGGACATCGAGAGGACGATCCCTGGCTCCCAGGTCACCGTCCATACCGATCCGGCCTAGCTACGAAATCCTGTTTGACATCGGTATGTTATAGGTTATGAAGGTCTTCTGCGGGGGGCCATGACGGAGGTGACGATAAAGGGCAGGGGTTTCGGGGGGGTCATGCCAGCAGCCAGGATGCTGGCTGCGGCGCTGGCCCGACAGGGCAAGTTCGTCCAGGCCTTCCCCGCCACGGAGCACGAACGGAGCCAGGCGCCCTTCGAGGCGATGCTGCGCTTCGACGACGAGAGGATAGATCTGCGCTGTCTCGTCACACATCCCGATCACATGATCGTCATGGACCCGAGGCTCCTGGCGCAGCCCGGCTCGGTCGACGCGCTTGAGCCCAACGGATGGCTGATCGTGAACCATCCGAAGAGGCCTCACGAGACGAAGCCCCCCGAACATCTGAGTTCGGTGCGCCTTGCCACGGTCGACGCCAACAGGATAGAGACCCACTGCAAGGCATGGGATGTTCGCACCGAGGCGCTGGCCGGGACTATGGCGGGAGCCTTCGCCAGGGTCACGGGTCTGGTGGATTTGGCACAACTTGTCGAGACGATCGGGGAGTCGGAGGGCCGCTGCTCGGACAGCTGCATAAGCTGCGCCAGGCTCGCCTTCGAGGAGGTGTGTTTCGAGCGATGAAGTTTCTGCGAGACAAAGGATCGGGCGCTGACCTGCCGATCGCCCCTGTGTCGACGATGACCTCGGAATCGACCCGGACCGGCACATGGAGGACATCCCGGCCTGCCTTCGTGGAGCGGATCCCGGCCTGCAAGAGCGCATGTCCCACCGCCAGCGACGCGGAGTGCTGGATAAGGCTCATGGAACAGGGCGAGCGCTCGAAGGCGTTCGACGCCGCGACGATAGAAAACCCCTTCCCCGCCATAACCGGTCGCATATGCCCTCACCCCTGCACGGAGGTGTGCAACCGCGTCCATCTGGGAGGGGCCGTAAACATAAAGGCGATAGAGCGCGCCGTGGCCGACTCCATGGGCGCGAGCCTCCCCGCCGCCCAGAGCTTCTTCGCCTCGACCGGAAAGAGGATAGCCGTCGTGGGGGCCGGCCCCTCGGGGCTGGCCTGCGCCTACCACCTCGCCAGGCTCGGCCACACCGTGAGGATCGTGGAGAGGGAGAGGGAGGCGGGCGGGATGCTTCGCTACGGCATACCGGCCTTCAGGCTCCCCAGGGAGGTGCTCGATCGGGAGATCCGGAGGCTCGTCGACATGGGCATAGAGCTAGCGTTGGGCAAGCCCGTGCCCGACGCGACGCACATGCAGTCACTCAGGCAGGATTTCGACGCCGTCTATCTATCGATAGGCGCACACAGGCAGAAGGCGCTGGGGCTCGGCGAGCAGGAGACGTCCGGGCTCAGCACGGGTCTGGAATATCTGAAGCGGGCATCTGACGGCCGGAACCCTGCGGCTGGACGCAGGGTCATCGTCATCGGCGGGGGCAACACCGCGGTCGATGTCGCGAGGACGGCGCTCCGCTTCGGCTCCGAGGTGACGCTGATACACGCGGGCCAGAGGGAGGAGATGGACGCGTTCGACGTTCACCTGGCGCACGCCTGCGAGGAGGGGGTGCGACTGGAGCTAATGACGGAGCCGGTTAGGATACTGACCGCGGCCGGGCGAGTCTCCGGGCTGGTCTGCAGGAGGCTCAAACCCGCTGGAGGCGCCGAGGTGGCCTCCGAGAACGCGACCGCCCTGGCCGACGAGGAGGTGGACTTCTCCGCCGATGCCATAATAGCGGCGACGGGCGAGAGGGTAGACACCTCCATAATACCGTCGGCGCTTCACATGGAGGGCACCGCGATAAGGACGGACAGAACCGGCCGGACGGAGTGGAACAACGTCTTCGCTGGCGGCGACTTCATAGACGAACCTAGGATGGTCGCCCACGCGCTCGCGGCGGGCAAGCGCGGCGCGATGGCGATAGACTGCATGCTCAGGGGGGTCTCGGCGGAGAAGGTCCTCGACGACATGAGGGTGGAGCGCTCAGGGCCGCTCATGATGTCCCGCTACGTCGCCAGACGGCTGGGCAGCGACCCGGTGGAGCTCGCCATGGCCTCGTCCTCACACGTGGACAGGATAGTCAGGTTCCGCGACCTCAACGCCAACTACTTCGAGCCATCTTCCCCTTCAGCGCAGCCGCTCGTCGCTCCTGCCGAAAGGCTGAAGGAGAGGCCATTCGCGGAGTACGAGGGCCCGCTCTCTGCCGAAGCACTCGGGTCAGAGCTAGCGAGGTGTTTTCACTGCGGCAGGTGCACGCACTGCGACAACTGTTACATCTACTGCCCGGACGCTGCCATATCCAAGGACGATTCCGCATACGGGGTAGATCTGGAGCACTGCAAGGGATGCGGGGTATGCGCCAGGGAATGCCCCAGGGCAGCTATTGAGATGAAGGATGAGGAATCGGAGTTCTAATATGAACGGCTCGGTCGTCATGACATCCGATGAGGCCGCTGCCCTCGGAGCCCGCCTGGCGAGGGCGCAGTTGGTGGCCGCCTGCCCGGACCTCCGGCGCAGCGGTCCCCTCCGGGCGATCGCAGGCTCCGGCGACTCGGGCATGAGGTTCATAGAAAGCACCTCGCAGCGCCAGGCCATGGCCACGCTCATCGGGGCGGCGCAGGCCGGCGCCCGAGTATTCACCGCGGCGGCCTCCCAGTCGCTGGCGCACGCTCACGAGATGATGTTCTGGGCGGCGCAGGCGAGGCTGCCGGTGGTCATGGCCAATCCGTCGCACCCGCTGGGACCGGGGCTCAACTTCGGCAGCGACGCCAGCGACTGCGCCGCTCAGCGCGACTGCGGCTGGGTGCAGATCTTCTGCGAGTCGGCGCAGGAGGTGCTCGACAGCGTCATCCTAGCCTATCGCGTGGCGTACGCCTCCAGCCTGCCCGTCATGGTGAGCTACGACGCCTCGACGCTGTCGAACTCCTACGAGCCAGTGAACGCGCCCGAGGAGGGCGCGGTCAGCGCTTTTGTGGGCGCGGGCGAGATGTCCCTTGTGCTGGGCGAGGGCGAGCCGCGCTCCTTCGGCCCGGAGACCGACTCGAACTCCTACGCCCAGTTCAGGAGGGCGATGGAGGAGGCCCTCGATGCCGCGAGGCTGGCCTTCGACAAGGCGGCATCCGACTTCGCCGGAAAGTTCGGCCGCGGGTACGCATCGGTGGAGCCGGTGTTCACCAAGGGCTCCGACTTGGCGCTGGTAGCCAGCGGAAGCATGGCCGGCACGGCCAGGGCGGCCGTCGACAGGATGAGGCGAAGGGGGGAGCTGGCCGGGCTCATAAAGATGCGCATGTTGAGGCCCTTCCCGCGCGAGAGTTTGGTCGACGCCGTCTTTGCGCGGAGGGGCTCGCCGACCATCAAGAGGCTGGCCGTGCTGGATCGCAACGCGGGCCACGGCGCGGACGGCGTATGGTCGCAGGAGATAAGGGCCGCACTTTCGGACAAGGACCAGGCGCCGCGGGTGATCTGCGTCAGGGCAGGTCTCGGCGGGCGCGACGTCGGCGCTGAGGAGATCGAGCGCGCGTACGACGAGGCCCGAGCGTCGGGGGATGATTTGAGGACCATATGGCTCTGAAGATGGCACAAGCCCATACCCCGAAATCGGCGGGCCAGGGCGTATCCAGACAGAACTATGCGGCGAGGGAGCTTCTGCTCGCCGGGCACCTGGCATGCCCGGGATGCGGCCATGCGCTGGCGATGCGCATGGCTCTGAAGGCGCTCGGCCCGGAGACGATAGTCGTGATGTCGCCCTCCTGCCTCTCTCTGGCTTTGGGCCCCTTCCCCCGCACCGCGCTCGGCGTTCCGCTCATGAACGCCCCGTTCGCCGCGGCCGCCTCGACGGCCGCGGGGATCCGCGCCGCGCTGGAGCTGAAGGGACGCTCGAACACCAGGACGGTGGCGTGGGTCGAATACGATGAAGCCATGGGTGACGGTCTGGCGTCGCTGGTCCTGGCCGCGCGCGAGGGCAGGGACATGATATTCGTCTGCTGCGACCGAAGGCCCAGGGGAGAGGTAAAGCCCGCCTACGGCGAGGGGCCTCAGAACATGCTCTCTGAGCTGGGAGCATCCTACGTCGCCGCGACGTCCCCCGCCCTCCCGCACGACATGATGCACAAGTTCTCGAAGGCAGCCACGATGCGCGGATTCCGCTTCATCCACGTCCTGGCCGCGTGCCCGCGCGCATGGAGAATAGCACCCGACATGACCGTGGACGCGATGAGGGGGGCGGCCCTTTCAGGAGAGTTCCCGGTCTACGAGATAGAGGGCGACAGCATGACAACGAACGCGAAGTCCAAAGATCCTTATGATGGGAGAGAGTGACGATGACCGACTACTCACACGAATTTCTGCTGGACATACCCAAGACCGACCTGCACGTTCACCTCGACGGCAGCCTGCGGCTTGCCACCCTCATCGAGCTGGCGATGGATCAGAAGATAGCGCTGCCCTCATACAGCGAGGAGGGCCTCCGAAAGGACGTCTTCAAGGATAAGTACAAGGATCTGGTCGAATACCTTCAGGGCTTCGCCTACACGACCGCCGTCATGCAGACGCCCGAGGCTCTGGAGCGGGTCGCCTACGAACTATGTCTGGACAACTTCGCGGAGGGCGTGAGGTATCTGGAGGTGCGCTTCGCCCCACAGCTGCACGCCAACCCGGCCATGACGCCGGACGACGTGATAGCGAGCGTTGGTGCGGGGCTCGCGCGCGCCGGCGCGGAGATGAACTCCTCCGCGTCGATCAAGGACGGCACGGAACCGGAGTTCAGGTACGGGATAATAGGTTGCGCGATGCGGATGTTCACGGAGCAGTCCGCCGACTACTACAAGAAGCTCGTCAGCATGCTGCCCCACATGCCCGAGGAGGAGATGCAGGGGCTCGCATCCATGGAGCTGGTCCGAACGCTCGTCAACGCGCGCGACGAGCGCGGGATCCCGATAGCCGGCTTCGATCTGGCGGGGGCCGAGAAGGGCTACCCGGCCGAGACTCACAAGGAGGCTTACGAGCTGGCCCACAAACACTTCCTGAAGAAGACCGTGCACGCGGGCGAAGCCTACGGCCCCGCATCGATCTTTCAGGCGATAACCGATTGCCACGCCGACAGGATAGGGCACGGCACGCACCTTTTCGACTCCAAGATGGTCGACCTGCCTAGCGAGAAGGAGCGCGAGAACTACGTGAGGGAGCTATGGCAGTACATAGCCGATCGCAGGATCACCATCGAGGTGTGCCTCACGTCGAACATGCAGACGATGCCGTACCTGAAGAGCATCCAAGACCACCCCTTCAAGAAGATGCTGGATAAGAGGCTCTCCATTACCTTCTGCACGGACAACCGCCTGATCTCCAACACCTCGGTCACCAAGGAGGTCGAGACGGCGACAGGCAACTTCGAGATAGCGCCCAAGACTCTGAAGGACATGATCATCTACGGCTTCAAGCGTAGCTTCTTCCCCGGCGACTACATGGCCAAGAGAAACTACGTCAGGGATGTGATAGATTACTATCAGAAGATGGAGCTGAAGCACGGAATAAAGAGCGCGAAAAAATAAGGCCCGCTCGCCCTACTTCGCCCTTGACGCCCTCCCGGCCTTTTTGATCTCCTCCTTCACGAGTGCCTGGACGTATTTGGGATCCCGCCAATAGCGGAGCTTCCGTCCGCCCAGGTACAGCGACGGAGTTCCCGTGATGTAGATCTTCTGGCCCTCCAGGACCTCGCGGCGGAGCCTTTCGGACACCTGGTCCGAATTTATGCAGTCGAGAAACTCGTCTCTGTCCCAACCCCTGGAAGAAGTCAGATCCAATATGGACTCCCGGTCCAGATCTCCCTGCAGCCTGAAGAGGTCGTCGTGGAAGCTCCAGAAATCCCCACGCATATCCGCACAGATCGCCGCCTTCGCGGCAAAACAGGCTATCGGATGCATCTGTCGTTTGACCTGATCGTTGCAGTTGGAGTCCAGGGGGTAGTTTACGAAGAAGTATCGCATGCCGTCCTTGAACTCCCTGAGGTAGGGCTTAACGTTGAAGGCCGCCAACCTGCAGAAAGGACACTGATACTCGCTGAACTCGATGAGCGTAACCTTGGCGTCGGGGTTTCCCCATACGGCCCATGAGGGGTCTACGTCGATGTCGTGTAGCGACTGCATGTAGAAGGCCCTTATCCTCTCATCGACGCTCATGCCGGATGCGTCGCCGGGAGCGATCAGGGACATGGATATCCAGCCGAGCAAGAATACGAAGCCAACCACAAATGCCTGACGGAAGATCATGGGCCTGAAGGCGAGGTTGGAGGGACGTTTGAAGACCGCCAAGGCGTAGTCCCTTATGAAGCCGAAAACCCTGCCCACGGGAATTCCCATGCCCACGTAGAGTACTATGAACAACGTTGTGTTGGCCAGATACATCCCGGTGCATTCGATGCAGAAGACGTCGAGTACGAAAAAGGCTATGTACGCCAGGAAGGCGCTGTAGGCTATCCCCCCGCACGCCATGCACCAGGCGGCCGCCACGCTCCCGCGCCTGTCGCCCTTTGAGAATATCGCTATGAGCGAAAGAACTAGAATGGAGATGTAGAAGCACAGACCCCACCAGGCAATTGGGACGCCCAGGAACTCCGAATACGAGCTAGCGTTCACTACGTCGCAGTTGACGGTCTCGTTTATGGCGCAGAAGCTCGCTTCCTGGAGGCCATCGCGCGCTATCCTCATGTGCTGGGATGTGGATATCGCGGCGAGCGTGCCGCCAAACAGGGCGGCCGCCACCGCTATCCAGAGTGCCCACTTCTTCATGTTGTCCCCCAGTGCCGCCGCCCCTAGTTGTTCTTGAAATCGGCCGCCAGCTTATCCAAACGAACGCCCCTGAGATAGTCCATCGTGTCGCACTGAAGCTTCTCCCACACCGTGCTGACCGGGCAGTAGGCCTTCTCGCTGCATCCGCGTTTGCTGTCGAGACAGCGGTTGAAGGCGACCTCATCCTCTATCGCCAGCACTACATCGTACAGCGATATCTTCGAAGCGGGTTTGGCCAGCCTGTAGCCGCCCTTCGGCCCCGGCAGGGACTCCACCAGGCCCGAGCGGACCAGCTTAGGAAGGATTAACGCCAAAAAATTTACCGGTATCTTGAACTTGGAAGCTATCGCCCTCTTCGACAATATCTCCCTGTCGACCGCCGACAGGACCACCATCGCCCTCACGCTGTAGTCGAGCTCCCTTGAAACCTGCATCCCGCCTCCCCTCATGAGATTCCGTTATCACCAGTCGACAAAACTCTTGAGCTTCTTCGCCCTGCTGGGATGCCTCAGCTTTCTCAGCGCCTTGGCCTCGATCTGCCTGATCCTCTCCCTGGTCACCGAGAAGTCTCGGCCGACCTCCTCGAGCGTGTGGTCGGACTTCTCGCCTATCCCAAAGCGCATCCTAAGAACCTTCTCCTCCCTCGGGGTGAGGGTGGCCAGCACCTGCCTCGTCTGGTCGGAGAGGTTGAGGTTTACCACCGAATCCGTCGGCGAGACCACCGACTTGTCCTCGATGAAGTCGCCCAAGTGGCTGTCCTCCTCTTCGCCGATGGGCGTCTCGAGAGATATCGGCTCCTTGGCTATCTTGAGCACCTTGCGCACCTTCTCTATCGGCAGCTCCATCTTCATCGCGATCTCCTCAGGTAGGGGCTCACGGCCCAGCTCCTGAACGAGATAGCGCGAGGTGCGTACGAGCTTGTTGATCGTCTCGATCATGTGGACCGGTATGCGGATCGTCCTGGCCTGGTCCGCTATCGCCCTGGTGATCGCCTGCCTTATCCACCACGTGGCATAGGTGGAGAACTTGTAGCCACGCCTGTACTCGAACTTGTCCACCGCCTTCATAAGGCCAATGTTGCCCTCCTGGATGAGATCGAGGAACTGCAGGCCCCTGTTGGTGTACTTCTTGGCTATGGAGACGACCAGCCTCAGGTTGGCCTCTATGAGTTCGCTCTTGGCTCGCTCCGCAAACTGCTCGGCCCTCTTTATCTCGCGATAGGTGGTCCTGAGCCCCTCTATGTTCTGGCCGGCGCTCTTCTCCAACCGGCCGCGCTCCGACTCCACGCGGTCGAACTCCTTCATCACCTCCGCTATCTCCTCGCGGCTTAAGCCCGTCTCCTTCACCACCTTGCGGCGCTGATAGTCCGTGCGCTTGTACTGCTTGATCCTGTCCTTTATCTCATGGTCCTTGCAGTAGAACGCCTTGGCGCAGCTGTGTATAGTCCTCTGAAACCTCTCCGCCTCCTCGATGACCTGATGAAACGCCTCCACGATGCCATTGATCGTGCGACTGGATAGCTTCATCTCCTTGAAGCATCCGAGCATCTGCTCCTGGAGCTGGCCCACCTTCTCCGACAGAGTATCCTTCGTCTTCCTGGAGGTGCTGGCCCGGTTTATCTTCTTCTCGGCATCCCGGCGCTGTTTGTCCAGGGCGCGGACGCGGCTCATGAGCTTCAGCACGCGCGTCCGATGGCCGGCCTCGTCGAAATCCTCCGCCTCCGACTCCACGATCTCCTCGGCGTCCTTGATGATCGATATGACCCTGATGCGGTTGCGGGAGAGGTCCTCACCCAATGAGAGTATTCGCGACACGCCGAGCGGGCTGGAGAGCAGTATCGCCATCATCTCGTTCTGCCCGCGCTCTATGCGCTTGGCGATCTCCACCTCCCCCTCCCTGGTGAGCAGCGCCACCTGCCCCATCTTGCGCAGGTACATGCGCACCGGGTCGACGCTGCGCACGCCGTAGTCGGGGCCGGGGCTCAGGGTCGGCGGCTTGTCGTCCTGCTTCTCCCTGGCCCGTGCGCGCTGCTTGAGGTTCTTGCCCTCCTCATCGCTGTCGACGATCTCGATATCCATGTCGTCGAACACCGTGAGGACGTCATCCAGCTGGGAAGACGAGACCATGTCCGCAGGGAGGGCATCGTTGACCTCCTCGACGGTCAGGTATCCCTTGGACTTGCCGGCCGTGATGAGGTTTTTGACCTCCTTGATCTCGGCGGCGACCTTGTCCGAAGGCGCCGTCTTGGGCTCCTTCTCCTTGGCAGCCTTGGCAGCCTTCGCGACCTTCGCGGGCTTTGCGGCCTTGGTGGTCTTCGCGGCCTTGGACGATTTCGACTTGGCCTGAGCCTTAACCTTAGCCTTAACCTTAGTTTTGATCTTCTTTGTCATCGCTCTCCCGTCCCCGTGCGTTTGTGAAGGCTGCCCACGAGCGCGTTCTTCTCGGCCAGAAGGCCTATCAGCCGCTCGTCGTCGCCCTCGTTTTGCGCACGAACAATATCCTCGTTTATGCTCTCCAAGCGCGCATGCAGAGGCCTCGTAGCCATCCTCCTCGCGCAATCGGCCACGACGGTCGCGGCCTCCTCCTCGTCCATCCGCCCTGAGTCCATCGCCATGGCGCGCAGCCCCGAAACCAACTCCTCGTCCTCGATCCCGCAGATCATCCCGTTGATGTCAGGCGCCTCGCCCGGCTCCATCGCGTCGGCCATGAGCCCGGCGACCGTCCTGCACCACGGGTCGACGAAGCCCTCGGGGCTCACGATCTCGAAGGCCTTAACGGCCGTCGCGGGAAAGGTCAGCATAGTCCTCACCAGGAGCCTCTCGAGCGACCCTCCCGATGCCTGGTCCAGGACACGGGTGCCCTGAACGGGCGCAGCGCCGTCCCGCTTTCCTGCTGTGCCCAACGATCCTGCCACGACCGATTCGTCGACGTCGAGCCTGCGCGCTACGTATTGCCTCAGCACGGAAAGCTCGACGCCGTCCGAAACCTTCTTGAGCGTGGGCGCTATCGCGTGGATCGCGCCCACCTTTCCCGCGCTGTCCATTCCGGTGCGGGCGACCGTCGTCTCGACGAAGTGCTCAAAGAGCGGCCTGGCCTTGGCGATCCTCTCCCTGAATGCGTCCGCTCCGTCCCTGCGAACGAGCGTGTCCGGGTCATCCCCTTCGGGCAGGAGCGCCACGCGCGGCATGACTCCCGACTCGAGAAAGACGCCAAGCGAACGGAGCGCCGCCCGCGAGCCGGCCTGGTCGCCGTCGAATACGAGCACGATGTTGCGCGTGTAGCGCGCCAGCTGCGCCACGTGCCCCTCGGTTATCGCCGTGCCCAAGGGTGCCGCCACATTCTCGACGCCGCACTGGTGGAGGGCTATGAAGTCCATGTATCCCTCCACCACCACCGCCTGGTCCAAAGAGCGTATCGCCTGCGCCGATCTGTCGAGCCCGTATACGCCGCTCGACTTATGATAGATCGGCGAATCCGGCGAGTTCAGATACTTCGCCTGGGGCTCGCCTCCCTCGCTCGACTCCAGCGCGCGCCCGCCGAAACCTATAACGTCACCTCGCGGGGACATGATCGGGAAGATCACGCGATCGCGAAAGAAGTCGTAACAACCTCCGCCGCCCCTGCGCTTTATGAGGCCCAGTTCGCAGGCCAACTGCTCGGGCACCGACCTCGCGGCAAGATGCGCCGCCAGCGAGTCCCAGCACTTGTCGGCAAAGCCCAGAAAATGTTGCTTTGAAATTTCGCCTGATATTCCGCGGGATTGGAGGTATTCGCGCGACCTCCCCCCCTCGGCGGAGCTGTGAAGGGCCTCCCGGAAGAACTCCGCGGCGATTTGGTTGACGCGCAGGAGCTGCTTTCGGCGCCTTGCCCTCGCGTCCTCCTGAGCCTGTACGGCGGGGTCGACGTCGCGCTCCACGGCTATGCCAGCCTTGGCCGCGAGCTGCTCGACCGCCTCAGTGAAGCTCACCCCGTCGAACTTCATCAAAAACTCGAAGCAGTCGCCGCCTGCGCCGCAGCCGAAGCAATGGTATATGCCCTTGTCGTCGCTGACGGAGAAGGAGGGTGTCTTCTCCTGATGGAAAGGACACAGGCCTTTGTGATTTCGGCCTGCCTTCTTGAGGGGAATTCGCTCGCCGATCAGAGATACGATGGACGTGCGCTCCCTTATCTCGTCGAGAGTCGATTTCTTAAACATCGATCGGTTTTAAACTCTAGGCCTGCTCTCCGGCGAGCCTCTGCTTCACCGCCTCGCTCACCTCTTTGCCGTCGGCGCGGCCCGCCGTCTTGGGCGCGAGCATCTTCATCACCTTGCCCATGTCGCGCGGCCCGCTCGCCCCGACCTCCGAGATGGCTTCGTCGATGAGCTTCGCGAGCTCCTCGCCGGAGAGCTGTTTCGGTAGAAACGAATTAATTATCTCAAGCTCGTCCTTCTCCTTCTTCACGAGCTCCTGCCTGCCGCCCTTCTCGTACATCTCGATGGCCTCTCGCCGCTGCTTGGCCAACTGCGCCAGCACCTTCGTGAGCTCGGCCTCCTCGAGTTCGCCGCGTTTCTCTATCTCGCGGTTCTTGATCGCGGACATCACGAGCCTCAGACACCCTACCCTCAGGGTGTCCTTGGACTTCATGGCCCCTATCATCTGCTCGTTTATCGTATCCTTCAGGGACAAATGCGCCTCCTGGGCGGATGATGCGAGATGCCTGCGATCAGCGACGGCGCTTCTTCTTCGCCGCCTCGCGCTTCTTCTTCTTCTTGACCGAGGGCTTCTCGTAGTACTCCTTCTTCCTGACGTCTGAGAGTATGCCCGCCTTCTCGCACTGCTTCTTGAAACGGCGCAGCGTGTGTTCGAAGCTTTCGCCCTCGCGTACCGTAACTCCCGGCATTCGTGATCACCCCTTTCGAACCGAACCGGCTCAGGGAAGAGCCGTAAGTGCTCTGAATTAATAAAAAAAGTCTGGTACTTGTAACATAAGCTGTTGGGTTGTCAAGTGGAGCGGGCGAATAAATACTTTTGTTTTTCAAGGTGATAGCTGCTAGCGCCGCAGCAGCATGCAGACGGTCTCCACGTGGAAGGTCTGTGGAAACATGTCGACGGGCTGGGCGAGCTCGAGGCCGTAGCCCGCCTGGCACAGTCGGCGAACATCCCTGGCCAGCGTGGCGGGATCGCAGGAGACGTAGATGACGCTCGCGGGCGCCGCCTCCGCTATCGCCTCGATAGCCTCGGGACAACCCTTTCGCGGAGGATCGAGCACGATCGCATCGGAGCCCTGACCGAAGCGTTTCACCGCGCGAAGAGCGTCGCACCTCCTGAACTGGACGTTGGTCGTCCCGCGCTCGCCTTGAGCCTCGCGAGCGGCCTCGACCGCGCGGCCATCTATCTCCGTCGCCACTATCTGGCCCGCGACCGCGGCCATCGCGAATGTGAAGTTGCCCGAGCCCGCGTGCAGCTCGATCACCCTTTCGTGCGGCACGCGCCCCAGCCACTGGGCGAGGATGCCCCTGAGGTTCTCGTTCTGCTCCGAGTTCACCTGGAGGAAACCCTCGCCGCCGCCGGCCCTCAGCGCGATGCCGCGATCGCGCCCGGATATCTCCTCGCGCCTGAGGGCGAGTTCCTCGTTTATCCCATCGGCCGCGATCGCGCACGACTCGAACTCGACCACCTCCTTCGAGCGCGGCCTGTAGTAGCCGACCCTGCCCCGGGAGTCCACGTGCAGCTGCATCCTGTTCCTATAGTTCCAGCGCTTCGGGGACGGGACCGTGGGTAGGACTTCGGGATCGCGCAGCTTGCCGATTCGGACGAGCACCTCCCTCACGATCTCGCGCTTCCACACGATCTGCGACTCGTAGTCCAGGTGCTGCCACTGGCAGCCTCCGCACTCCCCGAAGACGGGGCATCGCGGCGCCACCCTGCACGGCGCGGGATTTAAGATCTCGACTATGCGCGCATCGAGGAAGCCCGCGTGCTCAGCCACGACCTCGACCTCGAGCGAATCGCCCGGGGCCGAATACGGGACGAAGACCTTCTTGCCCAAGGCATCGGCCATGCCCTGACCGCCGTGCACCAGCTTGTCTATTGTCACCATCATGAGAGAATCGAGTCCACGAAGTCCCTGGCGTCGAAGTCCCTGAGATCGCCCATGCCCTCTCCCAGGCCTATGTGCGTGATCGGGACGCCGAGCTCGCCGGCGACGGCGAGCACGACCCCGCCCTTGGCGGTGCCGTCGAGCTTGGTGACGATCGCGCCGGTGAGCCCCACCGCGTCGTGGAACTGCCTTGCCTGCGCCAGCCCGTTCTGTCCCACGGTCGCGTCGATCACCATGAGCCTGTCGTGCGGGGCGCCGGGGCAGGCCTTGCCGATCACGCGCCGGATCTTCTTGAGCTCCTCCATCAGGTTGTGCTTGGTGTGCATGCGTCCGGCCGTGTCTATGATGACGACGTCGTGGCCGCGCGAGCACGCCTTGGACACGCCGTCGAACGCGACAGAAGCTGCGTCGGCCCCCTGCGCCTGCGCCACGACCTCGCAGCCCAGCTTAGCGCCCCACTGCTGGAGCTGCTCCACCGCGGCCGCGCGGAATGTGTCGCACGCCACCAGGAGCACCCTTCGCCCCTCCCCCTTGTGTGCGCGCGCTAGCTTGGCGATGGTCGTGGTCTTGCCTACGCCGTTCACGCCCAGCACCAGGATGACGTGCGGGCGCCCGCCCTCGCCCCTGGCGCCCTTCCTGAGCATAGAGACCATCTCCTCCGTCAGCCTGTGACGGACGTCCGCGGGGGTCCGCTCCCCCCTCGCGGCCTCGACGAGCCGTTCCGTCACGGCCAGCCCCGCGTCGGCGCAGACGAGCGTGGACTCGAGCTCCGAGAGAAAGCCCTCGTCCATGCGGGGCCGCCCGAGCAGCTCTCTGAAGCCGCGGCCAAAGCTGGGCCGGCCGGAGGCGCGCCCCGTGACGGTGCAAGGCGCCGCCCGATTCCTCCTGCGGAGGACGAGCGCGAGCAGCGATAGGAGGGCTGCGCCCGCCACCCCCGCGGCTATGTAGACGTAGTGTTCCATGTCAGGTTTTAAATACGGATCACGTCCCTCAGGCTACCCGGTCCGCCTCACCCCTGTCCTTGGCGAGCCTGACCGAGACCAGCTTGGAGACCCCGGCCTCCTCCATCGTCACGCCGTAGAGCAGGTCGGCCAGCTCCATAGTACGCTTGTTGTGCGTGATGAGTATGAACTGAGAGTGCGGCGTCATGGAGCGGATCAGGTCGTTGAATCGGTCGATGTTGGCGTCGTCCAGCGGCGCGTCCACCTCGTCGAGCAGGCAGAACGGCGACGGCTTGATGAGGAATATCGAGAATACGAGCGCCACGGCCGTGAGCGCCTTCTCGCCGCCGGACAGCAGAGTGATCGACTGGAGCTTCTTCCCCGGCGGCTGGGCGATGATCTCGATGCCTGTCTCGAGCAGGTTTTCCTCGTCGGTCAGCACGAGGCTCGCCTTCCCGCCCTTGAAGAGCTTGGGAAAGAGCATGGTGAACTGCTCGTTGACGGAGTCGAAGGCCCTCCTGAAGCGCTGGCGGCTGGTGCGGTTGATCTTGTTTATCGCCTTCGACAGGTTCTCCAGCGACGCCTGCAAATCCTCGTGTTGTTTGGACAGGAAGGTGTGGCGGGCGGAGAGGTCGTCGAACTCCTTAATGGCATCCACGTTGACCGAGCCGATCCTCTCGAGCTTCTCCTTGAGCTCGTTCACGGCCTGCTCCTCGGCCTCCACGTCCAAATCGTCCCTGTAGTACTCCGCCTCAATCGTGGGCAGCTCCATGTGATAGCGCTCGCGGATACCCTCCACCAGGTAACGCTCGTTGCCGCGCATCTCGGTGAGCTTGAGCTCGAGGCCGTGGACCTTGGCCAGCGCCTCGTCGTGACGGGTGCGAACCTCGCGTATGCTGAGCTCCCTGTCGCGGAGGGCGGCCTGCCCTTCGTCGAACCTCGTCTGGCAGACGCGCTGCGACTCGGTGAGCTTGGCGACGGCGCGTATCGCGAGGTCCATGTCGGCCCTGAGGCCCTCTATCTCCCGCTCGAGTATGCGGTCGCGCTGCTCCGACGTGAGCAGATCCGCCGAGCGGCGGGATATCGCGGTTAACGCGCGAACCTTCTCGTTCACGAGGCCGTCCACCTCGCGGGTCAGCGAGACCTGGCGCTCCTCCGCCTGTGCCAGCCCCACCTTGAGATCCGTCAGCCGCTGGTCGCGCCCGCCTAGCTCTCCGGTCACCTGGTCCAGCGACTCCTGCGACTCGCCGAGACGCGCCTGCGCCTCCGCCCTCTCGTTCTTGGCCGCCTCCAGGTTCAGTTCGGCCTCGATCCTCTCGTTCTCTATGCCCCTGAGCTCCTCCGCCATCGCTGCCGACTCCACGGTGAGCTTGTCGCGCTCCTCGTCCAGCCTCGCCTGCTCGTCGCGCAGCCTCTCGACGTCGCGCTGCTGCCCCACGAACTTTATCTCCTCGCCGTGGGAGGAGCGCCTGAGGTCCTCCAGGTTCTCCTCGATCGACTTCACGCGGTCGCGGAGCCTCGCGGTCTCGCCCTCGGCGCGGGTGAGATCCCCTGCCAGGCGCCCGACCTCCTCCTCCAGCTCCTTGGCCTTGCGCTTCTGCGCCACCAGCTGCTCCTCGACGCCCGCGCTCGAGCCGCCGGCGATGACGCCCGAGGGGTCGACCACGCAGCCGTCGCGCGTCACGAACGTCTTGCGATACTCGCCGCTCCTCCAGAGGCCCAGCGCCCGCTCGAGGTCCTCGACCAGCACCACGTCGCTGAGCAGATAGTTGCAGACGTTTCTGTAGTCGTCGGTCATGCGGACGAAGTCCGTCATCGGCCCGACGACGCCCTCGCCCGAAGGCGTCGCGCTCTCGGCGCGTGCGTAGCGCACCTCCAGCGGGATGAACGAGCTGCGGCCGCAGGAGGCGCTGCGGAGGTAGTCGATGGCTTCCATCCCCTCCTCGTGGGAGCGGACGACTACGTACTGCAGCCTCTCGCCCAACACCGCCGACAGCGCGGTCTCGTGCTCGGGCTCGGTCTCCACTATCTCGCTGACCGTACCCATGACGCCGGCGAGCCTCTCGCCGTCGGAGTCGGTGCGCGACATGACAGCCCTCACGCCGTCGCGGTAGCCCTCCAGATTCTTGCGGAGCTCCAGGATCGAGTTGAGGTTGGAGCGCTTCTCGCCCAGCTCGTCCCTCAGCGACTGCAGCGAACCCTCCGCATCGACCAGCGCAGCGCGCTGCTCATCGAGGTTCACGACGGCCGTCTCCTCCTCCTGCGTGATCTGGAGTTTGAGCTGCCGCGCGCCCTCGAGCTCCCGGGCGACGCCGTCGATCTCGCCGGCCAGCTCCGCCTTGCGCCTGTCGATCGCGTCGATGGCGGCCTGGTCCTTCGCGAGCCTGCCGGTGACGTCCACCTTCCTGCGGTCCAGGTGCTCTATGGTCGCGGTGAGGTTGGCTATCGTCTCGCCCCGCGACATCACGACACCCTGCAGCTGATCGCACTCCTCCCGGAGCGCGTCGTAGCTCTGCCTGAGGTCGGTCACCTCAGCCTCCACCGAGGCGACAACGCCCGCCGAGCCGGCGAGAGTCAGGTCCGCACGGACCAGCTCGTCGTTGGCGCCCTCCGTCCTGGAGTCGATCTCGGAGACGCGCGTCCGGAGCACGGAGATCTCGTCGTCGAAGGCCGTGCGCTGCTCTCCCAGCCTCTCGCGCTCCTTCGACTTGTGGCCCATCTCCGACTCGTAGAACTTCGTGGCGTGCTGGACGCGATACAGCTCCTGCTGTATTCCGTCGAGCTCGCGCTCGACCTCGGCGAGCGTGAGCCTGGCGGCCTCCACGTCGGCCTCGTACTGCGCCAGCTCCGCGGAGCTCTGGGCCTCCTGCTCCTTGAGCCTGGAGTTCTCCTCGCCGAACTGCTCGATCTCGATGCGCAGCGCTCGGTAGCGCGTCGCCGCGAGCGCCAGCTCGCGCCCCCTGAGCTCGTCGGATATGCGCTGGTGGCGCTCGGCCTTCTTGGCCTGGCGGTTGAGCGAGTTGATCTGCCTGGTGAGCTCGCCCAGGACGTCGGTGAGCCTGGCGAGGTTGGCGCGCGTCGATTCCATCTTGCGCAGCGCCGCCTCCTTGCGCGCCTTGAACTTGGAGATGCCCGCGGCCTCCTCGATCAGCCTGCGGCGATCCTCGGGCTTCGCGGAGACTATGCTCCCGACCATGCCCTGCTCGACTATGGAGTAGGCCTTGGTGCCGACGCCGGTGCCGAGGAACAGATCGACGATGTCCTTGAGCCTGCAGGGGGTCTTGTTGATGAAGTACTCGCTCTCGCCGGAGCGGTAGAGCCTGCGGCCGACCTGTATCTCGCTGTACTGAGAGTACTCGGCCGGCGCGCGTCCGTCGGAGTTGTCGAAGGTGAGAAAGACCTGCGCCATCCCCACGGGGGGGCGCGTCTCGCACCCTGTGAAGATGACGTCCTCCATCGCCTGACCGCGCAGGTGCTTGGCGCTCATCTCGCCCATCACCCAGCGTATAGCGTCGACGATGTTGGATTTGCCGCAACCGTTGGGGCCCACGACTCCCGTGACCCCCTCCTCGAAGTTGACCACGGTGCGGTCTGCGAAGGATTTGAAGCCCGACATCTCAAGAGTTTTTAGTCGCATAATTGTCCGCCACGATATCCCGGGGTCTCAAAAAAATCAAGCCATATCAACATTATGCGTTCCATCAGGGGTAGGTCGCCACGACCGAGAGGGTCGGTATATCTATTATAGATATGGTGTTGGACTCCACGTTGCCCACGTACAGGTACTTCTCCTCCCCGGCGGGCGTGGTGTACAGGGCCAGCGAGAAGGGCTCGTCGCCGACCTCTATGGTCGCCACGACCTGGTTGGACAGCCGGCTTATGACGGAGACGGTGTCGTCGTCCTGGTTGGTCACGAAGGCGTACTCCGTGGTCAGCAGTATCTCCTGGGGATTCTTGCCGACCTCTATGCGCGCAAGGAGCAGCCCCGCGTCCTCCTTGTCGACCTGATAGGTGAAGCTGTTGTCCGAAAGCGGGGTCAGTATCGACACGTCCAGCACCATGACGAAGCGGCACCACTGCGTGTCGCACTCGTTGCCCTCGCCCACGATCCAGATGTCGGTGCCGTCGTTGGCTATGCCGCGCGGGTTGGGGATGTCGGAGATCCAGTAATCCACCGCCACCGAGCCCGCCACCCCCGCGTCGTCGAGGTTGACGATGAGGATCCCTCCATACTCGCGGGAGAGGTATGCCAGCGGGTCCATGCGCGTGATATGGTTGACCTCGGCATGCGTCAGGCTACCGCCCGTATCCAACTGCGTCTCCAGCGAAATCGAGTTGGGTTTGCCGATGTTGGCCAGGTCGAAGTACTGCAGCTCGCCCAGGCTCGTGGTAACCCACGCACGGTTCGCCGGGTAGCAGCAGTCGATGGCATAGGCGTCGCGGCCGGCCGGCTCCTCGGTGACCGAGCCGAAGTTCGCCGAGGCCTCGTCGACGTTGAATATGTAGAGGCGGTCCTCGACCGTCGCCTCGCTCTCGCTGAATCGGTTGGGGACGTATGCGCGGCTGGTCGCCTGGTCGAGATAGATCTGGCCCGAGAAGCTCGAGGTGTCGGTGGTGAGCATGAGAGCCGGCGCGAGCGGGTCGGCTATGTCGTAGACCTGAAACGAGCCGCGCTGCCAGTCGTAGAGCACCTTGGAGTTGGAGTTGACCACATAGAGCCTGCCGGTGGCGACGTCCACCGCCATGGAGCTGGGCGTGGCCAAATTCTGCCCGGGCTCGGGGAATATGCTCTGGCTCTGCGCGCAGGAGGAAGCCAGAAACGCGATAATTATTAAGGAGATAGCAAGACGATTCATTGGGGTCCCAGGGCTTACGTTTGAAGGGGCTTCTAGCGGAAAAACCCGCGGGTGTCCAATGAAAATCCGCCGGCGCCCCACAAGGGGCACCGGGAGCCACAAAGATACTAACTATCTGAAATGTAAGACTAGTCTATGCCCAGGATCCGCCTCGCCTCGGCGGGGCCCGCGACGGGACGCCCCGCTCGCTCGGATATGCGGGCGACCCTCTCCACGAGCTGGGCATTGGACGTGGCGAGCACGCCCTTCTCATAATAGACGTTGTCCTCGAAGCCCACGCGCACGAAACCCCCCTGCTCGACCGCGACCTCGGCGCAGGTGAGCTCGTACCGTCCGATGCCTGCCACCGCCCACGTGTCGTCCGGCTCCATCGAGTCGATCATGAAGCGGAGGTTTCTGGGCTCGCCGGAGAGCCCGCCCGGCACCCCCAGCACGAACTGGTAGTGGACCGGCCTTTTGATGAGACCGCGCTTTAGCAGGTCCCTCGCTATCTCTATGTGGCCCGCGTCGTAGACCTCGACCTCCGGCATGACATCGAGCTCGAGCATCTTCTTCGCCAGCGCCCTCACCTCGAGCGGGTGGTTTACGAAGACGTCGTCGCCGAAGTTCATCGAGGCGACGTTTAGCGAGGCCATCTCGGGCTTCAGCTCCACGATCGGGGCGACGCGACTCTCCATCGGGTCGCCCACCGCGCCGCCGGTCGAGATCTGGACGATCGTGCCCTCGGGACACGCCGCGCGCACGGCGCCCACCGCCTCGCGGAAGCGCTCCAGCTCCTGCGTGGGCAGCCCCTCGTCGTCGCGCGCGTGGAGGTGGATGATCGACGCACCTGCGGCGACGCACTCGACGGCGGCCGCAGCCTGCTCCTCGGGAGTGACCGGCAGGTTCGGATTCATCTCGCGGGTCGTCTCCGCGCCGGTGATCGCTGCGGTTATTATGAGCGGCTTCATGTGCGCATGGATACGACAGCTTTCGCAGCGTGTAAAGCGCGGGCTCTAGCGACAGCTCATTACGGGGACGCGCCCGAAGCGGGCCACGCAGCGGAGCGTCCTGCCGGAACGCGCCACCACGCTCCGAGACGCGCGTCTTCCGCTGGGCGGGTGCAGGGCGGTTACGGTGACGGGGCCGGGCCTCACCCTCAGGCCGATGAGAGGCGCCTCGCGGGCGCTGACATAACCCTGAACACTTATGAGCCCCCAGGGGTTTGCACTCACCGAGATGCGCGCAGGCGGCGGGGGCCCCTCCTCCACTGCGCCCTCCGACCGCGCGGGCGTCTCCTGCGAGACGGCCGCGACGGGCTCAGCCGCACGTGTCGGGAAGGCCCTCGGAGCGGCCGGCGCCGTGGTGCCCACTAGGAGCGCCACCATCGCAGCGGCACGCCAGGAGAGGCGCCCGGCGAGCCTGTCGTCACGAACTGGACACGCCTGGCTCATCACGCGCGTGCGCGCCCCCTCCCTGGTTGAGGACGCGATGCATCGCTCGCGCGCCAGCTCCTCCGGGAAGAGCTCCCGCACGAAGCGCGCGAGTTCGACGCTCGACCCGGGGCTCTCAAGGCGGTGGGCCGCCTCCACGAGCCCGCGCAGCATCTCGTCCGCCGAAGGATACCGCCCGCGGCGATCGCAGGCCAGGGCCCTGTCCAATATCGCGAGGACATCTCCCGGCAGATCCGAAGCGCCATCGAGCCCGAAGCCGCCCTCGGCCACGCGCCTTAATATCTCATAGTCGCAGGCCCCGCCGAAGAGCCGCCGCGAGGTGAGCAGCTCGTACAAAACGATCCCGCATGCGAAGATGTCCGTGCGTACGTCGACCCCCTCCCCGCGCGCCTGCTCCGGCGACATGTAGCAGTGCTTGCCCCTGATGCGGCCCGCTTCGGTCCGCTCCGTGCGGTGCGCGCCCTTGGCTATTCCGAAGTCGGCGAGCTTGACCTCGCCCTGGAAGGACACGAGCACGTTAGATGGGGAGATGTCGCGATGGATCACCCCGAGCTCGCGGCCGTCCGAGTCGCGCGCCGAGTGCGCGAACGCAAGCGCCGTGAGCACCTGCCCCATCAGATGCAGCGCGTGGTGTGCCGGCATCCTGACCCCGTCCCTGATCAGGCAGTTTATGACCCTCGCGCAGTCGACGCCGTGGACGAACTCCATGGCCAGATATGCCAGCCCCTGCTCCACCCCCATGTCGTAAACCTGGACTATCGACTGGTGCGCGAGGTGGCACAGCACCCTGCCCTCGTCCTCGAGCATGCGCGCGAACTCCGCGCTCGATCGCCATTCGGGCAAGAGCCTCTTTATGGCCACGTCCTTGCGAAAGCCCGCCGCCGACTCGAGAGTGGCTCGGTAGATCTCGGCCGTACCGCCGCAGGCCATCCTCTCGACGAGCGTGTAGCGTCCGAATCCGCAGGGCAGCTCCATGATGCGGATGGATAGCAACACACGTGCCAAGCTATAATCCTCAATGATTATAACTCGGGCCCAATCCCTCGTGTGCGGGATCACGAAACGCAGTTCGGAAAACCGGATAAAGACCGGCGCCCGCTGACCGCTCGGGCGCCGATGCCTAGGGAGACTGTGTCGTATTTACTGTACGGTGATGCCGGTCAGGTAGCCCGACTCGCTGAACTCGAGGCCCTGGATCGCGGGGGTCACGCCCGTGACCTGCGCCATGACGCGCATTTCCAAAGCGGCGGCGCTTATCAGGGCGTTGCAGAGGATCTCCCTCTGGGGATCGCCCGCGCCGACCATGACGAGCTTCTCATCGGGCGGCAGGGTGGCTCCGGGGCCGGGGTTCACCGCGACGAGCGAATCCCTGGGTTTGAGGATGGCGGCGCAGTGATTAGAACCCGCATTGGATCCGATCATCACGTGCTTCACGCTCATATTGCTCCAGGTAACGACCTCCTGAGAGAGATCACCGGTATCGTCGCCGTCGCTCTCCTCCGCCAGGTCGTCGCCTTCGCTCTCCTCCGCATAGTCGTCGCTGTCCCCGTCCTCCGCCTCCAGCCCTATCGGCCCGATCGGCTTGAGGCCGTCCTTCACGTAGCTGCCGTGAAAGATTACGCTGTTCGACGCGCCGCCCTGCGCCGCGTCCGATGCGCCCACAAAAGCCACGAGCGCGAATACCACAACCGCTACCACAGTGATCATCCTCTTCATGATTCCTCCTATGTGTTGTCCTGCGTTCACGGTTAGTATCGGCAGCGAGGGATGCGGAAGTTGCAGCTGTCACGAACAAAGCGTTTACAAGCGTGTGAACGCTTTTCCTCTATCATGGTCAACTTCGCCCCCCCGCCCCGCCGATAACGAGGGTGGGGACGCGATACGGGTATATGGCTACAAGATCCCCCGATCCGGCGCCGCGAAGGCGCAAGGGGATAATGTAAAACTCGTAAGTATATGAAATTATACAGATAATTAGCTGTCGAAATAACAGTTTCTGGCACGGCGGTTGCATATTAAAGGGCTCTAAATGGGGAACGTCTTCACATACACGGATTACAGAAAATACCTCAGCGACTGGTGCGAGGCCGAGCGCGAGCGGACGAAGTCGTTCAGCTTTCGCAACTTCGCCCGACGCGCGAAGATCAAGTCGTCCGGCTTCCTAAAGAGCGTCATGGACGGCGACCGCGACCTGACCGACGATACGATCGAGAAGTTCGTGAAGGCGCTGGGACTGGCCGGCGAGGAGGCGCGCTTCTTCGCGGACTTGGTCCATTTCAACCAGGCCAAAACGCCCGCCGAGAAGGGCTATCATTATAAGCGCATGATGGGCTGCCGCCAGTTCATGGAGGCGCACAAGCTCGACCACGACAGCTTCGACTACTTCTCCAAGTGGTACTACACGGCGATCAGGGAGATGGTGGCGCTGCCCGATTTCAAGGAGGATTACGGGTGGATTGCCGGCCGCCTGGACGACGAGACCGTTACGGCGGACGACGCGAAGAATGCCGTCGAGACGATACTTAGGCTGGGGCTGCTGGAGAGGGACGACGAGGGCAGGCTAGTCATGAGCCACCACAAGCTCGTGACCGACGAGGACATACAGTCGGTCAACGTGACGAACTACCACAGGGCGATGATGAGGCGCGCGGAGGAGTCGATGTCGAAGTATCGCGCCGCCGAGCGCAACGTAGGCGCCATCACCGTGGCCATGTCCGAGGAGAAGTTCGAAGTAGTCAAGAGGCGCCTGGGCGAGTTCAAGAGGGAGCTGTGGGCGCTCCTGGAGGAGACGGGCGACGCCAAGGAGGTTTACCAGATAAACTTTCAGCTCTTCGGCCTTACCAAGGGGGAGAAGGAATGAAGCGCAGGATTCTGCACATAGCAGTTTTGGGCATGATCGCGCTTGCGCTGTGCGCGTGCAGGGTGAGCTCCGTGGACGGAGGCCTCACGAGCGACCCGATACCCGCCGGCGAGATAAGGCTCACCGACGTGGGCAACTCCGAGGAGCCCGACGGCCTGATGAAGAACTACTACAACGATGAGTTCGAGGTCGGAATGCTCTACTCCGGAAGCTGGGACATCGAGGAGGACGGGACCGAGCAGGTCTTCTTCTCCTCCGAGGCCGGCGAGGGCGTGACAGCCGCCTTCGAGTGGACCCCCTCTGAGACGCTGGCGGACTTCCTGGGCGATCTGACGGACCTGATCGCGATATCCACGAAGTTCGACGAGAGCCTCTGCTACGAGGGCGCGGCCGACGACGAGGGCTTCGTGGATATCGAGTGCTACCACCTCTACGCCTTCGAGAAGGGCACCTTCGTCCTCTCCATCGAGGGCACGATCCTGGCCGACTCGCCCGAGCTCGAGGCCACCCCATACGGCGTGGTCAAGGTCGACCACAAGAGGATAGCGGAGATCACCGTGAATGCGCCTCAGCCCAAGCCCGCATACTCCGGCTCAGACGCATCCCGATCAAATGAGGACGACGTCGTGACGCTGCCCGGGCCTCGCCCGGTCGCCCCGATCGTCACGGCCCCGCTGCAGTCAAACTGAGCTCCATCCTAGGCTCCCCAAACGCACCCTTCTAATGATAGGTCTTCTGCCCCCAAACAGGGGTTGCAAATCCCCACTCCTCGCATCGTGAATCCTATAATAGTCAATCATTTCAAGGTCTTATTTTGGCCCGCTTCTTGCTTATATCTAAGGGCATGGAGGGCAAGATGATAAAGAGGAATTCGATATTCGTGGTTCTCGGGACGGTGGCGCTTCTGGCGATGGCGCTCACGGGCTGCAAATCGGTCGAGGCCGGCCATTCCAGCGATATAAGCTCCACGCTGTCCAAGAACGCGGTCCTCAAGAGGGGTTGGAAGGAGCTCCCCATCGAGATGCACATCAGCGAGTCCGTCCCCGAGAGGCTCAGGCCCGCCATCAGGAGCGCCATGGAGATGTGGAACGCCGAGGCCGGCTTCACGGTCTTCCATTACGCCGGCGTCACCGACGACATGGAGGCCGACTTCGACGAGGTCAACGCGATATATTGGGACACCGAGCCGCATCCAGACGGCCACTTCGGCAAGGCCGAAACCATGTTCATCTACGACGACCTCATCGTCGAGGGCGACGTCACCTTCTACGGCGACCCGGACGACTTCGACGCGCTGAGCTGCTACGACGCTGAGGAGTCCTGCCGCGTCGCGGTCTACAAGAAGGACATCGTGACCACCGCGCTGCACGAGCTGGGACACATCCTGGGCTTCGGCCACACCGACGAAATCGGGTACATCATGAACCCCGACTTCTCCCGCGGCGACGTCCACCAGAAGTTCGACGACGTGCTTCTCTCCGAGCTACGCGACGTGTACGAGCCGATCATGCTCGCCTGTGCGGAATAAGATCTAGCGGATGAGCCGTATCAACTCCCCTAAATTCCTGCTGTCGTGAGAGTCGGCGTCCTCCTCCTTGGGGGTCTCCAGGATCATCGGCACCTTCTTGAGCCTCCTGTCGTTCATCATCAGCCTGAAGCCGGCCAGCCCTATCATGCCCTCGCCTATGTGCTCGTGCCTGTCCCTGCGGCTGCCGAGCTCCGTCTTGGAGTCGTTCAGATGGATCGCGACCAGATTCCTTATGCCCACGCTCCGGTCGAAATCGCGCCATGTCTTCGCGTATCCCGCCTTGGTCCTGAGCTCGTAGCCGGCGGCGAAGGCGTGGCATGTGTCGAAGCAGACGGCGACGCGGCTTCGGTCCTCCACGCGCTCCATTATCCCGGCCAGCTCCTCGAAGCGGCTGCCTATGGACGAGCCCTGCCCGGCGGTGGTCTCGAGCGCCACGCCCGCGGCGAGCCTCCCGGTCTTGTCCAGGACGCGGTTGAGCGCCTCGGCAATCCGCTCTATCCCCCACTCCATCCCCCTCTCCCTGTGAGAGCCGGGGTGGACGATGACCCAGGGGATGCGCAGCAGCTCCGCGCGCCCGAGCTCCTCGGCCATCGCGTTCTTTGACTTCGCGTAGATCGTGCGGTCGGGCGAGGCGAGGTTTATTAGGTAGCAGGCGTGTGCGACGGCGCTCCTTATGCCCTGTTCGCTCATGTTCTGGAGGAAGGACTCGGCGGCCCTCTTGGTGATCCTGGGGGCGCGCCACTGCTGGTTGGAGCCGGTGAAGAGCTGTATGGCGGTGCAGCCTATCCGCCCGCCCACGAGCGGGGCGTTTTGCACCCCGCCGGCGATCGAGCAGTGCACCCCCAGGAGCCTGCCCTTCTGCTTCCGCCGCGCCATGCCCCTGGGATCTCAAAAAAGCGAACTCTAGACAATGCAAAAAAATGCTATGCGCGGCGCAAATCTGTGCTAATTAAGCGCGCGATGAGCATCCTGGGCGTCATAGTGGGCCTTTCGACCGCGGTCAGCTGGTCGACCTGTGCGCTGTTCTTCACGGCGGCCTCAAAGCGCGTGGGCGTGATGTCGATGAACCACTACCGCACGCTCTTCGGGGCGCTGCTCCTGCTGGCGGCGCACGCGGCCGTATTCGGCAGCCTCCTGCCGCAGGCGGGCGGGACCCAGGCGGGGCTCCTCACGATCAGCGGGCTGGTGGGCGTGGTGCTCGGCGATTACTTCCTCTTCAACTCCTACGTCGATATCGGGCCCAGGCTGGGGCTTCTGATCTTCAACGTAAACCCATTCATGACGGCGCTGCTCGGCCGCGCCTTCCTGGGCGAGAGACTGTCGGCGACCGGCTGGTTCGGCATGGTGATAACGGTCGGCGGCACGCTGTGGGTGCTGTGGGAGGAGAAGGGAAACGGCACGATCACCCGCTCGCGTCACCACGCCAGGGGCATCGCCTTCGCCGTGCTCGCGGCGCTGTGCCAGGCGATCGGCTTCATAATCGCCAAGCCGGCCATCACCGGCGACGGGGCGATAGACCCGCTGCCGGCCACGCTCATACGCGTCGCCGCCGCGGTCGTGGGCTTCTGGGCGATAGGTTTCATGAGCGGGAAGATCCCGAGGATCCTGGCGGACTTCAAGAACACCAAGGCGATGCTGCAGACCCTCGGCGGCGCCGTAACCGGCCCGTTCATCGGCATCTGGCTCTCGCTCGTCGCCCTCAAGCTCCTGCCCGCGGGCATCGCCGCCACGCTCATCTCGACCATGCCGGTGGTGATACTGCCGATGGTGATACTGGTGAACAAGGAGAAGGTGTCTTGGCGCGCCGCCGTGGGCGCCGCCATCGCCGTCGCCGGCGTCGCCATCCTCTTCAACGCGTAATCATCCGGAAAATTTCAAAGGCGGCACAAGCATCCTGCGCCGGCTCCCTAACTCTGTAGACGTAGCGCTTCGGGGAACTTTTCTCGCTATCCCTCCTCGCCTCAGACGCCGGCTCGTCGGGGGCTTTCGTCGGCCGGTGCATATAGGCTACTGTATCCGGCCTCCTCGAGCCACGCTGCGAAAAGTCCCTCCGAAGCGCTACGTCAAAGCGGTACTTAGCACCTTGTCTGACGCATCGTGAGCGGGCGGCTATCGTGTTGTATCGCCGGGAGGCGGCGGGGCACCCTTCGCAGCGCGCGGGCGGTGGAGACCTCAGCCGGCCCTGCCTTTTTAAATACAATAAAGTGGGCCGGAATGAGGTGGGTTCGCCGCACGCGCGTCAGCGATATGGGTCGCCGCCGGAGGCGCACAACACGATAGACGTACGCGGAAGATGCGTCGACGGGAGCCGGCTTTATTACTCCTAGCCGCCTCGTATGCTTTCCGCTACACCGTTTTCTTCACCTCCGCCAAGGACTCCTCGATTATTCGCAGGGCCTCCTCGAGGTCGGCGTCGGTGTGGCGGTGCATGATGTAGGAGTGGTGGTACGGCTGCATGAACAGGCCCCGGCGGACGGCCTGGGCGAAGAACTGTTTGCGGCGCTCCTTGTACCTCTTCTCCGGGTCGGGCGGGAAGGTGACGTAGGGCATCGGCGGTATTCCGGATGCCTTGGCGTGCGCGCCCGAGGCCGCAACTATCCTCTCGAGATCCGCCTTGAACTTCGTCCCGCGCTCCCAGATTCGCCCGGGCACCCTCTCGCGCTCGAGGATGTCGATGCAGGCGAGCGAGGCCACCATCTCCAGGCTGTTGGGGAAGTAGGTCGACGATACGAAGACCTCCCCGTCGGCCAGCGGCTTCATTATATCCCGCCGCCCCACGACAGCGGCTATGGCGTAGCCGTTTGCCATCGCCTTGCCCAGGAGCGTCATGTCGGGCGTGACCCCGTAGCGCTCCTGCGCGCCGCCCATGGCGACCCGGAAGCCCGTGCGGATCTCGTCGAAGATGAGCACGGCGCCGTGGTCGGTGGCGAGCTTGCGCACGCCCTCCAGGAATCCGGGCGCAGGCTCCTCCACGGGCTTTGCAAGCGGGTGCCCCACCGGCGTGATCACGATCGCCGCGACGCCCCCCTTGTGCTCCACGAGGAGTTTCTCCAGTGAATCGAGGTCGTTGTATGGGAACTCGTGCGTGTCCTCGTAGCACTTCTCGGGAATGCCGCCGTGGACCTCGGCGCACCAGTCGTGCCAGCCGTGATATCCACAGCGCAGGACCTTCTCGCGCTTGGTGAAGCCGCGCGCTATGCGCACGGCGGCGGTGGCCGCGGCCGAGCCGGTCTTGACGAAGAAGGACTGCTCGGCGCTGGGCACCAATGCCCGAAGCCTCCTGGCCAGCTCGTTCTGCACCGGCTGGCAGAGGTCGAAGCAGAACCCCCTCTTCATCTGCTCGGCAACCGCATCGTCGATCTCGGGTTCGCGGTGCCCTAGGATGATCGGCCCGTAGCCGCAGAGGAAGTCGATGTACTCGTTGCCGTCGACGTCCCACATGCGCCCGCCCGAGGCCCTCTCCATGAAGAGGGGATACTCCCCCTGGACGAAGTTATAGGGCCGCCTGATGCCGAGGACGCCGCCCGGAACCAAATCCAGCGCCTCCTGCCATAGCTCGTATGATTTGGTGATCTCAAGCTTATCCATAGGATCCCCCGAGGCTGTCGGATAACTGAAATAACCCAGGCGCCCCAAAGCCGCAACCCAAATCACCGACAGTGTTGTGCTCCGCGCCCCCTTCTGCTTATTATCTGCCCATGGCCCGCTATCACAAGGAACCGACCAGACTGATGTCCAGGCGCATCCGCGAGGTGCTGTTCGTCTCGAGCCCCTACGACCTCTACGTGATGGAGGAGGAGGGCCTTCTCGCCGACCGCATCTCCGACGAGTACACGATCCTCCATCTGACCAGCGCTCCCACCGTCACGCACACCTCCACCGCAGACGAGGCCATCGAGATAGTCAAGGAGCGCGACTTCGACCTCGTGGTCACCGGCCTGCGCGTAGGCAAGGGCAAGAGCCCCTACGAGATGGCTCAGAGCATCAAGGCGATCCGCCCCAAGCTCCCTGTTGTCATGCTCGCGCCGGAGACGGGGATGGCGCCCCGCGACACCAAGAAGGTGGCGGGCACGGCGATCGACGAGGTCTTCTACTGGCACGGCGACACGCGCATCTTCCTGGCCATCATAAAACGCCTCGAGGACGCGATGAACGCCACTCACGACTGCATCGAGGAGGGCGTGCGCGTCATAATACTCGTCGAGGACTCGCCGCACTTCTACAGCGACTACCTTCCCCTCATCTACACGGAGATAATGGAGCAGACCCGCTCGCTCGTCTACGAGGGCGCCACCGCCGACGAGAAGCTGCGCATGATGCGGCGCAGGCCCAAGATCCTGCTGGCGAAGAGCTACGAGCAGGCGCTGGAGATGTTCGAGCGCTACCGCCGAAACATCCTGGGCGTAATAAGCGACGTGCGCTTCCCGAAGGGCGACATAGTCGATCCCGAGGCGGGCTTCTCGTTCGCCGAGATGGTGAAAAGGGAGAACCCGGACATACCCGTCCTGCTCCAGTCGAAGGACACGGCCAACATATACAGGGCGGGCGCCATCGGCGCCTCATGCCTCGACAAGAACTCGCCGCACCTGCTGGCGGACGTGCGCAAGTTCATAAAGACCTACTTCGGCTTCGGCGCCTTCGTCTTCAGGCTGCCGGACGGCACCGAGGTCGGGCGGGCCAAGACGATGCTGGAGATGGAGAAGCTCCTTGAGAAGGTCCCGCCGGAGTCGATGGAGTACCACAGCAGGAGCAATCACTTCTCCAACTGGTTCTTCGCACGCGGCGAGTTCGCGTTGGCCAACGAACTCAGGCCCATTAAGGTAAGCGACTTTGAGTCGATCGACGCCATGAGGCACGATCTGATCGAGAGGATACGCGAGGCCAGACTCGCCAAGCGCTGGCAGAACATCGCGCGCTTCTCGGAACAGAACCTCGACCTCTCGATGATATTCATGCGCTTCGGAGGCGGTTCCATCGGCGGCAAGGGTAGAGGGATCGGCTTTCTGAGCAAGATCATCCAGGACCCGAACGTCGCCGAACGCTTCAAGGGCCACGCGGTGGAGGTGCCCCAGACCGTGGCCATCGGGACGGAGGTCTTCGACAGATTCATCGACCGCAACGACCTGCGCGAAATCGCCACGGAGTCAGAGGAGGACGAGAGGATCGCCAGGGCGTTTCTGGATGCGGAGCTCGACCCCAAGATCGCGGGCGATCTGGCCGCGTATCTGAAGCGCACCGATGGTCCCCTGGCCGTCCGTTCCTCGTCGCTGTCGGAGGATTCGCTCTCGCAGCCGTTCGCGGGGCTCTATTCGACCTACATGCTTCCGAACGACCACCCCGACTTCGACGTGAGGCTCAGGCAGTTCCTCTCCGCCATCAAGCTCGTCTACGCCTCGACCTTCTTCGCCGACCCGAAGGCGTACATGGAGGCCAACGGGATCTCCATCGAGAACGAGCGGATGGCCATCATCATACAGCGGATCGTGGGGCGCAAACACGGCGACTACTTCTACCCCGATGTGGCCGGCGTCGCGCAGTCATACAACTTCTTCCCGGTGGGGTATCTGAAGCCCGAGGACGGCATCTCGCAGCTCGTGATGGGCCTGGGGACGATGGCGGTGCGCGGCGAGCGTGCGCTGCGATTCTGCCCGCGCTACCCGGCGATACTCCCGCAGTTCGGAAGGCCCGCCGACATACTGGCGCGGTCCCAACGCAGCTTCCATGCGCTCGATCTGACTAAAAACGCGCGAGAGATCTCCATCGACGAGAACGTCACGCTCACGTCCTTGGATCTTGGCACGGCGGAGAGCCACGGCATCCTGCCCATGCTCGGCGGCACCTACTCGCGTGACGACGACCTGATCTACGAGGGCCTTGGGCGCCCGGGGCCCAGGGTGCTCACCTTCCAGAAGCTCCTCTCGGGCACCATCTTTCCGCTCCCGGCGCTGCTCAACGAGATGCTGGAGCTGGGCTCCGAGGGGATGGGCTGCCCGGTCGAGATGGAGTTCGCCGCAAGCCTCCCGGCGGGCGGCGAGAGGCCAGTGCTGAGCATGCTGCAGATCAGGCCTCTGGTCACAGGCGAGGAGGCGGAGGAGGTCACGGTCGAGGGGATAGAACGGGCGAGATGCATCGCCCAGTCCGAAACGGCCATGGGCAACGGCAACTTCTCGGACCTGAGGGATCTGGTCTACGTAAAACCCGAGGCCTTCGACCCCAGGCGCAGCGCGGAGATAGCGGCGGACATCGGCAGGCTCAACACGCACATGGTGGCGAGGGGCGACAGGTACATACTCATGGGCTTCGGCAGGTGGGGAACGGCCAACCCGCTTCTAGGGATACCCGTCGCCTACGCCCAGATATCCCACGCGAAGGTTATAGCCGAGATCTCCACGGAGGCCCTGAACGTCGAGCCCTCGCAGGGAACGCACTTCTTCCACAACATCACGTCATCGCGCATAGGCTACCTCTCCATAGACGATGCCGAAGGCTGCGGCTTCGTGGACTGGAAGTGGCTCAAGAAGCAGAGGCCAGCCCTGGAGACCGCGTTCATCAAGCACATCAGGCTCAAGAAACCCATAGTTACAAGGATAGACGGCAGGACTTCGAAGGGCGTCATACTCAAATCGTAAATACTAAATCCTAAGCTCTAAATCCTAAACAGATCCTAAATTCAAAACTCTAAATCCCAAACGCGCGTTCCGAAACAACTCCAGTTTAGGATTTCGGATTTAGGATTTAGTGCTCATGTCGACAGGCGTTGGCGGATGTTGGTGATCTGGTCGGGAAACTCGATGCCCGCCTCGTAGACCCTCTCGAAGATCGTCGGATGATATACGCGCACCCAGCGGATGGTCCCGTGCATGGCCAGTGCGGCGAGGTTGGGCGGCACTACCACGAGCTGCTGGCCGACCTCCAGCGTCTCATGCGAGCGGAGCCTGAGTCCCAAAATGGAGAAGTCGACCACGCGAGCCGCGTGCCACTTGGTGTCGTGATCTATGCAGTAGGAGACCGCGGCGTCGATATCGTGCCTGCGCACACGCCTGCGCTCGCTGCCCGCCTCCCCCTTCTGCGCCTTCGGGGTGGGCACCACGCCCAGCGTCGTGTCGTAGTCGGCCCTCCTCCGAGGATCGGAGAGCACCTCGAAGGCCTCGTTGATCGTCTTGGCCTCCTCGGCGTCGCCGCCCAGGTCGGGGTGCTTGCGGCCCTTGACCATCTGGGCCTTATAGGCGGCCCTTATGACCTCCTCCGAGGCGTCGTTCGAAACCTGGAGTATCTCGTAGTAGGTTTGTCCCATATGCGCTCCACCTGACTTATCGTCCCGGGGCAAAATAAGTTGTGCAAAAAATCCACCTCCCCTGCAAGCCGCATCGATGCCCTCAGGCCACCCAAATTCATTTGATTCCCTTTTGAGCGCTGATATATTAAAATAGATATAGAAAAAGAGAATTAAGTGATTATTTTCAATGATTTATAGAATTCGATCCCAGCGGCGGATAAGATTTGGCAGGCCGGGGACGATTTTCAGGGGTATACTCTGATTTAACGAGGATTATTATGGTCAAGGCGGGAAAGGCAAAGATAGCCATAATCAACTGCGAGAAGGAGGACGCCAACCTCCTCTTCTCCTCGCTGTTCGATTCCGGCTATTCGGTGGTCATCTCCGCCAAAGGCTCCTCCGGGCTCGACATCATCACCAGGGAGAAGCCCGACCTCATCATCCTGGACATACTCGCCGAGAACATGTCGGGGCTGGCGCTACTGGACATCCTGCAGGCGCGCAGCATCAACATACCCATCCTAGTGATCACCGTCCCAGAGCTCGTGAGCGACAACCTCGCGCAGAGGGGGATAGCCGGCCTTCTGATCAAGCCAATAGACAAGGAACGCATGCTCACGCACGTCGAGGCGATACTCGACCTGCAGGAGATCTCGCGAGTCTACAGCGAGAGGGAAAGACCCGGCGAGGAGAGGGCCGCCCCGGCCGCGCGCAGAAAGGCCGCCCAGCCGCCGCCGCAGCAACAGCCCGTCCCGCAGGCGCCGCCCGCGCAGCAGCCGACGCAGCCTGAAACCGCGGAGACGACCGAGCCCGAGGTCGAGGTCCAGGCACCGCAGGAAGAGCAACAGCCTCAGCCGCAACCCCAACAGCCGCCGCTGAAGGCGGTGCCCGCTCAGCCGACGCCCATCAGGGCAGGCCTCAAGCCCTCCGCAGAGGAGTCTGGGCCTGCGAAGAAGCCGCTCGTCCTGGTCGTCGACGACGAGCCGGACATGCGCACGCTCCTTTCCGACCTGCTCTCCTTCAGCGGCTTCGAGGTGATGACGGCCGACGACGGAGTCCAGGGTTTAAAGACCGCGCAGCAGGTCATGCCCCAGGCGATGCTCCTGGACATCATGCTTCCCAAGCTTGACGGGTTTCAGGTCTGCAGGCTTTTGAAGTTCAACGAGAAGTACGCCGAGATACCGATCATCATGCTCACCGCCCGCAACCACCCCAAGGACCGGGAGCTTGCGGAGGGCTCCGGCGCCGACGGCTACATAATAAAGCCGTTCGAGACCAAGGCGCTCATCGAGGCGATAAAGAAGGTAATAGGCGCGAAGGCCCAGTACGGCAGCGGCGCCAGCTGATAGCCTACCCGGTCACCACCTTTGACATCTGGTCGAAGACGAACTGCATGAAGCGGCTCTTGTCGTCGTCGGGCATACCCTTGATCATCACGCCCGTCTCGAAGCTCGTGGGAGATATCTTGTTCTGCCACATCACCTCGCCGCTGGCGCGGATCGGGCTCGCCTCGTCGTCACCCAGGACGACCTCCAGGTCCAGCAGGGTCCCGTTCTTGAGCTCCGTGGGCGTCATGAGCCTCAGGCCCCCCAGGCTCACGTCGCTCGATATCGCCTCGCGCGGGTCGGCGGGCGTCGTCCCGGACTCCCCCGCGACCTTGTAGCTGACCGTAAGCGCCAGATCGAGCCTGGCAAATTTCCTTCTCTCGGCACCCTTCTCGGCCATGTGAAGCTCCTTTTGTTGAGCGACAAGCTATCCAGACCCCAAGGACTAGTCAAGGAGGTCCTTGGCAAGGCTCACTAACTCACGCGCGGATTTTAGAATGGCTTGGGCCTTATCCTCTGTCACTTCCACGTCGGACAAATAGTCGCCTTTTTGCCTCAGATCAAACGCCCTGTGCAGCGCTGTGTGCATACTGCGTGGTATCTCGCCTGTATTTACGAACTCCTTGTGGAGCGCCGCGATGACGGCTGCATGGCTGGAATAGCTTTTGTCTTTAAGCAAAAGCAGCGCTTCGGCCATATAGAACATGGCGTAATAAGTTCGTGATACTGCAAAGTCGAAATCGCCCCGCTCGATCAACGCCTCAGCTGCCGAAAGCGATCGCTCGGACTTCTTGCAAAGCGCCTTGATGGATTCGTCGCGCTTCATGCAGCCTCCACCCCCTCACGCCGTATGTTCATGATGAGTGGGCTTGCCCCTTCAGTGAACTCGCACTCCGTCATGACAATGGGGGAGATCACAAACGTAGGATAGTGATCGAACCCTGCCGAGTAAGCAGCATCGATCGCAAGATCCCAATCCTTGTCGCGCCCCTTCATCTCGGTCAGCAACACCAGACAGTCTATGTCGGAATCGGCGCTTCCGCTCCCGCGCGCCCAGGAGCCGAACACCAAGAGATGGGAGAAGCGACCGCCGAACGCCTCGCGAAGCTTCGCGACATATCGATCCACCACGTCTCGGATCTCCTTGGGGATCTCTTTTGTCGAATCGCGCTCGCCTCCGGCGGAGAGCCACGCATCGATCTCGTCGCGATCGAACCGCCACGCGCTGCCGATCTTCGCGGCCGGAATCTCGCCTTTCTGGGCAAGCTTGTAGACCATCATCGTGGAGAGCTGCAGATACTCGGCCACCTGCTTCACCGTCATCCAGGTCTTCATAATCTTATTATGTATTATAATAGATTATATTACAATATAATAATTTATATAACTTACCAGTAACAAGCTGATAGTTACTGGTAATTACGGGGAAACTTTTGCCTTTTCCTGCCGATAATACATGAGGGGCCGAAAGACCAATGAGACCAGTCCACTGGATAGAGCAAGAGCTCGCCCGGCACTATGATGACCTCGACCTGAGCCGGGGCGTCGACCTCGACCGCAACGGCACGATCGAGGGCTCGGAAAAGACTGACCAGAACGGCGACGGCGATGTCGACTCGGCCGAGTGGCAGAAGTTCATGGGCGACAACAGGGCAGCGCTCGAGAGGCTCGGCGGCTTCTTCAAGACCTACTACTCCGCCGGCACCGCATTCAAGCTGGACAATATCATACACGACAGGCTATGGCTCGAGTCGAAACAGCTTCCCTCGGAAGAGGTGGAGAGGACTTATGAAAAACTGACGGAGATCCTGAACCTCGTCAAAAATGAAATATCCAAATATGTCAACTACAACGCCCGCGATAAATTTAGACTACCCTACTATGCAATTGTCGAAGTAGGACTGGAATATGCCATCGATGGAAAGACATCCAGCTTCGTCGAGCTCATAAATGAGGGGGACCTCAATTGCAACTCATTCGGCATTTCTATGATTGTGATAGCTCACGAATTCGACTGGCCTGTATATCTAGTGCGCGCTCGACGTCATCTCTTCGTCCGCTGGGATAACGGAAAGAAAGCCAAATACAACAAGGAGCGCGACGGCGTCCAAATATCCGACTCCGACTACAAGGATATCTTTGATATTTGGGAAGCCGCCGAGCGCGGCATCTTTTTGAAAAACTTAAATTATAACGAACTCCTCTCCAACCATTATCATGACAGTGGAATGATGCATGTAATGGCCAAGCGTTGGGATAAGGCGATCGAAGATTTTACTAGAGCTATAGACCTCGACCCAAACAACGTGAGCGCCTTTACCAACCGGGGGGGAGCAAATGATGAACTCAAGAGATACGAGGAAGCAATCGAGGACTACAACAGAGCCATTGAACTCGATCCGAACAATGCCTATACCTATTACAATCGAAGTCTCGCAAAGGAAAAACTGGGAATGGACGACGAGGCGGACGCCGATTACGCCTATGCGAAGAAACTGATGCCAGATCTAAGGCCCAACTACTCCTGCCTCTGCGAGGCGCCCGGCCACACCCCTTCCCCCGACCACTCTCTGCTGTCTTTGCTTATGATGATTGTCTTTGATTAACCTATAAAGCATGCGGCCTCCGTGATTCGGGCCGGCGCGAGCGAAAAAAAGTGCCTCCTTTTTACAGCTCCATCGGAAAAAGGAGGACTTTTTTTCGCGGGAGTCGGCTTTATTACGCCTAGCCGCCGTTATAGCGAGAAAAGCGCCCCGAAGCGTTCCGTCTGTTGACACGTTTTCACTCCCCCTATATCCCCTCCCCCATGGACCCAAGGCTCGCCATAGTGCTGGTCTCCCCGCAGGGGCCCGCGAACATCGGGGCCGCGGCTCGTGCGATGAAAAACTTCGGGCTGGCCGACTTAAGGCTCGTGGGCCCCGTCCCCTATCTCAACGACGAGGCCTACACCTGGGCCTGCGACGCCAAGGACCTGCTCCACACAGCAAAAGTGTACACGAGGCTGGACGAGGCGCTGGGCGACCTCGCGTTCGCCGCGGCCTTCACCCGCCGCCACGGCCGGGGGCGCAAGCGCCACGCCACGCTGGCCCAGGCCTCCAAAGCGATCTCCATGCGAGCTTCCGATGGTGGTGCAGCGCTGGTCTTCGGCCGCGAGGACGCGGGGCTGGCGAACGACGAGCTCGCCCGCTGCGACATGACGATCGGGATCCCGACTTCGGAGGAGTTCCCCTCGATCAATCTGGCGCAGTCGGTGATGCTGGCGTGTTATGAGCTCGGCCGCTCCGCGCCGGATCCGGCGGAGGGAACAGCGGCGCAGGAGAGCTACATCCCGAGGGAAGAACTGGCCGACATCATGGTTCGCATGGGCAGCACATTGGGCGCGCTGGGCTACGAGGACGCCCCCGACAGGCCGATATTCACGCGCATCATGGGCCAGTGGGAGAAGATCTTCGGCCGCGCCGGACTCACCCCCCGCGACGCGAGCATGCTCGAGGGTCTGCTGGCCAGGATCTCCGAGGCCGCCCGCCGGCGACCTTGACATAGTCAGGCAGATAATCTCTCCTGTCCCTTATGCCCTCGATCGAACCATCCTTTCTCAAGCGGAAACTCGCCGGCCAGCTCGCGGAGAGGATCGCGCTGCGCCGAAAGAGCATCGAGAGGGGGCTGGCCCGCCACCCGATACGCCAGGCGCTGTGGGGCTTTCTAATCGGGCTTACCGCCGCGGGGCTGTTCCTCACGCTCCGGGGCGTCGGCGCGCTCACCTCGCTGGAGTACAAGACCTACGACTGGCGAATGCAGGTCACGCGCCACGCGGAGCCCGGCTCGGGGGAGAACGTCGCGCTGCTGTATGTCGATGAACCGTCGCTGGTGACCATGAAGGAGATGGGGATCTCCTGGCCGTGGCCCAGGGAGCTGTACGCGAGCGCCGCGGAGTTCGCGAAGCGCGGGGGCGCGAAGGCCGTGGTCTTCGACCTCTTCTTCTCGGAGGATAGCTCCTACGGGCTGGGCGACGACGAGTCCTTCGCCGCGGGCGTGAAGGAGGGCCCACCGGCCTACTTCGTCATCTTCGCCAGCAAGCACGAGTCGGCCGACTACCCCCCGATAATCACCGACGTCATCGCCAAGAGCCGCGTGCCATTCGACGGGAGGCTGCCCGCATTTATGCAGGACGCGCGCTCTTTGCAGTCCCTGCCGGTCCCGGAGATAGCCGACGCCGCGACCGGCTTCGGAAACGCTCAGACCGTGCCGGACGTAGACGGCATATACAGGCGCGTGCCGCTCATGATGCAGCACGACGGGGAGGTGATTCCCCAGATCGGGTTCAAGGTGGCGAGCGACCTCATGGGGACCCGCCGGATAACGTGGCCAAAACCCACGAGGCTGAACATGGGCGGCGTGGAGGTCCCGCTCGACGCCGAGGGCAACCTCATCATCAATTATATAGGCGGCGTCGACAGCTACCCGGCCTACCCGCTTGCCAAGGCGCTGCTGGCCAACCAGCAGCTGCGCGACGGGATGGCGCCCGATCTCGAGCCCTCCGTGCTCGAAGGCCGGGTGGTGATAGTGGGCGTCGCCGCGCCGGGTCTGTACGATCTCAAGCCCATGCCGCTGGCGCGAGTCTACCCGGGCCCGGAGATCCACGCGACGATCATCGACAACCTTCTGAGGCGCGACTTCATAACGAATCTGGGCCCTAAGAGGATAGCGCTGCTCGTCTTCGGGCTGGCCCTTGCCACGGCGCTAGGGCTCTCGCAGATGCAGCGCCTGTGGCATATCGGGCTGTGGCTCGGTGGCATCACCGCCGTCTATCTCGCGGCGGCCCTCCTAGCCTTCCGCTACGACTACTGGCTTCCGATCGTGGCGCCGGTGGGGGCGATAGCGCTCGCCGCATTCACGATGATACTCAAGAGCTACCTGACCGAGGGCCGCAAGAAGTCGGCCATCAAGAAGGCCTTCGGCCAGTACCTCTCCCCCGCCGTCGTCAGCGAGATAGCGCAGGACCCCGACTCGGTGAGGATGGGCGGCGAGGAGCAGCAGGTCACCCTCTTCTTCTCCGACATCGCAAACTTCACGAGCTACTCGGAGCGGACCGAGCCCACGGAGCTGGTCTCGCAGCTGTGCAGCTATCTCACCAACGTCAGCGAGATAATAACAGCGCGCGAAGGCACCCTGGACAAATACATAGGCGACGCGGTCATGGCCTTCTGGGGCGCGCCGCTCAAAATAGCCGACCACGCTGCGCAGGCCGCGCTCGCTGCGATGGAGGTACAGGAGTCGCTCGAGGAGTTCCCGCAGTTTCGCACGCGCATCGGCATCCATACCGGGCGCGCCGTCGTCGGAAACGTGGGCTCGGACATGCGCTTCAACTACACCGCCATAGGCGACACCGTGAACCTCGCCAGCAGGCTGGAGGGGCTGGGCAAGCGTTTCGGCACCAGCATCATACTGAGCGAGACTAGCTTCGACGAAGCCAAGGACGCGGTCGAGGCCAGGATGATAGGCAGGGTGCGCGTGAAGGGCCGGCGCCAGCCCATCGCCATATACGAGCCCCTCTGTCCGAAGGACGACATGGGGCCGATGGAGACCGAGGCCAAGGCCGCCTTCGACGGAGCCATGGCGAGGTTTCTGTCCGCCGATTTCGAGGCGGCAAAGGCCGCGTTCTCGAAGCTGTCCGGTAAGGACGACCCCGTCGTTGCATACTACCTGACCGTGTGCGATAGGTTAGTCTCGAATCCGCCGCAGGGCGAATTCGACGGGGTGATTGAATTCAAGGAGAAATAGAGAGGAGGCCCGTATGAGAAGGATCACGCTTCTGGCCGCCTCGGTCTTCTGCGTCGCGCTGATGCTCTCCGGCGCGGCCGAGGCCGGGAGGCACAGCAAGAGCTCCCGAAAGAGGGGGCCCAAGAGGATCCAGGTGCGCCAGATCCAGGTGAAGTCCCAGCCAAACTATCTGTCGTCAACGGTCGGCAAGCTGAGCTACGGCGCCGAGGTAAACGTCGTGAGCGAGGAGGGAAACTGGTATCGAATCTCGACGCCCGCAGGCTATATCCCGCAGAACGCGGTGGGCCGCAGCGCGGGCTCCGTGGAGTCGAGCCAGCGCTACGCCGCAAAGGGGGTCAGCCACGACGAGACTGCGCTCGCCGGCAAGGGCTTCAACCCGCAGGTCGAGAGCCAGTACAAGCGCTCCAGCGCGTCGCTCGCCGCGGCCTACAGGCAGGTCGACAGGGTCGAGTCCGTAAAGGTGTCCGACGCGGCGCTCAAAAACTTCATAACGCAGGGCAAACTGAACATGTGACGGAGGTGTGACATGAGACGCTCAATCATCATATCAGCGATCATAGCCGCCCTCCTCGCCCCCGCGGGCGCGCTCGCGCAGGACTGGGGCGCCATCGGCGGCAGCATACTGGGCGGCGTGACGCAGATGGCGAAGGCCGCGAAGGAGATAACGCCCGCCGAGGAGTACTATATCGGGCGCGCCGTGGCGGCGATGATCCTGGAGAAGTACCCGCTGTATAACAACGCCGCACTCACGCAGTACATCAACAAGGTAGGGTTGGAGGTCGCCTACCACTCGGACAGGCCGGTGACCTACGCGGGCTATCACTTCGCGGTGCTCGATACCCCGGAGGTCAACGCCTTCGCGTGCCCGGGCGGCACGATACTCGTGACCAGGGGCCTTCTGAAGCTCGTACAGAACGAGGACCAGCTCGCCAACGTCCTGGGCCACGAGGTCCGCCACATAGCCGACCGCGACGGCATCAAGGCGATAAAGAAGTCGCGCTGGACGAAGTTCGCATTCTACGCAGCGGGCGAGGTGGGCAAACACTACACGCCCTCCGAGGTGAGCCAGCTGGTGGGCGAGTTTCAAAGCGTGGTCTCCGACGTAGCGAAGAACGTCATCGATAAGGGCTACAGCAAGAAGGACGAGGCCGAGGCAGACGAGTACGGCATGCGCTACGCCATGCGCTCGGGCTACGACCCGAACGCGATGGCCGAGTTCATAAAGCACGAGATATCGCTGGGCATCGGAGATCACTCCGGCCCCTTCTCCTCGCACCCCAAGCCGTCGCAGAGGCTCAAGAAGGTGGAGGGGACGATTCTCGGGGACGGCCTCACGGGCACCGTGGAGCCGGTCCGCACAAAGCGCTATAAGAGGGCCGTAGCGGCGTTGAAATAGTTGTTGCTAAAAACGTCGATTTAACATAGGGATGCGGCAGTTTCGGGTCAACGGCCGTGCAAACGGAAGAAAGGAAGGAAGGGTATGGCAAAGGGAACGGTAAAGTGGTTCAACGATGCTAAGGGATTCGGCTTCATCTCACCAGAGGACGGCGGCGAGGACGTATTCGTGCACTTCTCGGCCATCTCGGGCGAAGGTTTCAAGACCCTTAAGGAGGGCGAGACGGTGGAGTACGAGGTCACGCAGGGCCCCAAGGGTCTGCAGGCGACCAACGTCCAAAAGCCTGGCTGACGAATATTTCCAGCGAAAACCACACCCCCGGCCCGGGCAGGGTCGGGGGTTTTCTTTACCGCCTCATCTGGTATAGTCCCTTGTTATCGAACGCGGGGAACCATAGATGCGAATGAGATTCGTCATAGCGGTCTGCGCCCACGTGATCTTCTTCGTCGGCCTGGCCATGATACTGCCGCTGGCCTTCTCCTTGTACTACGGCGAGGCCGATGCGGTGCCGCTGGCGTGGTCGATGGGCATCACCATAGCCGTCGCAGGCGCCCTCTCGCTGGCCGTGCGCGTGCCCAAGGACGACCTCAACCGCCGCGAAGGCATGATGATAGCCACGATGATCTGGCTCGCGGCCGGCGTCTTCGGGGCGCTGCCCTTCTTCATCGGCAAGATGCTGGGCCCGATGAGCGTGGAGAACTTCATCAACTGCGTCTTCGAGTCGGTCTCGGGATTCACCACCACAGGATCCTCAGTCCTGGGCCAGACCGTAAAGATAGAGGCCGTGGGCAAGGGCCTGCTGATGTGGCGCGCACTGACGCAGTGGCTGGGCGGCATGGGCATCATAGTGCTCGCGATCGCGATACTGCCGCTTTTGGGCGTGGGCGGCATGCAGCTGTTTCGCGCGGAGGCTGCAGGCCACCTGCAGGAAAAGCTCAGGCCCAGGATCAGGGAGACAGCAATCGCCCTTTGGACGGTCTATCTCGCCATGTCGGCCGTACAGACTATCCTGCTGTTCTTCGGGGGCATGTCCGTCTACGAGGCCCTCTGCCACACCTTCACGACGCTCTCCACCGGCGGTTTCTCGACCAGGGACGCCTCCATCGCGGCCTTCCATAGCTCCTACATAGACATCGTCATAATAGTCTTCATGTTCCTGGGGGCGGCGAATTTCTCCCTGCACTTCAAGGCGTGGACGAAGGACCTGCGCAACTACGTCCGCGACAGCCAGTTTCGCTACTACGCCGCGTTCATCCTCGGCGGCACGCTCTTCGTCGCAGCGGTCATCTACATCGGCGGCATATACAGCTCGACGATAGACTCGCTCCGCCAGGGCGCGTTCCAGACCGTATCGATAATGACCACCACGGGCTTCGTCACCGCGGACTACGACACCTGGCCGTTCGCGGCAAAGTTCGCGCTGCTGCTGTTCATGTTCATAGGAGGCTCCGCCGGGTCGACCACCGGCGCCATAAAGACGGTGCGCGTAGTGCTGCTATTCAAGTACGCCTACCGAGAGATCGTGAGGCTCATACATCCGAAGGTCTTCGCCTCGGTGAAGCTCGGCGGCAGGGTCATCCACAAGAACGTGCTGGAAAGCGTGGCGGCGTTCTTCATCTTCTACATGCTCGTCTTCGTAGCGGCCACGGTCATCGTCACCGTCCAGGGCATGGACCTCGTGAGCGGCCTGAGCGCTGTCGCCGCGACGCTTGGGAACATCGGCCCGGGCCTGGGCACGGTGGGGCCCACGCACAACTACTTCCACGTGCCGCTGCTGTCGAAGTGCGTCTTGACCGCGTGCATGATCATAGGCAGGCTGGAGGTCTTCACGGTCCTGGTCCTTCTGGCCCCGGGCTTCTGGAAGAAGTAGGAGGATCATCGTGAGCGTATTCATAATCGGTGGAGGGGAGATTGGCAGGTTCATCGCCGAAAAGCTCATCGAGCACGGCCGCGAGGTCGTGATGATCGAGAAGGACGAGCGGGTGATCGACGAACTGAGCGAGGAGCTCGACGCCAAGTTCGTCTGCGGCAACGGCGCGGCCCCGCACGTCCTTCACGACGCTGGCATCAAGGGCGCGGAGATGGTGATCGCGGTGACCGACAGCGACGAGGTCAACCTCCTGGCCACGATGCTGGCGGGCACGCAGGCGCCCCAGGCCCGGCGCATCGCCCGCATCCGCGACCCCCAGTTCGAGCTCGAGGAGGAGACGATCCAGGAGAAGCTGGACGTCAACCTCGTCATCAATCCGGACAAGGAGGCCGCGCACGCCATCCTGAAGATCCTGGAGATACCCGGCACCGTTGAGGTGGTCGAGTTCTTCGACGGCGTGCTCAAGCTCGTGGGCGCCAGGGTTCTGCGAAAGAGCGAGCTCATCAACAGGCCCTTGAAGGACGTCAAACAGCTCGGCGAGGGAGGCCCCTGCATACTCGCCGCCATTGAGCGCGCCGGCCAGGTCATCATCCCCACCGGCGAGAGCCGCATCATGCCGGGCGACAACGTCTACTTCGCCACGGAGAAGGCCCGGCTGGCCGACTCTATGAAGCTGATGGGTCACGAGATGGAGAAGGTCTCCTCGGTCATGGTCTACGGCGGCGGATTCATCGGCATGAACCTGGCCGCGTCCCTCGAGGATCGGGGCGTGAACGTCAAGGTGGTCGAGCCGGACCCGAGGCTCTGTTCGCTTCTGAGCCGCAAGCTGGACAAGTCGGTGATATTCAACACGTCGGCTACCGACCAGGAGTTTCTGGCCGACGAGAACATCTCCAAGATGGACGCCTTCGTGGCGGTGACCAAGGACGACGAGGACAACATCCTCTCCGCGCTGCTCGCCAAGAAGGCCGGCTGCAATATGTCCGTTGCGCTCTCGCACAACCGCTCGTATCAGCGCATCATCCGCACCGTGGGCGTCGACGTGGCGGTCAACCCCAGACAGCTGGCAGGCAACACGATCCTCCACTTCATAAGGAAGGGCAGGGTGATCCACGCCTCCTCGCTGATGGAGGAGGCCGAGCTCGTCGAGGTCGAGGCTCTGCCCACCTCCGAAATCGTCAAGAGGCCGATCCAGGAGCTGAAGCTCCCGAAGGGCATCCTGATCCTGTCCATCAAGCGGAACGACAGGATAATGGTCCCGCACGGGCAGACGGTAGTCGAGCCGGGCGACAGGATGGTGATCATCGCCCGCAGCGACGTCATCGAGAAGATAGAGAAACTGATAACGGTGGGGATGGAGTACTTCTAACTACAAATCCTAAACCTCCGCGGGCTGAAGCCCGCGGGGTTGGCCGTGTGGCATGTCTATCGGACATGCCCGAATGGCCTCCGCTTCGCTCCGGGCGGCCATTCATCCCCGGGCTTAAAAGCCCG
>Ga0180430_10000099_pt1 | contig 99459 bp, 74 predicted proteins | sample SS_ome_9_FD_132999 | JGI IMG/M metagenome (GOLD analysis project Ga0180430, IMG submission 132999) | Hypersaline lake sediment archaeal communities from the Salton Sea, California, USA - SS_1_S_2 metaG | ecosystem: Environmental > Aquatic > Non-marine Saline and Alkaline > Hypersaline >...
GATTTCTTAGTTCCATCGCCAGCTCTATACAAGGTATTGGTGTTCGTCCTGGTATTTGTCCTGGTATTTGTCCTGGTGTTGGTCCTGGTGTTAGTTCGATTCACCGTATTATCGTTGGTTCTGTAGTTGGTCCGGGTGTTAGCAGCATTGCCAGAACTGTTGTTTGGTCTGTAGTTATTTGAATTATCCGTTCCGGTATTTGTGCTGGCCCCCTTCAAATTCTCATTTTTCTCCACCTCACAGGGACTCTGCGGCCGCTTATTTCCGTTCCCGGATACAGGCGTGCTGCTGGCAGTGATACATACCGACCAATGACCCATTGCTCCCGGATTTTTGGTACTGACGCTTACCTTTAAACTACCGGTGAAGAGGTAATACTGGCCCGATTTGATGGTATAGGCATTGCCATTCACTGTGGCTTCGCCTCCGCCTCCAATGGGCATGAAGTAAATGCTGGAGGCTGAGCCGGAATAGCTAAAATCCGGGTTGGTGAGATCATCCCGGGAATAAGTGCCCGAGGGAGTTACCAGGCAGAACTGCCAGGTTGAATTCCCCGGGTTGATCCTGATCCCGCAGTCTGCATTTTCTTCCTCTTCTTCCTCCTCTTCTTCCTCCACAATTACTGTAGTACCCCGCTTATCCGTTCCACAGGAATTAATCACCGATACATCCACCATGTGCGATCCGGGTGTGAGCTTGAATTTGGCGCTCAGATCTCCGGTGGCAGGGGCAAACTGGAAGTCATTAAAGGATTTGCCATCCAGGGTAAGCGAGATATCGGTTTTATTCTTCACCCCGGAGACCGTTCCCTTAAGTTCATGGGTGGCATCGTTCCGCTTAACTTCCTGCATAGTATAGGATACCCTTGGCGGGGTGCAGGGATCCGGGATCACGGTAGGATTATAGCTTATCCTTGTGGAATAATGATCTTCTCCACACTCGTTGCTGGCGATCAATGATAAGCTGTTCATACCTCTTTTGAGACTGATGGAAGCACTTAATATATGGTTATTGAAACTGAAAGAAACTGGTTCCCGGTTTGCTGTTAATTTCAGCTGATTCCGATTGGTGATATTACGCACATCAAGCCTGAGGGTATAGGGTTGCTGGTTTGTACTATTTTGGTCCTGGGCAGCATCAATCAGTCTGATTATTGGCAGGGGACAGGGCCTGGACTCTTTGATGATTACCTGCTCCTTCAGATCCTCACCTGCTTCATTATGTGCGATGATGCTCAGAATATTTTCCCCTTCCCTCAAAACAAGCCTTGCGGTCAGGCTCTTTGTACCCTTGTTGAAATTGAAATTGCGGAGATTTGTACCATTCAGATATAGTGCAATGTTTTCTCTTGAATGCACATTTTGCACAGTAGCGTGCAAATCTTCGGACTGTTCAATGGTCCTGAGCGGATTTATATGCGGGCGAAAGATGTTAATCACCGGGGGATAACTCCGGGAGACAGGAACATTTATTACTGGTTCCTGGTAAATGGGTTCCTGGTAGATAGGCTCCTGGTAAATGGGTTCATATTGAACAGGTGCATAATAGGTGATGAAGGTCGATTCTGATGCGCTACCGGCTTCATTTCTGGCAGTCACCTCCACCGTGTTAACTCCTTCCGCAAGGAACAGGCTGGTGGTGACTCCTCCTTCAATATGAAAGGAAAAATTTTGAATATTGTTTCCATTCAATTTCACCCTTACATCATGGCGTCCTCGCACGTTTTGAGTTTCCGCACTAAGGGGGAAGCGCCTGTCGATCACCTCAATAGGAACCTCCGGGTTGATAAACCGGACTGCCGGGCTTGCTATTTTTTCGGGATCGGTGAGTTGGATTTCAAGCTGGTCCTCCGCACTGCCTGTTTCGTTGAATCCCTTGATGAGCATATGGTTCGCTCCTTTTTTCAGGCTTACGCCGGCCTTTACCATTCCGGATATCGGGTAATACTCGAAGGGGATATTGTTTCCGTTCAGAAATAGCTGAATATGCTGCTTGCTGCTGATGTGCATTACGTTTGACGCCACTTCGATCCATTCGGAGGACGTGATTGTCTGATCTCCCCTTGGTGAAGTGAACTCCACAATAGGTGGTGGCATGGCTTCATCCAGGGGATTGCCCAGAACAAGCATTGCCCGGTCCTCGGCTGTCGATTCCTGGTTTGTCGCCTTTATGCTGATGTTGTTTTCTCCCTCCCGCAGTCTCACACTCGCTATGAAAGTAGAAGTGGTCGAATTGTAGGTAAAGCTGTTGTTCGGAAAGCCATTGAAATAAAAGCTGATGTTTTCGGGTCCGCTCACATTGTGGATGGTAGCCTTGATGCTTTGAATGGCGGATTCCGTATGTGCGGTCTCAGTGGCTGGATTGATAATATTCACCGAAGGGTACAAATGGGATGTGGTGACTGTAAGATTTCCCGGATTGACTGGATTGCTGTTGTTGCTCGTTACACTGCCGGAGGAGGTAGTCGTCGTGTTGTGCCTGGAGGAGCGACCTCTGAGATTCCACCTGATTCCAAGGCTAAGATAGTTGTTCCTGTCAATTCCGGAGCCATCCATGATCTTGTTGTCGATATCGATGCCCACCGCGCTGTTATTTTCGGTAAGGCAAAAATTACTTTTAAACTCAAGACCAATCGCAAGGGATCTGGAAAGCTGGTAACCCAGATAAATACCTGCTGTGGGAAGAAGGGCCAGCTTGTTGACCAGGCTTGTTTCAAAGTCCCCGTCGCTGAGCGCTACCAGGTCCTGGTAAACCAGTTTGCTATCCCGGTTTGGATCGATTCCACTGTAATCGTAGCGATTGTTGCCGGCATCGTAGAGATCGGTAAACGTGCGCCCGTGGGTGAGGCCGGCACCCACAAATCCGGTCAGGATGATCCCGCTACGTTCCCTCAGCCGGTTCAGGGTAAGCCCCAGTTCCAGGTCGTAAGAGAAGAAGCTATATCGTATGTTGCTATAGCTATCGTCGGCATTGATCCGGTGGTCGTAGGCCTTGTTTTGTCCCGCCAGGAACCGGAATTTCCAATCTAAACTCAGGAAGGCATTTTCCTTTTGATAGAGTTGGCTTCCCAGAACAAAGTCTAATCCAAATCCTCTGGAATTGGCTATATCCGATTTCTGGTAAGCATATCCGCCGCCTAAACCGATGGTCCACCCTCCAGGGCTGGAATAACTGGTTTTTTGTGCCATGCAGGGCTTGTACACAAGCATGGACAGAATAATCAGGACGAGGATCTGCTTAAATGCTTTCATGATAAATGCCTTTAGGCATTCATACGTTGAGAAGCAGATATAGTTGCTTCTTAAGCCTTAGTAGAGTTTTGGAATAAAGTTTCCACGGATTACGTAGGCAATTCTCTGGGCAATCTCCTTTGCCGAGTACTTGAATAGGTTTTCGCCAACTTCATAAAGGAAATCAATCTCCCTGTTAAATAACTCATTGTCCGACATGGCAACGCCGATAAGGAATTCAAACATGGGATCACGTTCGCCGGGATTGTGCTGCATAATTGCGGAGGCTGTTTGCAGAAATACATTTTCCTGTCCCTTTTGATCCATAATTCCCTTCAGTAAGGTTTCCGGGAATATCAGGAAATTTGCCAGACGCTGAATGATGATGTCATACTCTTCTTTACTCAATCTTTCATCAATTCCTGCCATGACCAAACCGGCAGAAGCGATAAACATGCTTCGGTGATGATCTAATTCAGAGTTCCTGATTACCAGCAGGAGGTTGGTGAGTTCCTCCATATTGGAACTTAGTGCAGGATCTGACTCAATGGATGTATTATCCAGGATCGACTTATATACTGTGGATTGCGCAAAGTATTCCAGTGCTTTAATCCTGATTGGATTCATGGGGTGGGTGGCTACATTGATCGTGTTTTCCTTCTTGAACGATTCCAGCAGCTTTTCATTCTCTTCAAGGAAAGTGGCGAGGTTGAGATTGTAGCGGTTCAGACTCAGACCAGAGGACATTTTAAAGAAGGCTGATACACATTTGCTTGGATCGCCACAGGCGATCAAACCATAGCGATCGGCGGTCAATTCCGAGAGTTTGTCCCAGAGTGATATCTTATTATACAGTATAAGCGGAATGCCCTGGTAATGTGGAAATACAAATTCGATGACCCCTTTGATATCAATATTCTTACTGATGATATGCCCCAGCTCATGACCGATCACAAATCGCAATTCATCTTCGTCCAGCGCATTGACCAGACCCGAGTTTAAATTTACAAGGTGAGGTTCACCCTCGTCCTGACTTGAAGCAGCGGAAGCATTAAAATCAGGAGAATTCGAAATATAAAACTCAACCGGTTCCGTGAAATTCAGTGCTTCACATACATCCCCAAAGGGTTTGTACAGCTCGGGCAGCAGTTCTGAGCCAAGTTTAAAACTATGTCCCTCAAGCAGGTACTTATAGTAATTTCCGGTTTTTTCGACCTTGGATTCTTTCTTGATCTTACTGATGACATCTCCTTCAAGCAGTTCCCAGAGATTCTGGCCAATTTGTTGTTCCGGTATTATTCTGATGTGATCGTAGTCCATGATTTTGGTTTTATTAAAGATAAGCAAAAGCCGGATATCAACTAACTTGCTTGGACGATTGAAGAAAGCTGTAACATAAGATAATTCCCTGCGTCTTATTTACACTTTTGGGTGCCATAGATGTCTTAACACATGACTTTGTCATGCGAACCTTTAATTCAGGCAATTATGAATGCATCTTATCTAAGGTATCTGTTCAGATCTCTCAGCAGGCAGAAGTACTTTTTTTCAATTAATATCACCGGATTAGCCATTGGGCTGGCTGCCTTTATCCTGATCGCACTTTTCGTAAAGCATGAACTCAGTTACGATCGCTATCACCAGGATGCGGACCTCATATTCCGCATCGCACGAAAGCAATACACCTGTTCGCCTCCGCCCATGGCACCCACTCTTAAGGAGGTCATTCCGGAAATTGAATATTCGACCCGTTTTATCCGGAGTACCAACCTGCTGGTCTCCGTAGAAGAACAGTCTTTTACGGAGGATGAATATTTCTGGGCCGATTCCGAATTTTTTGATGTGTTTTCGGTGGACTTTACCCAGGGGGATCCGGACCATGTTCTGGAGAGTCCCAACGAGGTCCTTATTTCGGAACGCATTGCCCGTAAATACTTTGGCAGGGAAGATCCCATGGGAAGGCTGATTGTCGATTCCAGGGAAAATGTATTCAGCGTGGCTGGCGTATTCAGGGAATTCCCCTCAAACTCACACTTTCATTTCGATATCGTATTTTCAATCGACAGGTATTTTCAGACAAGCGGTAACGATCCCAAAAGCTGGGGAAGCAATTATACCTACAGCTATGTGAAGTTATTCCCCGGGGCTGATATGGACCAGGTCAACGGAAAACTGGTTGACCTGGAGAAAGAGCTCACCGGGTGGGATGAAGCATCCGGAGAAGCATATGAACAATACTTTTTCTTTCAGGCCATTACTGAAATCCATCTTCATTCCCATCGCAGACAGGAACTGGAGGCCAACGGGAACATTAAAAATGTATATATATTTTCCTCCATCGGCCTCCTGATCCTGATTATTGCTGCCATTAATTACATCAACCTGGGGGCTGCTATGGCAGGCAAAAGACATAAGGAAGTGGGAATGAAAAAAGTCCTGGGTCTGGGGAACATTGGACTGGTACGGCAATTTCTGGGTGAGTCTGTCCTGGTGGCTTTCCTGTCCGCCCTGGGGGCCACTGTGCTGGTGGCGCTGACGCTGCCATTTTTTGGCAGGCTGATGGACCGGGAGCTGGCACTTGGTCTGAAAGACATACCTTTCCTGATTCTCCTGGTGTTTGTTCTTACGGTCCTGGTAGGTCTGGGAACAGGACTGCTTCCCTCCAGGTCCCTTTCACGATTGAATATTGTGTCGACCATCCGGGGCAGTTCCAGTACCGGCCCGGACAGGAAATACCTTCGCAGCCTCTTAATTGCATCTCAGTTTGTGGTTGCGATTGTTCTGATCATTCTTTCCATAAATGTGCAGCGGCAACTGAATTTTATCAGCGATAAGGATCCCGGTTATGAAAAGGAAAACATCCTGGTATTCCGGATCTTCGATCGCTCCCTGGGCCCAAACCTGCAGATCATGAGGGAGCAATTGCTTGCCCATGATGATGTACTGTCCGTATCCACTGCTTATAAGCTGCCACACTTGATCACTGACTTCAGGCGTCCCGAATGGTTTTGTGAGGATCCTTCCAACTGCGATCCCATCTCTTACAATGAAGTTGACTATGATTATGTTGACCTGTTTAATATCGGAATCGTTGAAGGGCGGAATTTCTCCAGGGAATTTCCTTCTGATGCGGAAGGGGCTTTTCTGGTCAATGAAAAGGCAGTTGCCATGGCAGGCTGGGATTCACCTCTTGGCACGGAGATTGAACATTACACCGGGCAGAAGGGCAAGATTGTAGGTGTGGTGAAGGACTTCCATTTCCAATCCATGCATGCCGAGATTGCCCCACTTTACCTTATCCTGAATGACAGGGCCTATTCCTATTTCGCCATTAAAACCGGAACCGGCGATATCCAGGCCACCCTGGATCACATACAAAGCATCTTTCACAAGTTTTCACCCCTTACCCCATTTCAGTATACTCATTTTAATGAAGAATTTGAAGAGCTGTATAAAGCAGAAAAAAGACTTGGATTCATCTTCAGCTACTTTTCAACCCTGGCCATTTTCCTGGGATGCCTGGGCATTTTCAGCATGTCGGCATACCTGATAGGGCAGCGGACCAAGGAACTGGGTATGCGTAAAATATTCGGTGCAATGACCCTGGATAATATGTTGTTGCTTGGTAAACGTTTTATGTGGCCTGTTTTGATGGCCAATCTTCTTGCCTGGCCCCTGGCCTATAACGCACTGAATCGTTGGTTGGAGAGCTTTGCCTACCGAAGCCCTGTTGATCTCACTTCCTTCCTGCTGGCATCACTGCTGGTGCTTCTTATTACTGCCCTTACAAGCTCCATGCACAGTGGGAAGATTGCCAGGCAAAGTCCTGTTGAGAGTATCAGGTGTGAGTAAAATAAGTAGTTTGGATGGGCTATTGTTGAGGACTGAAAAAAATCATCAAATCGACCGTATTCGCACGCTCAGGTGTTCGAATACGGACGGCAGTCGTATAGCTGTTTAATTCTAACATTTTAGTTATCAGGAGAAAACATTAGTGGTCCATTTTTTGTTATAACTTATGGGTTATAAAAAAGCTACAAAAATGAAAGCGGTGTGCATACCACGAATCCTGATGCTGTCAGCATTCATGATTATCCTGTCTCAAGGGGGATTTTCCCAGGCAGTTGTTACGGCCGATGAGTTCAATAAGGACGGTGCCGAAAGCGGGAAACTGATCTCCACGTACAGGGAGTTTTTTAAGAATGATCTTTATGATCTGGCCCTTGAATCCTGGTTAACTTTATTCAATGACTACCCCGATGCCAGTCAGAAACTCTACGTGGACGGTGTCGCCATGTACCGTAGTTTCATTGCAAAAGCACCCGAAGGTCAGAGCAGGGAGAATAAGATTGATACCCTGATGCTTATTTACGACCGGCGAATGGAGAACTTCGGTGGAGAAGGAAATGTCCTTGGCCGCAAGGGAAGCGATTTGCTCAAGTACCGGGCAGGTGATAAGGATGAGGTACAGGCAGCCTATGGCATGCTCAGAGAGAGCCTGGATATCGAGGGATCCGGTTCAAGGGATCAGGTCATGCTAAATTATATTTCAGCCAGTCTGCTTTTGCATCGTGGCGAAAGGATCGATGACATCCAGGTCATGGAAGATTATTTTATGGTCAGCGGGTTTTTGGACCAGCAGGGGGGGAGGAGTTCCCGCCGGGAAAGAACCAGGGCCTCCATTGATGAGATGATTCTGAAAGAAGACATTCTGTCCTGTGTAGGACTGGATCTCTATTTCGGAACACGTTTTGAGCGAAACTCCGAAGAAACCGACTTGCTTCAGAAAATGATCAAGTATTATACAAGTGCAGATTGCAAGCAGTCGGATCTATATGTGGCTGCTTCTGAAAAACTTTACGAAGTAGCTCCGGGTCCCGAATCTGCACATCAGCTGGCTGTGCTTTTTATCAGCAGGGATAATCTTGAAAAAGCTTCCTACTATTTGAAGTTGGCAGTGGCAGATGGAAGCCTTGATAATGAAACCAGGGCAGAATGGTATTATGAACTCAGCATTGTTCACCTGGCTAAAGGTGAGCCCTGCGAGGCCATCAGTTTTGCCAGGGAAGCTCTAGCCAACAGAGATGATTACGGCAAAGCATACATTTCCCTCGGAGATGCTTTCATTACCTCTCGCAAACAGCTGGGGGATGACTTCCAGCAGGAAACTGCTTACTGGGCAGCAGCTGACATGTACCGTGCAGCCTCCAGGGTGGAACCGGCCCTTGCAGAAGAAGCAAAGGAAAAACAGGCCTTATGTGCCGCCCAGTTTCCCAACAAAGAAGACATCTTCTTCCGGGACCTCCAGGTGGGAAACAGTTTCCTGGTGAAAGGGTGCATCCAGGTGAACACCACCATACGATCGAGGGATTAAGTGATAATTTTTTTCTTGCTCCTGAATTTCTTAAAAATGCTTAAAACTCATGGGTGGGAGACTCGTGCAAAGGGATATTGACTACTTTTAGCGGCATGATCCTGAAACTTGCGTTACGCAACCTGCGCAGGCACCCATTTTTGAACCTGATCAAGCTTGCAGGTCTGATGCTCGCATTCAGCAGCATGATACTCATCGCCCTTTATTTGAAGCACGAGCTGTCCTTTGATCGTTTTCATAAGGCATCTGACCGCATATATCGTTTTACAGCCACCAGCCCCTCTGCTTTTTCAGGAAAGCACTTTGCCCGGATCTGGGGGGCAGCATATATTCCAGAGATGGTGGAGACTTTCCCTGAAATAGAGAGCTATGTGCGCCTGTCGCCGGTTTCAGGAGGACTGATCCTGTGGGAGGAGAAGAAAACTCCCATGCAGCAAACTTTTTTTTGTGACAGCACTTTCCTGAAGATCTTTGATGTTCGCCTCCTTCTTGGTGATCCTGAGGAGGTGTTGGCTGGTCCTTCATCTCTGCTCATCTCGGAAAGTTATTCCAGGAAGATCTTTGGGGATGAGAACCCCGTGGGAGAGGTTCTGACCATTCCCACAGGCCGTATGATTGGCGAGTCGATGTCACTGCAAGTTACAGGAGTAATGGAAGATTTCCCCCGACAGAGCCATTTTCACCCCGAGTTCGTGGCCTCACCACCGGAACCTTCCTGGCTGGATGCATGGGCCTTCACATATTTGCTCCTGCAACCCGGGGCCCAAACGGAGGGAATCATCGATGGCTTCCCTTCTTTCCTGGCAGAGCGTGGAGAAATGGACGAGGATGAAGTGGACTATGTGGCGCACCTTCAGCCTGTCACGGATATTCACCTCCACTCGCAAAAAACCAGGGAGATAGAAGGGAATAGCAATATGGCTGTTGTTTATGCCTTTACTATTGCTGTAATCATTTTGCTTTTTATTGCTCTGCTCAATTACAACAACCTGAACCTGGGTATGCTCCGGTACACAGACGACTTGATGTTCGTTGGCAGGGTTTACGGAGCAGCCCGGAGGCAGCAATTGAAATACTATCTCTACGAAGGACTGAGCATCCTGATTCTGGCCCTTGTGCTGAGCATGGTGCTTGTTTACCTTTCGGCCATGTTCATTGAAAGCCGTTTTAACCTGGACCTTCTGACAGGAAATTTCCTTTTCATTCTGCTTATGCTTGCCGGCACTGGCCTGGCAGGTTTTGTATCCGGATTCTTTCCCCAGTTGCAGGCATATTTCAGCACTTTGCTGGCCTCGGCAAGGAATACCTCGGGGGGAGTAGTTCGGAAAAGAAGGCTGAATAAAGGCCTGATTGTAATTCAGTATGCCATCGCCATTGTCCTGATCGTCTCTGTCCTGGTTATCCAGCGCCAGACTACCTATGCCCTGCAGAGTGGGATGGGTGCTGAGAATAGCGGGATTATCTGTCTGAAAAATACACACAGCAGCATTGTGGAGAAGTTTCCTGAATTTAAAAAGGCCCTGCTGCAATATCCCTCCATCAGGTATGTTTCCGGTATGCTGGACCCACCAGGGGGTGATGCCAATGACAGGTTCAGGTTTTCCCTGGAAGGGTATGAGCCGGACGAAAGCAGGCCCCAGGACCAGGTAATCGGGATACTGCCCTGTGATTATTCCATGCCTTCCTTGTTCGGACTTCGTTTTATGGCAGGAGATGACTTCTCCGAAAAGTATAGCGATCCGGAAGGATCAGGGGAATATATCATCAACAGATCGGCTATGGAGAGTCTGGGTTACAAGCACCCTTTGGATATTGTTGACCGGGAATTTCAATTATTCTTTCACAATGATTTCATACAGATTCCCGCAGGAAGGATCACAGGGGTAGTGGAGGATTTTCACCTGTCCAGCCTGAAAAGAGAGATCGAGCCTCTTGTTATGTTTAAACGGGATACCATGTGGATCGACAATATGCTGATTTCCTTCCATCCGGGAAATCTTGCTCAGGGACTGAAGGATGCAGAAAAGGCCTGGGAGTCTATGTTTCCGGGTCACATCTTTGATTATGATTTTGTGGATAGCATGTATCGCCAGGTATACCTCCTGGAAAGGCTGCAGGCTGCGCTCCTTCTGCTCTTTACTCTGATAGCCCTGTTTATTTGTTCCATGGGTCTGCTGGGCCTGTCCTTGCTGGCCAGTCAGCAAAGAATAAAAGAAATAGGGATTCGCAGGGTGAACGGTGCGGAGGTCAGGGCCATTGTTGCGATGCTCAACAGGGATTTTTTAAAGTGGGTATTGCTGTCCTATATCCTGGCCATTCCACTGGCCTGGCTGGGTATGCGCAGGTGGCTTGAAGCCTTTGCCTATAAAACAGACCTGAGCTGGTGGATTTTCTTTCTGGCAGGGTTCATTGCCTTCCTCCTGTCAGCCCTTCCCCTGAGCATCCAGAGCCTGAAGGCCGCCAGGCGAAACCCGGTGGAAGCACTGAGGTATGAATAAGAAGCAGGGCATTTGAATTCCTCTTACTATCTTGCGCATGTAACAGGATTTTGAATAAATTAGAAAATGGGAAATTTTCAGGCTAGTTATTCTTCAGATGAATTACTGTGTGGTATCGATGGTGGAGGCACCACGACAACGGTGGTGGTTTCCGACCTGGAAGGCCGGATGCTTCATTCCTTTCAATGTGGAACCATCAATCATTATGGTGCAGGCATTCCCCCGGTAAGGGAGCAGTTTGCAGCCCTGGCAACTGAACTCACTACCTTATGTAATTGCCTGCCAGGTACCATCTTCATTGGTAATTCTGCGTTGGACGGACTTGCTGATGATGCACTTGTTCGGGAACTTACCGGTGGAGTGTTCGATCCGTCTAAAGTTGTTTTTAACTCCGATGTATATATTGCCCTGCTTAGTTTCACCATGGGGGAGCCGGGAGCGGTTTTAATCTCAGGAACAGGCTCCATGGCCTGCGGCATTGATGCCGGGGGTAATTTTCATACTGCAGGTGGCTGGGGTCAGGTACTGGGCGACGAAGGAAGCGGCTACCATCTGGCATTGAATGGGATTAAAGCCGCTTTGTGTGCTCATGATGGTCTTTCAGAGTCCACCCTGCTCATCGACAGGGTGATGAAGTATTTCGACCTTAAAAAAATGTCTGAGCTCATTGATAAAGTATATAATCCGCCTGTGGAGAAAAGTGTAATTGCGGCTTTTGCACCTGAAGTAGACAAGGCTGCCGGCGAAGGAGATGTGGTGGCGCTGCAGCTTTTAGATAGCGAGGCCGAATGGCTATACAAACTGGCACTTGCCATTACACGCAAATGCAGGACTTCAGAGCTTGGCTATTACGGCAGCGTGCTCAGGCTTAACGACAGGATTCGTTCAAGGCTTTCGGCTCTGCTTTCAAAGCAGGATATTAGCCTGCAGATCCCCCGGTTTAAACCTGAAATAGGCGCACTTATAGGCGCTTTTCGCGAATCGGGCAACAGGATCAGCGATTCAGTAATAAACAATTTTTCAAAATACAGTTGAACATATATCGAATGAGAAAAATACATCAGTATATAACTAATATTCAGAAGCTGATAAATCGAGTACTCGAAACCCAGATGGATAAAATCGACAAAGCTGGTGCTATCGTGGCAGATTCACTTATGAATGATGGATTTGTCTATGTATTCGGAACAGGCCATTCACACATGATGGCCGAAGAATTGTTTTACAGAGCCGGTGGCCTGGCAAGGATTTACCCCATTCTTGAAGATGCCCTGATGCTCCACAACGGGGCAATTAAAAGTACAGAAATGGAGCGGCTCGATGGCTATGCCGATCTTATACTCGACCGGTATGAGTGCACTGAAAAGGATTGCCTCATTATTGCTTCCAACTCGGGCCGGAATGCCGTAAGCATCGATATGGTTAAAGCAGCCCATAAGCGGGGCATGAAGGTAATCGGACTGACCAATCTGATACATTCCAAGGCACAGGAATCGCGTCATGCTTCGGGTTCGAAGCTTTATATGATTGGTGATGTGGTCCTCGACAACCAGGGTTGTCTGGGCGATGCATCTGTATATGTTCCCGAAATCGACCGTAACATTGCAGCCACATCAACTTCCCTGGGAGCCATGCTCCTGCATGCTGTTGCAATTTCCGCCATTGAACTAATGCTTGAAAAAGGCCACATCCCCGAAGTATTTTCATCAGCCAACCTGGATGAGGGCGATGAGATAAACGATGAAATGCTTGCAAAGTACAGGTCTTTTGTAAAGCCCCTGTAATTGTCTTCAGAATCCCTTACATTTGGATAAACATGCTTCATTCTTATGAAACACATTCTTTCAGACAGCGACCGAGGCCTGCTGGACAAACAAATATCTGAGACCGAAAAGGGGACAGGGACTCAGATTGTCCTTGCATCGGTATTGCGGAGCGACAGTTATACTGAGATTCCATGGAAGGCTTTCGCCATCGGGGCATCCATTGCAAGCCTGCTTAGCCTCTTCCTTGCCCTCTATGTCCTGGGCTGGATTACAAATATTCTGATCCTCTTTTCAATTGCAGTGATTCTGGCCTCAGGAGCGCTCTTTGCGCTTCTTACCGTATTATTCCCATGTTTTGCCAGGCTCTTTCTTTCCTCCCAGCGGAAGGAAGCGGAGACCATGCAGTATGCTGAATCTCTCTTCCTCTCCAACGAACTTTTCTCCACGGAGCAGCGCAGGGGGATCCTGCTTATGGTAAGCCAGTTTGAACGGCAGGTGGTCATACTGCCCGATAGCGGAGTCAGAGATCTGCTGAGCAGTGAGGTGCTGGAAGAGGTGATTTCGACCATGACCCGGCACCTCAGGAAAAATGAATTAAGGCAGGCCATGGAGCTGGGCCTGAAAGGTATCCATGCCGCACTGGCTTCCTCCTTAACAGGCCAGGCTGGGCCGGATGAGCTTTCAAACGAAATCATTGAGGAGGAGGGAGTATGAAAAAGCGAAGCACAGGTTTATTACTAATTGCCATACTTGCCAGCTTCAGTGTGGCCCGGTGTGGTGAAGTTCCATATTTAACCGGCAGGGTGAATGACAATGCCGGGATCCTTTCGGAGCATGCGAGGGAATTACTAAGTGAAAAGTTGAAAGTGCATGAAGAGAGGACCACCAACCAGGTAGTGGTGCTTACCCTGTCTTCGCTTCATGGGGAGAGCATCGAAGATTATTCCTACCAGGTATTCAACGAATGGAATTTGGGACAGGAGGGCCTGGATAATGGCATTCTCATCGTGGTTGTACCCGATGAGAAAAAAATGCGAATAGAGGTGGGTTACGGTTTGGAGGGGACGATGACAGACTTGCTGGCCGGCCGCATTATACGTGAAATTATGGCACCCCGCTTCAGAGAGGGAGATTTTGACGGAGGCATTACGGATGGAGCTCTGGCAGTTGTGAATGTTTTAGAGGGACAGGCGCTTGCGGAATCACCGGATTATGATGATACATCCGATTCTTCTTCTTTATCCGGGTTCTCAGACCTTGAAGTCACAGACATGTCTCTGGGAACGCGAATCCTTATCGGTGCTTTTATCTTTGGCATCATCGGTCTGTTCACCATTGTGGGAATTGTAACCCCGGGTGTAGGATGGTTTCTCTATCTGTTCTTAATCCCTTTCTGGGCAGCCTTCCCTATCGTTGTAATTGGCACAAAGGCTACCCTGGTTCTTTTGATAATCTATCTCATTGGCTACCCGGCCGCGAAATTGTATATACGTAAGACTTCATGGTTCGAAAAGGCTAAATCGGATCTCCGTACCAAAGGCAAAGCCTCAATCGGGGGCTTTACTTTTTCATCTGGGAGTTCCGGCGGATCATGGAGCTCAGGCAGCAGCAGTTCATCAGGAGGATTTTCCGGGGGCGGGGGATCCTCAGGCGGTGGGGGCGCTTCAGGGGGATGGTAAAGCGAGATGCCACAGGTACAGTTGGCTTTCTAAAAGAAGGCAGGAGGAAGTATTACTTCGTTCGGGCGGATATTAAAGACTGGAATGCATGGCCCTTTCCTTCTGATGCTTTTCCCATTCACCGTGGGAAGTCCCGTAACAAAAAATTCAAGGAAGGCGATAGAGTTGCTTTTCAGGCAGTTGAGCAAAATGGTGATATAAAAGCCTGGAAAATATCCTTATTGGAGCCTGAAAGCGAGTAGTGTAGTTGATTAACTTCACTCTAAATTGCAGGTCATGAATACAAGCATTCGCATTGTCATTTTGATTTTCGGACTCCACCTGGTTTTTACCAGCTCTTCTTCAGCTCAGAGATTAATTCGGGTTGATGAGGATCTGAAGGTGAACAGCAGGCAGATGCAGGCAAAGCGAAAAGGTATAAGTAGCGTTGGAAAATATGAATTCGGTCCCTACAGAGTTATTTCCGGAAAGGGGGGCTGGGAGAAGACTTCCCAGAAATCTCCTTTATTCAGCGACAATTCTTCAATCAAATATTCGACCACCAAGTCCTTTGTATTCGTCAGTGAAACGACTGATACGGCCTTTGCCAGTATTAGTGTGGCCGAAAATGTGGATATCGATGGAGGCAGCTGGATCATCCGGACCTTCACTCCCTGGTCGGATGCGGAGGTGAAGACTGGTGAAGGGATATTTGAATGCTCTATTTCCTTTTCTTCAGATACTGTTCTATGGGACCTGGTAGCGATTTATCCTGTGTCGGCCGAAGTGGATGGCATCTATCAGACCGACGATCATACCGTGTTCCGCGGAATCCTCACGGATAAGAAGACCATGATCGATATGGTGGAAGTTCAGGTCGATGAAAAGGGGAAAAATTCCTTTCTGAACCCGGTACTGGGATATGAGTTCTGGCTGGATACAAAATGCCTGGCTGCCGTTCAGGTGCTGCCCGCCAATCGCTGGTATATCTGGATGAGAGACGGTCTGGATCCGGACCTTGAATTTCTACTGGCCAGTGCCGTCACGGCCATGCTGGTCAGGTTGATGTAGGGAAATTCCCGGAAGCTCAGGGAATTATTTCTTTGGGAGAGAATCCCTTTACTTTCTTGAACATCTCCGAGAACTTGGAGAGGTTGCTGTATCCCAGGTCGTATCCCACTTCCATAACGGAATACTCCCCGGTTTTTAACCTCCGGTAGGCCTCATCCATTCGGCTGTGGGTAAAAAACTGGTAAACAGAAACACCGTGGAGTGCCTTGAAATCCCGTTTAAGCTTGGATACGCTGATACCAAATTCATCTGCCAGTGCTTCAAGTGTGATGCCTCCCTCCAGGCTGGACTGGATCTTTTTCCTGATGCGCTGCAAACGATGGTAATCATCGGCATGTAATCCATTTAGCTGCTTCTTTTCGGATTGTTTTTTCACCGTTGCAAAAATGGAGGTCAGAACCTCAATACCCCTGGCGATAACCATAGATCTGTTTCCAAATTCAGCAGCTCTGTATCGAAACAGGTCGTCTGATAAGCGGTCTATTTCAGTGGGGATTGCTGCATGGTAGCCCATGGCCTCCCTGGTTCCGAAAAGCTGGTCAAAGACTGGAACTGCCTCAGGCAATATGGTCCCGAGAGATTTTCTGCTTAGCTTGAATGCTACTGATTTGAAAGGGACCCCTGCCGGGTGGTGCGCAGTAAGAGGGAACAGTCCGTTGTATATAAATGCACCACGGGCGGTATCGGCTTCCACATTTACCCGGGTGTTTTTAAAGGAATGGGTTAATTGTCCCTCTTTGATCAGGTTCATGTGAACATATTCGGGATCTTCATCCGGAATACGTTCCAGGTCCAGACTATTCACATGAAAGGCTTCGCTGACCAATAGTTCCAATTGTGGCACCAGGAAATAGCTTGACATGTGGATTGAGGTTTCGGCATTGTTTATCACATAAGAGTCGGCTTTTAGCTCGCCGCCAAAGTGCTTGTGAAGCGCCTTGTAATAATTTTGGGCTGCTCCTTCTTCCATCCTCAGGTGGATTGTTCCGGGTTCTTCCATATCCTTTCTGAAAAGTGATGTAAGATATTGAAGAATTCCCTGAAAAGGAAGAAGGGCAGCCCAATATTGCTTCATGTGTTTATCCTGATTTCAGATAGTGGCCGCGAATCTCCTCCTCAATTTTCCAATCAGTCATTCGCTGCCTTACAATTTCTGCCATTTCCTGATAATACTCTGCCTGCTGACGGTCCCCCAGGTTTTCATATACCCTGGACAGGGCATACAGAGAGGGAAGATGCAGATCATTTACCTGGAGGCAGACCTTGTACTGTGATATGGCCTCCTCAAGGAATCCCAGTTCCGCAAGCTTATAAGCGCGCAGGAAATGTTTCTCGATGTCCTCAAGGTCGGTGGAAATCCTGAGCTTAAACACCTCCACTGATTTCAACACCACCACATTACACTCTACTTCACCAGTCACTCTTTCGGTAACGGAACCAAGAATGGCCCTGCGGAGTCCGGTTTTACCGGTACTTCCCATGTACAGGATTGTGGCTTCCTGGCTGTACCTGATAATTTCCAGATGGGGTGTTCCCCATATGAGTTCGGTCTGAAAATCTAATCCTGTAAAATCGAATCCTTCGATGAACTCTTTAAAGGATTTGGTGAACTCGTTGAAATGAACCTTATTCTCGCTCTTCTCATCCACACCGGCGTTAATCAAGCGGGACGAGCTGATCCTTATGGGCTCAAACACTGAAATAACTGTTAGCCTGGAATTGGTCTTCTTTGCATGCAGTATGGCTGAGTTCAGGGCTCTGGCTGAAGGCTCTGAGGTATCCACCGGACAAACAATGTGCCCTTTTTCTGCTGGCGGTGCTTCTGAAACCAGCGCAACCGGCTTATGTGCATTCCTGAAAATCTTCTGAGCATTCAGGCCAAGAGCTACCTTTTTCCCGGCTTCCTCTTTTCCCCGGTTGATGAAGATGATATTCACATCTTCCTCCTCTGATACATCCAGGATGCGATCCACCACATTCCCAAATTCGATCCGGGTCCGGATGCTATATTCACCGGTGAGCAAGAGTTTCTCTCTTACGGCTTCAAGTTCAGCCTCGATGGATTTATTGACTACCTCCCTGAAGGATGATTTATTCAATTCACCGGGAAGAATATGAAGCAGGATGATTTCGCTTCCAAACTGTTTGGCAACATTTCTGATTTTCTCTATGGATGTTGTGTGATCCTGGTCAAAATCGATTGCCCATAAAACTTTGCTTAGTACTTTCATGATTTCTTGTTTTTTATAGTTAGACATATTAATTCCTTGTTTTAAATCCGGTATCAAGCCTTTTAATCCACCTGTTCAGGAAAATCAGAAAAACGGAAAGCGAGAGGAAGAAAAACAACTCGAACATTGCGTTATCTCCAAAAATCAGGTAGACTAAAGAGCTGCCAAGCACTACCAAAAAAAGATAGCGTGATGATTTTCGTGATACTGTTTCATCTATGGACTTCAGGTATCTGCTGAAGAAATAAATGGAAAGGAACAGGAATAGGGCAAAAAAGGCAGCAAACATGAAATGCAGCTTATGAGTAAGTGCATTTACTTCCTCCACAGCAGGTGTAAGAGCTGTTAGTATCAGAAAGATACTGGAGAGGATCAGGGAGTGCCTGGCTTTCTTGTTCCGGAAATCCACTTTTCCATACAAGCGAAAGATGTAGTAAGCGATCAGAAGTCCGGTGACAGTGCTCCAGATAAAAAATTCGGTCATCTGGTCGAAGCGGTTTGCGAACATACTCAGGGTATATTCCATTGGATTCTGCCTGGTTCCAAACCACAAGGTGTACAGAGGCACAAGGATGATGGCCAGGGTGGCCATAACACCACTGAAGACCATTCTTCTGTTTTCATTCTTAACAATTATTCTCGCTTTAGTTTTCATCTTTACCTGTTCTGTTTCTTTGTTAATGCAAAACTACAGCCCCTGGCCCGGGACTTTTACCCCGATTGGTTCAAGCACTGTCCCGAAAGGATCATTGTGAGAATGAATTAAAATGAAAAGCCCCGGGAATTTCCCAGGGCTCAACAGTAAGAAGAGGTTTAAATTAGTGTTCTCCGTATTCACACCCCCCGAGAGTTCCTGTCAATTCATCCAGGAGTATAAATCCGGAAGATGTCTTTTTATATAATTTTACAAGTCCTTCGGCATGGCCTCCGTTCCATAACTTATTATGCCTTTTTTCTCCATCCGGTGATTCATAGTTTACCAGTAGCATTTTTGATTTTTCACATTTGAAATTCACCTCTATCATATAATTTCGATTTTCTGATCTTACTTCCCAATGGATGAATTTTTCATCTTCATGGGAATTGAAATGCTGGTTTGATTTAAGCCAGAATTTGGAGAAATTAAATTCAATAAGTTGACCTTCATAATGCAGTGCTGTCAAAATCCTTCGATTCAGGGGAACACCAAATACTTTCGGACAACCACCACCCAGATCCAGACTGGCATCAGTAGGTTCTTTCTTTGCTGTAGAATAGAAATTATTGCAATTCAACCATATCCATGGACTGGTATAATCTCTTCCCCAGTTCTTATCCTGATAACCGTATGAAGTTTCAGGGTGCACATCATATTCTTCTTCATTAAAATAGATCTTTCCCCTGTACGCGCATCTCATTCCCTGAACATGCCAGTACATATGGAAGGCATTCAGGTAGTTAAAAAGTTTTGAGCTGCCATAGCCTACATCAAACTGCACCTTCTTTTCCACTGACAGGTCCCACCTTATGTTTCCTGCATCGCTCATTCGTTCAGGGAAAGCATCCCTTTCCTGTTCGGAAACACGCACCTCGCCGGAAAGTCCGGATTCGCTTAGGGTATTCGGACCTATGGAACAATCCAGTTCTTTTCTGGAAGCATGGAAGTCTGATATTGGATAGAAATTATGCAATTGCACTTTATCTTCTCCCCAGGTACCAACTTTTAGCATGGCATAGCAGGGTTTAACATGATTCTGCTTATTCACTTTCTGTTGCCCCCATACAATGTCCCCCTTCCATAAACCCGGATTTATCACGTAGTATTCGATGAAGAAAGGTTTTAATTCTCCTGTTTTTGAGTGTGTTGCAACAAATGAATGCCACCACCAGTCATATCCTTTCCTGGAAGTTCTTTTATTTAAACTATATCTGTTTTTATTCATGATTTCTAATTTAATATTAATAGTTGTGACTTCGCTCTTCTTTCCAGCGTGCTATGGATTTAAACAGCTCAATTACCCCATAGAGCAGGAATCCGGCACTGATGATCAGAATCCATCCGTTGAGAGGTAATGGACTGGTCTCAAACACCTGGTTCATGAAAGGAAGATTGGTCATCCCAATTTGCAGAAGGATCATTATTACTATCCCGCCGATCAGGTACCTGTTGGAAAAAAAGCCCAGTTTAAAGGCCGAGTATCTCAGGGACCTGGAAGCCAGCAGGTAGAAGATCTCTCCAAACACAATCATATTGACTGCCCCGGAACGGGCCTGCTCCAGGCTCCCACCATTGGTCAGGATCATATTGTAAATGGCAAAAACCGCTAAGAGCAGCATACCGCCTTTTAAAAGGATCTTCGTGATACTGGACCTGGAAAGCAGGGCAGCATCCGATGGGACAGGTGGTCTGCCCATGATCCCCGGTTCTTTCTTTTCAAATGCAAGCGTAGCTCCAAGAAAGACGGATGTGGTCATATTGATCCATAGTATTTGCAAGGGCATAAGCGGAAGTGCCAGGCCGAATAGGGCAGCGATCAGGATCACTCCTCCTTCTGCCAGGTTGGTAGGCAGGGTCCAGGTTATGAATTTAACCAGGTTGTCGTACACGCCCCTTCCTTCTTCCACAGCTGCTTCAATGCTGGCAAAATTATCATCCGTCAGGATCATATCGGCTGTCTCTCTAGTAACTTCAGTACCGGTAATACCCATTGCAATCCCGATATCGGCCTGTCGCAAGGCAGGGGCATCATTTACCCCATCGCCGGTCATGGCTACCGTGTGCCCTTCTGTCTGCAGGTACTTGACCAGGTCAAGTTTCTGGGACGGGCTCACCCTGGCAAAAACATTGTAGCTGGTGGCGGCCTGCCGCATCTCTTCCTGATCCAGATTTTCAAGCTGAGAGCCTGTAATTCCTTCGCCGCTTATTCCGAGTTTCCGGGCAATGGCTACCGCCGTACCCACGTGATCGCCGGTAATCATCTTTACCTGAATGCCTGCCTTTTGACTGACAGCCACAGCCTGGATCGCTTCGGGTCGCGGAGGGTCAATCATGGCCTGCAATCCTAAAAAGGTAAGGCCTTTTTTTAGATCCTCATGACCAATGGAAGTGGTCGCCTTCTTCAGAGTTTTTCGTGCCAGTGCCAGTACCCGTAGTCCACCCGATGCAAACTTCTCAACCTGCTCCAGTACGAGCTCCCGGTCCAGTTCAATCACATTCCCATCTTCGTCCAGGCTTCCTGAACAGGAAGGTAATAAGCGTTCCACCGAACCCTTGATATAGCTGATGTTATGGTCCCCGCTCCTATGGAGTGTTGCCATATACTGGTGCTCCGACTCAAAAGGAATGCTGTCCACTCTCGGAAACTCCCGCTTGATCCTTTCTGAGACGATCCCAGCTTTCATTGCAGAGGAGATAAGGGCTCCTTCGGTGGGATCTCCACCTGTTCGCCACGAGCCTTCACTGTTTACTAGTTTTGAATCGTTACATAAGACACCTGCCCCAAGGATCTCCTTCAGCGAGAAGATATCTTCAGCATTCACGACCCTGCCATCCCGGGTAAATGTACCTTCCGGATCATATCCGCTTCCAAGAACATCAATGACCGATTTTCCAGTGAATACCTTTTGAACAGTCATTTCGTTCTGTGTAAGGGTCCCTGTTTTGTCAGAACAAATAACCGTCGTGCTCCCAAGTGTTTCCACCGCCGGAAGTTTGCGTATGATCGCTCTGCGTTTGGCCATTCTGGAAACACCAATGGCCAGTGTGATGGTGACCACGGCAGGCAAACCTTCAGGAATTGCTCCTACAGCAAGAGCCACCGCCTCCATGAATATTGTACTCAGGGGCAGGCCGCGTAGAAGACCTGCTATAATGGTGATTGCGGCCAGTCCCAGTATAAACCATAAGATCAGATGACTGAATTTTGCAATCTTTTTTGTCAGGGGAGTGTCGAGCACATCCGCCGAGCTTATCATCTCATTGATCTGACCTATTTCGCTTGAATCTCCTGTTTCTACGACGATGCCGCTTGCTGTTCCATAGCTTACATGGGTGCTTGCGAAGGCCATGTTGGACCGGTCGCCAAGAACCGTTTTAAAGGGAAGATTATCCGTTTGTTTTTGCACCGGAACAGACTCACCTGTAAGGGCAGCCTCATCGACTTGCAGATCGCGCAAACTAAAAAGCCTCATATCGGCAGGGACGCGGTCCCCTGATTTCAGAATCACAATATCTCCGGGGACAAGCTCTTCCGCATTCAAGTGCATCCTTTCCCCATCTCTGATCACCACAGCTTCCGATCCATTGGCCGATGCAAGTGATGCAATGGCTTTCCGGGCTTTATTCTCCTGGATAAAGCCAATGATGGAGTTAATCAGTACAACGGCCAGTATGGCCCACATCTCCACCCATTCCTGCATCAATCCAACTCCCAGGGCCGCTGCAAGCAGGATATATACAAGCGGCTGGTTGAATTGCTTCATAAACAGGATGAAGGAGTTTTCTCCACGTTTGGCGCTTAAGGTATTCTTGCCATATTTTAACTGCAGTTCGGAGACTTGATTCCCATCAAGACCTTTTGCAGGATTAGTACCCAACATACCAATCACCTCAGCTGTTTCCAGGTGATGCCAGTTTTTTTTCTTTTTCTCCATAGCGTTTATTTTTTTTGATTAATTCACCGGGATTGTTCAGGGATCCAATCCAAATACTTCCACTTCTGTGTCCAAGATTGAAATCACAACAGGATCCTTGGAGAGCTGAAGAATCTCTCGCAGCGCAGAGAGCAGCTCCTGCTTGTTCTCTTGCCTGACAGAAATCTCCATAATGATCGCCTGACTTTTATCATGGCCTCCAAACAGCCTGGGCATTTCAGGTTTCCCTTTCATCAAAACACTATCAATGCTTCTGAAGACGGAAGCACTGATTACATTATGATTTCTTGCACAGGATAATATCTCCTTATACAGGGGTCCGGAATTTGACCTTGCATAGTCCCCGAGACCGATTCTGAACAGTGCCAGTTTTTGTAAATCTTTCATGATGATATTTTTTTAGTTTGTGCAAAACTATAGGCCACCCAGGCTTTCCTTTATCCCGTTCGGCTCATTTAATAGCCCACTTGGGTCAAAGGGTAACTTCTTATTTATAAAGTATATCTGCCGCTGAAGAAGGTCTGTTTGGATCAGTGTCTGATCCAATCGGGATATTTGTTCGCTTAGCTATCCGGTAGCTTTGTCCCAGGCATTTTGAAGTAATAAAATCAAAAAGAAAACCATGAAAACACTGAACATAATTATCGTCGCAACGGGACTTGTCCTGGCATCATGCCAGAGTAAGGATATCACTTTTATGTATCTGAATAAACCCTTGCCAGAGAAGGCCATGGCTGGGATTCCGGCTTCACCTGAATCCCAGGTCACTCTGATGAACTGGAGTTCTCCCCCTTATAGTAAATGGGGATTCCGAAATCCGGGAATTGTTCCGAGCCTGATGGTCCCCAGGGGAGGGGAGATCTTTCACTTTAATTACGATTTATCCAATGATCTTGAGAAGTGGATCGTTCCCGGGCATGATGGACTAACAGTTCTGGAGGTTCTGGAGGGAGATGATACGGATGGAATCATTGTGATCAAGGATGGGAAGATCCGTTATGAGAAGTATTTCGGAGATTTTAAAGAAAACAATGTACACATCTGGGCTTCATCCACCAAATCGCTGGTGTCCATGGTCGCTGGCATTCTTATTGAAGAAGGTATACTGAATCCTTACAAAAAGGTGGAGGAATACCTGCCAGAGATGAGGGGAAGCGGATTTGAAGGATTGACTTTACAAGAGGTACTGAACATGGTTAGTGCTCTGAATTACTCTGAGGACTATGAGGATCTGCAGCCAGGAACCGTTCATTACGAGTATTTTCGAAGGATAGGTCTGGTACCGGCCTTTGATCTTATGATTCTGGATCCAGTGCGTGACACCACTCCCAGGGGAACCCTGGAGTTCTTGCCGAAAATCAAGCGTCATCAAGATAAAACTCCCAGGGAAGTATTTGAGTATCATTCCCCCAATGTGGATGTGATTGGTTTAATCTTGTCGCGCACAACTGGTCTCTCCCTGGAAGAACTGATTTCTGAGAAGGTATGGGGGAAGCTCGGCACCGAACATGATGCAATGATCATGGCCGATGTGGCTTTCAATCCGATAGCAACGGGCGGATTCATGTCTACATTAAGAGATTTTGCAAGGTTTGGATACGCTGTTCTGAATGATGGCGAGATCAATGATCATCAGGTGTTCTCTGAAGAATTTATTGCAAGGACATTTAAGTTGACTGACAATGAATTAATGGCTGGAGACCGGAGTGTATATAGAAAAGACACAGATGCTCCTGCCTATGATAAACACCTGTCGGGGTATAAAAATTTCTGGTGGATCCATGATTCAGAAAAGCAGATTATGACGGCTAGGGGCGTATTTGGCCAGGGGCTCTATGTGGATAAGAGCAATGATGTGATCATCGCCACTTTTGGAAGCGCTCCAACTGCCTCCAATGCGACGCGGGAGACCCACAAAGTAAAGATGGATGCGATGAAGTTCATTGCAGAAAACCTCAAATAATATCGATGCTTTGGACTTTCCGGATCATTGGATGACCCGATTGGGATCGATTCCTGGTGACCGGAAGTCTAATTTTACTTTCAACAAACAGAACAGTGGAGCAGAACCCACTTTAATAAACGGACATTTATTCATTTAATACTTATTATTATGTATAGTTATTTCATTCCAACCGTAAACCTGATGGGTGCAGGATGTGCATCTGAAACAGGGAAACAAGCCAGGATCATTGGTGGAACCAAAGCCCTGGTTGTAACAGACGAACCTTTAGTCAATATCGGCATAGCTGATAAGATCGTAAAGAGTCTTCAGGGTTCTGGTATTGAAACCGTAGTCTTTGACGGTGTATTGCCAAATCCTACTGTGAAAAATGTAGAGGATGGCCTGTCCATGTACCTGGCCGAACACTGTGATATCATTGTTGCAGTGGGTGGGGGGAGCCCCATTGATTGTGCCAAAGGGATAGGTCTGGTGGCCACAAACGGAGGATCCATCAAAGACTATGAAGGTCTGGATATGTCCGAGAAAGCCATGCCACCTTTTATTGCAGTGAATACCACTGCCGGGACCGCAAGCGAAATGACCCGCTTCACCATCATTACAGATACCGACAGACATGTGAAAATGGCCATCGTGGACTGGCATGTTACGCCTACAGTGGCCATCAATGATCCGGAACTGATGGTAAGTATGCCGGCTTCGCTGACAGCTGCCACCGGTATGGATGCCTTGACTCATGCTGTGGAAGCCTATGTGTCCACCCAGGCAACTCCGGTTACGGATTCGGCCGCGCTGAAAGCTATTGAACTGATTGGCAAATACCTGCGACCTGCTGTTGCCAATGGCACCAATATGGAAGCCAGGGAAATGATGGCCTATGCCGAATTCATGGCAGGGATGGCCTTTAACAATGCCAGCCTGGGGAATGTCCATGCCATGGCCCACCAGCTTGGAGGCTTTTATGACCTGCCACATGGCGTGTGTAATGCCATCCTGCTGCCCCATGTGTCAAGCTTTAATATGATTGCCTGTCCCGAGCGCTTTGCTTCAATCGCTGTGGCCCTGGGAGAGAATATTGAAGGGCTGTCGACCATGGAAGCCGGCGAAATGGCCGTACACAGCATCAGGAAGCTATCAAGGAATGTAAATATCCCCAGCGGATTAAATGAACTGGGGGTAAAGGCAGAAGATCTGTCAACTCTTGCTGATAATGCACTAAAAGATGCATGTTCACTGACAAATCCAGTGATAGCTACAAAAGAGGATATCATCCAAACCTATATAAATGCAATGTAATGCAATGTTTGATTTCTTAAGAGCCCGCTGGTATTAGTAATACCGCGGGCTTTTTTTATACAACATAGGCCATCAGCGCATCACCGCGCCTGATATACATTACCCCATTATGGATCACGGGGAAAGAAAAGTGGTGACCGCTTCCACCACGAATGCGCATTTCAGATTTCAGTTCCGGTATTCCGTCTTTCAGATGGAAGATCTGAAGGGTGCCGTTATATCCGTTTACAATAAGTTTATTTTCAGCATAAACAATGGCCCCGGAAACGGAGCGGAGCGAATGACTGATCCGGCCGCTTTCTGTGTCAAGCACGATCAGTTTCTTATTTTCCATAGTGGTGTAGAGCAACTTATCGATTACCTCGAACCCTCCAAAAACATTGAGTACCTGGGGATTTCGCCAGACTTCGCTTAGTGATTCTCCGTCCGGAGAAAGCTGCAGCTTGATACTTCCCTGGCCACGCTCCTCACATGCAACAAAATAGATATATCCTTCTTTGTGCACCACTGAATTGCAGTGTTCGTAACCATAGCGAATGTCTTCAAGCTGGTAGCTGGATAGCAGGGCTCCATCCTGCCTGTCCACCACGTGAATGTAATTTCGTGAAGTGCCAAGCAGGACTTTCCTGTTCGGTAGATCTAATAATACGGGTGTGCTGTAGGCGAAAGAGTCCCTGTTTACCGGGGCCGACCAGACCATGGCACCGGTCTGGCGATCCAGTGCTACCAGGTTATTAATCTTCCCCCCGGGGAAGCAATACACCTTGTCCCTGTCCACCACCGGTGATTCAGAGTAGCCAAAATCACCCAGTTTCCCATCCAGGTCGCTTATAAGATCAATGGTCCAGATCAGATTGCCCCTGCGGATATCGAAACAGGACAGCTGCCCCATGCCGGAAGCTGCATATACAAACCGTCCCTTTACGGTGGGTGCAGATCTGGTTCCGGGGTAGCTCGCGGAATAATCCATGCCCATAAATTCCTTCCCGTTGGGTGATTTCCACCGGAGGGTCCCTTCAGGTTCCAGACAAACCACATAGCTCTTGCCGTCCTCCTCGGCATTTATATAGATCCCCTCTTTGGTGGCCAGGGGCGCACCATAACCCTTACCCAATCCCTTGTATTTCCATAGGAGTTCCGGGCCCTCAGCAGATTCACTGCCTTTTTGTTCCGGAGGATTGCAGGCGTACATGAGTGTGAAAAGGATCGATAATATGATGATACTTCGCAGCATATGAGCAAGTTACGATTTTTATATTTGGCAGTAAATTTATCCTGCTACTTTTCTGTCTTCTTCCTACCCTTTTTTCCGTATTTTCCGAAAATGACAAGTGGCGTATTAGAAAAACCAAGGGGTGAAATTCCGAACTTTTAGTTCTATTGCTTGTTTAGGAGTTAACAATCACAATCTAAGGGACCAAAATGAAAAAGAACATCTTATTAATCGGACTACTAATCCTATTTATGAGTACAGGGTATGCACAGTCTTCTTTCCATGACTTCACCGTAAAAGACATTCGCGGGGAGGATTTTCCTCTTTCACAGCTTAAGGGCAAGAAGGTGCTGGTGGTGAACACGGCATCCAAATGCGGATTTACTCCCCAGTATGAAGGTCTGCAGGAACTCTATGAGGAATATGGAGGAGATGATTTTATGATCATCGGATTTCCTGCCAATAATTTTGGCAAGCAGGAACCGGGATCGGACGAAGAAATCGCAGAGTTCTGCCAGATTAACTACGGGGTTAGTTTCCCCATGATGAGCAAGATCTCCGTAAAAGGTGAGGATCAGCATCCGCTTTACCTCTGGCTGACTTCGAAAGACGAGAATGGAGTGGAAAGCAGCAAGGTAAGCTGGAATTTCCAGAAGTATATGATCGATGAAGAGGGACAGCTGGTGGGACACTTTGCACCCACGGTAAAGCCTGACAGCAAGAAACTGCTCAGTTGGATTGAAGACTGATCTGCATGTACCTTATTCCGGAACTGCTGTATTAACGCAGTGGCCCACATAGTAGTCATAGACATCGTTGACATGCTTCAGTTTTTTCCTTTCAATGGCGCTGACCAGCTGCTGGCAGTCCTGGAAGTAAGCTATCAGCAGTTTTCGCTTTAATCCCAGCACGCCCTGGCTTGCCCTGATCATCTGATCAAATCCGTTTCTATGGAAGAGGGGAACGAAGTCCACATAGCCATTGTCCCCGTCAATATACTCCCAGTGGTAATAACTAAGCCCTTCACATCTGGAAACAAGCTTCAGGAAGACTTTTTCATTGCTTTCATCAACAATGTACCTGAATTTAAAATACGCGGATTCTTCTCTGAGGGGAACGGATTCAAACAACTGGCCACCGCAGGAGTATTCCAGGATTTGTTCCGGACTGTATTTATTCCTTAACAGTGAGCTTTCCCCTTTGAAGCGGATTCGTGAATACAGCTCCGTAAACATTCCGTTTGACCGGTCCTTTACCTGGCCTGTCAGGGTATCTCCTTCAAGAGTAATTATGTATCCTGGGTAATAACCTTTTTTCTGGGCCTGCAGGGGAAAGATCAGAAATATCATCAGGATCGCAGGCAGGTATTTTATTCTGTGTTCAGGCATCATCTTTGGCTTTTCGCATCTTGTCCCCTAGTTAATACAAAAACTGTGCAAACCTGGAAAGGAATTTATCTATTCACCTTCCAGGGCATAGCGCAGCATTGTAGACGCGTTGACATACCATCCGTGGTTCTGGTCCACGAAAAAAATGCTTCCTGATCCAAAGGTAGAATCCTGAAAGGGTGTATCAAAGCTATGCCAGGTAGCACCACCATCCTCTGTATACCCCAGGTTTACATCCGGATAGTCCAGAAAACTGATATAGCCGCTTGATTGTTCAAGGAAGTGAACATCGGCAGGGACCTGTTCGGTTAGCTGCGTTGACCAGCTGGCACCCCCGTCGTTTGTTTTCAGAATAAAGCCCTGATTACCGGTGGTGCCGGTTGCTCCTATGATCCAGCCTGTGTTGTTGTTGATGAAGAAAACTTCGTGGTAAGACACCACATCCATCTCCGAGCGATCGTATTGGATATCCAGGTTGGTCCAATGGGCTCCATCGTCAGTGGTTTTATACAGGCCTCCGTCGAAGGTATCCAGATCCTCGTTATAGGTCCCGCCCAGGAAGTAAGCTGTATTATCAATGGGGAAGCTCATACTGGTCAGTGATGTAATTTCAAAATCGCTCTGATCCCAGTAATCTGCCACCCGGGCCCAGTCGCCGGACCCTCCGCTGCGGAGCACATACATGGCCGATTGATCCAGAGCATAGATGTCTCCATTCTCATTGACTTCAATGAACACGGCCTCCACATAATACGGATATACTGATGGAATAGGTGGCCTGGTCCAGCTTACTCCACCGTCTGAGGACTGCCATAACTCCGGTCCGGCCGTGAAATAGAGCATATCGCTCCCCAATACGGCCATATCTTCCGCCTGGTAGGACGCACCATCATCACCCGTATAGACTTTTGCCCAGGTCTGGCCACCGTCTACGGAATGCAGGCAAAAGCGCTGAACCGGCACGGAATTTTTGGTCCGGCCCAGAATCCAGCCATTTTCAGTATCCGCAAAGCGGACAAATTCCAGTTCGTAGTCCGTTGTGAATAAATCGCTCACATCGATTTCGCTCCAGCCACCCAACTGAAAAGTAAGTTCCACTTCGGATGAAATGGTCTCGTCTCCATAATCGGCTGTAGCCTTGAGCATATGCAGGCCCTGGGATCCCTCTACGGTCCAGGTATATTCAAAAGGTTCCTCACCATCGGTGGAGATCAGCGCATCGTCCACATAGAAGCGGACTTCGGAGGGAGGCACCCCGGTATAATAGGTTTGTATATTCAGGGCCTCGCCAATATTTACTTTTGCCCCATCCACAGGGCTCTGGATGCCGAAAGACTGGTAGAGGGGCTCATCGTTAAGTTCCTGGTGATACAGGTTCACATCGAATAACTGGTAATTCTTTTCCAGCTCAAAAAACAGGATGTCGATCTCCACTCCGGCATTGGATTCAAGATTCAGATCATAATCAAGGTTAAATCCATTGGCGCTTTTTTCAGCTGCCAGGTCAGAAACCAGCAAGAGATCTACATAAGGGCCCGCAATTCCATACAGCTTTAAACTTGCTTTTGGCCCCACCTTTAAAATAAATTCTGCATTGTCGGTAAGTGCAGTGGGCTGGACTGAGTAGCCCGGCTCCGGGTCTGTGCTGTTTATCATGGACCACCCATCACTGTTATCGCTGTCATATTCCAGTCCGATTTCCCGGTTGTAATTCTGAGTTGCGAGGGTTTGTACGCTTCCGGTAATCGTAAGATCAGAGTTCAGGATCAGTTCGACCTTGGGCACAAAGACAATGGGAACCGGACCTACCATGATGGTCCAGGGGGTAAATGTAATCTGAGCAAAGGTAATTTCTTCATTCAGGTCAACATCCGATGTGGCTTCCAGGCCCAGAGATGCGATTTCATCCACTTCAACAGAGGTTTTGAAATAGTCTATTCCGGTCAGGGATATATCCAGTTCAAAATTAAAGTCCAGCTCAAAATAAATGGACCCGGTAATTAGCGCATCCTGATTGCCGTCGATGGGATGCTCGAAACTCATATCAAATCCAAGCAGATCGCTACTTTTTAAATCGTCTGAAAAAGAAACTCCCTCGGCCAGGTAAACCTGAGCAATGTCTGCCCTTTTAAGGGAGCCAGAATGCAGGTCTATGGACCCCTGTTGGATTACATCTTCCAGTGAGGCCTGGGATGTGCTGACAACAATGGCACCGTCTTCATTTTTAAGCGAGGTGACCTTTCGCAAGAAGCCGTAGGGTGCCAGGCTGCTGACATCGTCCACTAAAACAATGCCAGGACTGAGGTCACTGGCAAAAGCATCCCCCTCGCTGAACTGAAAGGTGTAAGTGATCGAATCCAGGCTCTGGATCCCTGCACGGATCCCTGAATCCAGGACCCTGGTTTCTTCGCTGATAACAACATCAGTGTTGGAAGGATTGTCGTCAGGTTCAACATCTTCTTTCTTGCAGGAAAAAAGGAAAGAAATGACCAGGAGCAAAATAATGGAGTGCGTTTTCATAGCTAAAGGCTTATCAATAAACGTGTTTACGTACCTGGTTCAAAAAAGTTCCAGCTTTGCTCTTAGCTATAGCTTATGTCCAGGATTTCAAAAACCAGGGGAGTCAGGCCTCTTTTCAATTCCGCTTTGTCCCCGACTTTCTTATTGATTAATATTTTGGAGAGGGGAGAGGTAAAGGCGATTTTTCCTTTGGAAATATCTGCTTCATCCACACCAACTATTTGAAGGGTTTGAATTTTATTGTTTGCTTCGGATTTTAGCCTGACCTCTGCACCAAACTTTATCTCATCAGGAGTTTGATCATTCAGGTTTACTACTCTGGCAGTGGCAATCCTATTGTTCAGCAGTTGGAGTTTCGCATTAATATGGTTCAGGGCAATTCGTTTTTCATTCTCGTTGGTGTTATCCAGCTGGTCCCTTTCATTAATCATCATTTGCTTTTCAGCCAGTAGCTCATCCATACCTGTCCGGGTCACGTAGTTTGCAACACCTTCCGGTAGATCTGCCCTTGGCGGAACCATTGGAATTTCTTCCTGATCGTCTTCTTTTACAAATCCTCGGCTCATGCTCCGGGTGACTCCTTACTTTTCACTTACCCGCATCAGGTTGGTTTTATATACAGGTAAATTGGCATCGCCGCTTTTTTCGCCCAGCGTGACCGCTTTCTGATAGTTTTTTGCAGCCTGTTCCGGGTTCCCCTTATTTTCATAGGCTTCACCCAGGCTGTCATACACGTTGGCCGATCCAGGGTAGCGTTCCACGTTCGCCTTAAAGGCAGCGATGGCTTTATCTAGATTTCCAGCCTGCAGATATCTGTATCCCAATGCATTGATTACGAGCTCCGGCGTCTGTACTTCGATGCCGTATCTATGCGAGATATGCTCGTAATGGCCGTCAATGGCCTCAAGATCCTCCTGCAACAATTCGGGGGGTAGCTGCCATCCGGAAAAGATGAATTTCAGTCCACTGAAAACGCTTAAATACGGAGTCGTGCCATGGTCCTCCTCAGGCATTCTTACATATTTGAGTTCAACACTTTCCCCGGCTTTCTCCTTCATGATGGAAGCATATTCTTCAAGTGTTTCGAAATACCGTTCTTCATTGCCCACGGTCATGTAGAAGTATTTAGTATCCTTGAATGGTTTCAGTTTTTTTGAGCTGAGGTTCACAACATAATTGTCAGCAAACATAAGGTAGGGACTCACCGCCAGGAAGGCATTGAATAGTCTGGGTTTGGCAAGGATGGTATAGCCAATAAAAGTGCCCCCAAAGGAGTGCCCCAACAGGATATTGAATCCTGCGGTCCGGTAGGTTTCATTCATGTAGGGGACCAGCTCTTCGGACAGGAATCCCAGAAATTTCTTTGCGCCCCCCGAGGTGGGTATATTGTCCACATGCACCGGAGAGAAATCCCTGGATCGGTCAATATTGTGTATGGCCACAACGATGATATCAGGAATGTGTCCCCTGGTAGAGAGGTAATCTGCTGCTGCGCCTGCATGTTGCAGATGCGCGCCACCGTCTAAAAGGTACAACACCGGGTATTTTAATTCCGAGTGCATGTAATTGTCAGGTAGATAAATACTTATGTGCCTGGGTTCGTCGAGGATAACGGAATTGATTTTCGTTGCCCGGTGCCGGTAGGAGTTCTCAGTGCCCTGCCCATGAACTGAAGTAATTATCAGGCTCAGGGAAATAAATAATAAAGCTCGATGTGATTTCATACGTTTGGGATTTGTAGAGAATCAAGTTAAGGCTAGTTTAGCAATAATGAAAGTTTATTGAAGTTTTCATCAAACTTATTGAGCCAGGCAAGCTCGGCTTGTATAGCTGTGCTGCTCTGAGCGTATCGGTCATACTCAACTCAGACTTCCCAGGGCTACGGTGATGGCTTCACCATCAAATTACAATTAAATATGATCTCTATTGTTATATTGCAAAAAAACAGGATATGCACAGGATAGCACTGCTTCTTATTTTGGCGATCACTCTAACCGCCTGTCATGCGCAGGACTGGCCCGACTGGCGTGGCGAAAACCGGGATGGGATCTGGGAGGCCTCGGGTGTTGTTAAAGAATTTGACTCGGATGTCATTGACATAAAATGGTCGGTTCCCATCGGACCCGGGTATTCCGGGCCAACGGTCGCAAACGGAAAGGTTTATGTGACAGACCGACTCGAAAGACCTGTACAGGCTGAGCGGGTACTCTGTTTTGATGAACAAAGCGGTGAAGAGATCTGGGTGCATCAATATGATTGCAGTTACGAAGTTGGTTATCCGGCGGGGCCCAGGGCATCGGTAGTTATTTCCGAAGGTAAGGCCTACTCACTGGGCACCATGGGGCACCTCTTCTGTTTTGATGCCTCCACAGGAGAGCTTAGGTGGCAAAGAGACCTGAACAGCGAGTATAAGATCAATATGCCCATCTGGGGCATTGCATCCACGCCTCTGGTGGTGGATCAAAAAATCATTGTCCATGTGAGCGGAAGCGATCAGGCCTGCGTGGTTGCTTTCAACAAGGATACGGGAAAGGAGATCTGGCGGAGCCTGGAAGACCGGGCCGGCTATTCGGCTCCGATCCTGATTGAGAAGAAGGGCGTTCGGGTGGTGGTGAACTGGACTGAGCACAGTCTGTCGGGACTGGACCCGGAAAGCGGGGAGGTCCACTGGCGCATTCCCTGGACCACCGGAAGCGGTATGAGTATTTCCACTCCGGTATTGTACGAGGACCATATTTTTGTGAGCGCTTTCTACAGCGGTTCCCTGCTGGTGAAGCTGGGGGATGATTACACCAGCGCTGAAATTGTCTGGCAGCGATGTGGTGAAAGTGAGCGGAATACAGACGCTTTGCACTGCGTCATGAACACCCCTGTGATTATAGATGATTATATCTACGGGGTGGATAGTTACGGGGAACTAAGGTGTCTTGAATTCTCTTCGGGCGACCGCATCTGGGAGGATCTTTCGGCCGTTAAGAAGGATCGCTGGGCCAACATTCATTTTATTCAGCAAGGAGTGCATACCTGGATGTTCAACGAGCAGGGCGAATTGCTTATTACCCGCTTATCACCGGAAGGATTTCAGGAGATCAGTCGGGCCGGATTGATCGAACCCACCCGCAAGCAGCTGGGCAGGGGAGTCACCTGGTCGCATCCTGCATTTGCCAACAGGCATGTGTTTATCCGGAATGATGAGCGCCTGGTCTGTGCCGATCTTTCATCCAACTAAAGCACCTCCACAGCTAATTAATAATTTACTTCAAACAAAAGGCCGTTCACTTTCTTCACCTCCACCGGATCCATTTTTATGACGGCACGGTCGTAGGTCAATAAGCCATTTACTTCTCCCTCCACATCGGTGGTCTGGGTGTAGATGGCCGCTGCCAGACCTTTTTCTATGAGAGCCGGGATTTTTCTTATCAGATTCCGGTAATTGTCAAGCAGCTCGCTGCGGTCGTCGTAATTTCGGTAGCCCCAGTTTTTATCTGATTGCCAGAGGTGATTTTCAATGGGGAGGCCCAGTCCCCCGAATTCGCCTAAAACAAGCACCCTGCCCTTAGTTATCTCTGGTGCATGCTTATTCAGATCGGGCATTCCCGGCCCCGGGTACTGGTGTTGATCCAGGGTGTGGCCTGCCGGGAAGAAATTGCCACCGCTCGGACCATTCACCAGTCTCGACGGATCATAATCCATGGTCCAGTTAATGATCTCCACCGTATTAAACTGACCCCAGGCTTCGTTAAAGGGCACCCACATGACAATGGACGGGAAGTGGTGAAAGTCATCCATGATTTCTTTCCACTCTTTGCGGAACTGATGGGCAGACTGTGCTGTACGTTGCATTTCTCTGCCATCGTAACCGGAAGGGCCCCGCCAGTCGGCTCCTTTGTCTCCATTCGGCATATCCTGCCATACCAGCATTCCCAGCCTGTCGCAATGATAATACCATCGGGCTGGTTCTACTTTCACATGTTTCCGGATCATGTTAAAACCACTTTCTTTTGTAAGCGCGATGTCGTAGATCAGGGCTTCGTCGCTTGGAGCAGTGTACAGGCCTCCGGGCCACCAGCCCTGGTCGAGTGTGCCCAGCTGGAACAGGGGTTGGTTATTGAGAAAGAGTCTTTCATGCCCGTCAGCTGTTGTTCCAACACTTATCTTTCGCATGGCAAAGTAGGATGCAACTTCATCTACCTTCCGGCCATTTTTCAGCAGGGTGACTTTGAGGTCGTAAAGATAAGGATCATCGGGTGACCAGAGTCTGGCATCTTCAATGTTTAAGATTAGAGCTGAATTTAGTTTTCCCGTTGCTGCGCTTACCTGTTGCTCACCTTCAAAGGCCTCTACCTTAATTTCATAACCTTCTGTCAGGCCAGTTCTGCTCCGGGCCATAAGGCTGAGTTGCTTTTTATCGATGTCAGGTATGATCTTTAAGGAAGAGATGGATTGCTTTGACACTGGCTCCAGCCAGACGGTTTGCCAGATTCCGGATACCGGGGTATACCAGATCCCGCCGGGCTTAGTTACCTGTTTCCCGCGTGCCTGGGTTCCCTCACTGGTTGGGTCCCAGACCGAAACCACCAGTTCCTGTTCTCCCGAAGCTTTGAGCGCGGCGGTAATATCAAATGAAAAAGGGTCGTAGCCCCCCTGGTGACTTCCAATTTCAACTCCATTCACATATACGGTGGCCTCCCAGTCGACCGCTCCGAAATTCAACAAGATGTTTTTGTTGTCCCAGTTTTCGGGAATTTCAAAACGACACCTGTACCATAGACTTTGTCTGGGCGACAGCCTGAGCTCAAGCCCTGATAAAGCAGATTCCACGGCAAAGGGGACCAGGATTTTCCCTTCGAAATCAGCAGGCTTTTCTGTATCCGACCCAAGAATGCGATAGTCCCATAGTCCGTTCAGGTTGAGCCATTGGCTTCGTACAAGCTGGGGCCGGGGATACTCCTGTAAGACCGATTCGGGTTCTATCGTCCGGGCCCATTTGCTGGTGATCCTGCTGGTTTGTAATTCCCAGGTATCCTGAGCACACAGGGAAGTAGCGAAGACGAATAGGCTTCCAAAAACAATCAGTAATTTTTTCATATATGATTCTTAGTTTATTTCAATTCATAGCGTATCAGGTAGGCTTCATCACCGTTGTGGATCATGCTGATTCCCCATTTCAATCCTTCGCCCTGAATTACAGGATTGGTCAGATCGGGTCTGAATGCTCCGGGGGCATTGGGTCGATTTTCAGTCTTTGCTGCCAGGCTTTTGCTGATAAAGTCAATACCATCTGCAGCATATTCAAAAGTGCTGCTCGTTGATGCCAGGGCCGCAACGCCGGTTCCATGGGGCCAGATAAGTACCTCGTGGCTCCCTGGAAGAATAGGTCGGCCAAGTTTTATAAAAGGGCCTCCGGGACTGTTTGAGTAAGCAACTCCCATCTGCGTATGTGCCGGTCCGCCCTGACCGTGAATGCGGCTGCGCCCTTTGTAGTATAACCAGTAAAGGCCATTCCGGTACAAAAGCGAGGCATCATCAATTCTATAGCTGTCAAATTTTTCCGGTTCCGGGCTTACCTTTAATATGGGTTCATCACTCAGGCGGATAAATGGTCCGTCCGGGGATTCGGAAACAGCCAGTCCCAGGGCTGTTATATCGGTGCTTGAATTGTTTTCAAATGCTCCTTCTTCATTTCCGGGAGTGGGTTTTACACCCGTATAATAAAGCCAGTACTTCCCTTCCGCATAAAGAATGTTGGGGGTAAATGTGGCCTGTGAATCATAGCTACCCTTCTTCCCCAATCCTAGGATCTCACCCTGCTCTTCCCAGCTATAACCTTCATCATTTGAGGTGGCATACCACAGGCTTCCCCAGTACCCCGGGGAACGACCATAAACTTTAGTATAATACACATAATGTTGCTCTCCCACTTTGATCACATCACTGGGGTCTCTCCGGGTGCAGCCCTTTTCGTGACCTATGCCTCTCAGCTCATCGTATTTGAATGATATCCCCCTGAAATCCTCTGCAGGGTCCTGAGCAGTAAGGCCCGAATCAGTGAGAAATAAACCGGTGAATACAAAAGTTAGAAGTAATTTCGAAATTTGCATGGGCATTAATTATTTCAGTTTCAGAACTTCTCCTTAGGCAAGCTGGATTCTTCCGGTGGTCTTTGCCGGGTATAAGACCAGAATATGATTTACCTGGAAACCAACATTTGCGATTAATAATCAGTAAGACTTAAGGAGTAAGGGACATCTTCCGGCTGGCTGCCCCAATCTTTATTGGGTCGATAGCTCATCTTGAAAGTGAAGGTGCCTCCCTTCCGGATATCATCAAAGAGGATGTAGTTTTGAGGATGGTTTTTCCCATTCAAACGGGTCGACTCGATGTAGAAGTTCTTATCCGAATTGTTTTCTGCACTTATGGTAAAGCTCTCTCCGTTTTCCAACTGGATGGTAGCCTTATCAAAGAGGGGACTCCCAATGACATACTGATCGGCTCCGGGTGTGACGGGGTAAAAGCCCAGAGAACTGAATACATACCAGGCAGATGTTTGTCCGTTATCTTCGTCTCCACAATATCCATCGGGTGTGGCTGCATAAAGATTGGTGAGTACCTCTCTGATCTTCTCCTGCGTTTTATAGGGTGACCCGGCATAGTTGTAGAGGTAGATCATATGTTGAATGGGTTGATTTCCATGGGCATAGTTGCCCATGTTAACGATCTGCATCTCTCTTATTTCATGAATTGTAAATCCATAGTAGGAATCGTCAAAATCGGGTGGCATTTCAAATACAGCATCCAGCTGTTCAATGAAGGCTTCATTTCCTCCCATTAAATCGATCAGACCCTGGATGTCATGAAATACCGACCAGGTATAGTGCAGACTGTTTCCTTCAGTAAAGGCATCCCCCCATTTCAGTGGATTAAAGGGAGATTGAAACTGGCCTTCTTCCATTTTTCCTCTCATGAGTTTTGAAGATGGATCGAAGAGCTTCCTGTAATTCATGGATTGCTGATAGTACTTTTCGGCCAACTCATTTTCGCCCAGCTTTTCAGCCATAAGTGCAATGGTGAAATCCGCATAGGCATACTCCAGGGTTCGTGCGGCGTTCTCATTGACGCCCACGTCATAGGGCACATATCCAAGGGTATTGTAATAATCCAGCCCTTCTCTTCCCACCGATCGCACCGGTCTTCCTTCTTCCACTGTGGCATTTTTCAGGATGGCCTCAAACAGGATTTCAGCATCCTGATCCACGGCACCCTTTAAGAAAGCATCCACAATGATGGGGGCAGAGTTTGAGCCGATCATGCAATCGCGGTGGCCCGGACTGGCCCACTCGGGAAGCCACCCGGACTCCCTGTAGGTATTGGCAAGTCCCTGCATGATCTTGCCGTTCAGCTCGGGATACATCAGATTGAAGAAGGGGAATACCGCCCGGAAGGTATCCCAGAATCCATTGTCGGTAAACATGTATCCGGGCAGTACCTCGCCATTGTAGGGACTGTAGTGAATGATCTCATTTTGCTCATTGATTTCATAGAATTTCCTGGGAAACAGAAGGACCCTGTATAAGCAGGAGTAGAAGGTGCGAATATGATCGCTGTTTTCATCCTCGATCCTGATTCTTCCCAGTTCTTCCTCCCAGCTTTCTTTGGCCTTTGTCCTGGTTTGATCAAAGGAGTCCGTCCCGATCTCCCTGGCCAGGTTTATCCCGGCCTGCTCAGGACTGATAAATGAGGAGGCCACTTTCACATGGACTTCCTCTCCCTTCCTGCTTTTAAATCCGATGATGGCTCCCACATGTTCGCCTTCGCTGTTTAAGGTGTTCTCCCGAAGATCCCATTCGTCTCCCCAGGTATGTTTAATTTCAAAATCCTTATCAAATTCGGCCACAAAATAGTTATGGAAGTTTTCCGGAACACCCCCGCTGTTATTCCGGCAGTATCCGATAATCTTTCTTTCCTCCGGAATTATCTGCACCATCGACCCTTTGAAAAATGCATCCAGGAGAATGTAAGATGATTCAGATTCGGGGAAGGTGAATTTGAAATGTGCTGCCCGTTCAGTTGGAGCTACTTCAGCCACAACATCATAATCGGCCAGATACACTTTGTAATGGTAGGGCTTCACCGTTTCCGCTTTATGTGAAAACCAGGATGCCCGCTCCTCTTCTTCATATTTCAGTTCTCCTGTAAGAGCCATCAGGGAGAAGGCCGCATAATCATTTATCCAGGGACTTGGCTGATGGGTTTGCTTGATGCCCCTGATCTTGTTTTGATTATACTGGTAAGCCCATCCGTCACCCATGCCCGAAGTCATTGGGGTCCAGAAATTCATGCCCCAGGGTGTGGCTATGGCCGGGTAGGTATTGCCGTTGGACAGACTGTGTTTGGAATCGGTGCCCATCAGTGGGTTCACAAGATCCACCAGTGAGACCTGCTCAGTGCCGGCAATGGAGGATTTCTTTTCCTCCTTGTTGCATGAAAAGACAATGAGTAAGGGTAGAAGAATGATTAAAATCTTATGGTTCATTTATTCGGGTGTGTTTTAACTTTAAAAAATTTAACTCTTTCTGATCTTCTTTATTCTATCATGCTTAGTCTAACAACTTCCTCTATTATCAGATCTTCTATCTGAGGTTTCCAGGTATTGGGCAAGCCATATACCTGTTGTGACACATATCCTTCGTAGCCACCTTCTTCCAGGATGGTGACCGTGGGTATGTAAGCCATGACATCGTTGGAGTAGGCCATAACAAAGGCATCCTGGCCAAGGAGCTGTTTGAGTTTATTGGCGTATCCAACCACCACTTCGCCTCCCATATTCACCACGGTCTGATCGCCCAGTTTCCAGAGTTGCAGCGGATAAGGGTAGGAACTTATAAACGATTCGCCACGATCGTATTTAAGCAGCATGTTTTCGGCCCATCTTTTCTGATAATCTGCTGTTTCGGGACTCTGGATGATCTCAAGCAATTCGCCTTTTGTATGTGGTGGATTCAAGGGCAAATCAATTTCTGAATAGCTTGCTGAAAGCTCGGGCGACAATTCCCGCATATCTTCTTCCAGCACACGTTCCACTGCAGCTGCCAGTTCCAGCCCATATTGCTTTGCCAGTCCGACCGAACGGCGGGGCAGGGGATTCTGATCGGCACCGGCACCCGCAAAAAACATGGCGCAGGTGCCCGGATGGGATTTTTCCAGCGCTATTTGTGCAAAACCCGGGTAATCGCCCGACCATGCATATTGATCCAGCACCGTGGGATGACAGGCATAGCCAAAGGTCACTGCTTTGAGCTTGCCCTGCATATCAAGGACCTTAATGACCGGAACCGCATGATCGTTGGGCCCTTTTAATTCTGTTAAGGTGTTTAGTTCAGCAGCATCATTGTTGCGCCTGTTTACCTGGAATCGTGTTACGCCATTTTGCGCGTAGATCTGTACCGGTTCCATGGAATCCAGGGCTTCGCCCACCAGGATGATAATCTGATCGGCCAGCCAGGCGGAGTATTGTTCAATGACACTGATCTGCTCCTGATCAAATGGATAGATGTCGTACAGGCCATCCTTCAGAACAGGTCCGGAGTGTGTATGTGTGCTATTGAGTATGATCCGGGCCCTCGAAAGCTGATATTCCCTTTCCAGCTGATCCCGGATCTGATCCGAAAGTGCTTTTGGAAATCCCAGTAAGTCGGACGTGATCAACACGGCCTTATGGCCCTCTGCATCTTCAAGAGCCAGAGCTTTTGCCCAGAGATCATGCATGGTGCTTTCCGACTCATGGTCGCGGGCGGCATATCCTGCCATCCACATGGCTTGTTCCGGAGTAATGACCACCCTGGATACACCGGCCCGCCATGTGGGGTCAGGGCTCTTTGACTCACCGGGTGCTGCAGCCGAAATGAAAGTCAGAGCGATGCAGATTGCAAGTAGCTGTTTAAGAGCGGACCGTTTCATAGGAGTGGATTTTTATGGGAGGTAATTTATACAAATTATTAGAATCTCTGGTTGTGGCTGAAGGGCTATGGACCCTTTTTATAATTGTCGTCCCGAAAAAAGAGCTGACCCTTGGTGAGCCATGAGATTCCGAAGGACAGCAGTACGACGGTTTCCAGCCAGAAAACCGGCTTGAGTCGTTCCAGGGAGGGGTAGGGTTTTTCCAGGAACCAAACGTAGGTAATGATCAGAAGCAGAGAGACAGTCATCAGTCCTCCGCAGATGTAATAGACCACGTTCCGCTTCTTTTTCTGGCGGCCCATAAACTTCTTTTCACCTGTAACCATGTCCATATGCGTCTTGGGGAACAGGAAGAGTGCGTATACGATCAGAATAACGAAATACAGGAGGGCGCTCAGGTTATGCAGCTTGCCCACCATGGGATTCTGCCCGGGTGGCGGAATCAGGCATGGCTGACTGGAAGAACTGATGCTGCATGGCAGGAAGGCCACCCCGAGCACGAAAATGCAGCCCAGGTATCCGGCAAGATTGTCTCTCCAGTCGTGGCCCCTGTATGCAAACAGAAACAGGGCAACAGCACAGTTATAGCCCACAAAAATGTTCCTCATGTTGCTGTGATAATAGGTGCTGATGGAATATTGAACATCCTTGCATCCACCAAATAAACTTGATCCGGCCACCAGGATAAATGGCAGGGTGATGCCCAGGACCCCGATGGCCCGCCTCATGGTGTAATAGGAGATGATCTCCGGTGGTTTTTCCATGACCCTTGAAATACAGCGTTCAATTCAAGTATTAATATACAACTTAAGGAGTGGGAATACAAGATCCAAAAGTGCGATCAGGATAAAAATGATTAAGAAGTTTTGCTTCCTTTTACCTGCAGAACACCCATTCTTTCTGATTTGAAAGGTTGTTGTTGAAATAGTAGCCCTCTTCGTCAAAGGCTTTAAGGTACTCCGGCTCCTTGATCCTGTTCCGGATGATGAATCGCAGCATCATACCCCTGGCTTTCTTCGCGTAGATGGTGACATTCCGGAATCCGGTCCCGTGCGATTCTTTGAAAACAGGTGTGATTGTTGTGTGGGGGAAGGTCCCCGGCAGGATGGATTTATAATACTCATTTGAGGCCAGGTTGATCAATACGGGTGGGATCTGTTTGCCCGTAGCCCTGGCAATTTCTTCCGGTATAATTGCCTTCCAGAATTCATACAGGTTATTGCCTCCCGGATTCTTCATTTTGGTGCCTATCTCAAGCCGGTAGGGAAGGATCAGGTCCAGTGGCTTAAGTACACCGTACAATCCGGAGAGAATGCGAACATGTTCCTGGGCAAATAAAAGATCTTCTTCCTTCAAGGTCCTGGCCTTCAGTCCATTAAAAACTTCCCCGGAGAATGCCAGAATGGCTTGTTGACCTTCCGCGGCAGTGTAGGATTTCCGCCAGCTTGCATATCTTTCAAAGGTCAGTGTAGCCAGCTTATCACTCACTTTCATCAGGCTTTTCAATTGAGCGAGGGAATACCCCCGAAGCTGATCCACAAGTGCTTCGGCCTGGTCGAGGTAAAGGGGCATGCTATGGTGGTCTGTGACTCCGTGAGGAGACATGTCGATGGTTTTGGCTGGTCCGAGTATGGTAAGCATAGGCTGGTTGGAATGGTCCATTGAAGATAAGAAATCTCTAAAATTGAGTAAATTCACGGGAGAGAAACTATTACATGGCCTACAAATCGTCCAAGTCAAAGTCCGTCAGTCCCCTCGATCCGGGGTGTAAGAAGACCATTTACAATTCCCGGGAGGAGGCCGAAGATATGATCCGGCATATCCAGGAGACCCGGGTAGCAAGAGCCTTACATGCCTACCAGTGTTCAAACTGTGGTTTGTGGCATCTGAGCAGCAAATCAAAAAACTTTCTGTTGTTATTACTGCTCTTTTTTTTTCAATCCCTTGTGTATGGGGAAATTTCAAATGATACGGTCGCAATTCCCATTCCGGCACATGCCCATAATGATTACCTGCATGAGCGTCCACTCTTCGACGCCCTGGAGAAGGGGTTCCGTAGCCTTGAAGCAGATGTATTTGCTGTGGGCGATTCTTTGTATGTGGCGCATGACAGGAAGGATATCCAGCCGGGAAGGACGCTCCGGGCCCTCTATCTGGAGCCCCTGATTGAGTACGTTTCGGATAATGGAGGTTTCATCTATGACAGTACCCATCCACTTATTCTGCTGGTGGATATTAAAGATGATGGAATAAGCACCTATAAGCTGCTGGATGGCATTTTGAATGATTACCAGGAGATTCTGTGCGGGATGGCCGGGGGGGGCTTTGTAAGGGGAAGTGTGATGATCGTAATTTCCGGGAACCGCCCGATTGAATATATGATGCAGCAAGCCCAACGAAAAGCCTTTGTGGATGGCCGGCTGAATGATCTGACCGGAGTTAACTCATCACTCCTGATGCCCCTGGTCAGTGACCGGTGGCCCAGGTACTTCTCCTGGAAAGGAAAAGGGACTATGCCGGATAAGGAGAGGGCCCAACTCAGATCCTATGTGCGCCTGGCTCATGAAAAAGGTCAGTTGATCCGCTTCTGGGCCACCCCGGATAAACCCGGGAAGGAGCGCGATGCCATCTGGTCGGAATTACTAGATGCAGGAGTGGATCTGATCAATACCGATGATCTTACCGGAATGCGGGAGTTTATGCCGAAAAAGTGAGATGAATCAGCTGAATCAGCCGAATTGCCCGGAGTGCCTTCAGTCCATCCGCATTCCGATGATGCAAATATCGTCGATCTGTTCGATGTCCCCTCGCCAGTTCTCTATTGTTTTTTCGAGTAGCTCCTTCTGTTTATCCATTGGTTTTTCCTGAAGGGATAAAAGCACTTCCTTAAATCTTTTGCTTTTAAATTTCTTGCGCTGTTCACCGCCGAATTGATCGATGAAGCCATCTGTAAACATATAGAGGGTATCGTTGGCCTTCAGTTGCATCTGGTGACTGGTAAATTTTGTTTCTTCCCAATGAACACCAATGGGTTGTCTGTCCCCCTTCAGTTCAATAAGCTCGGAGCCATCTCTGACCAGGTAGAGCGGATTATGAGCTCCTGCAAATTGAAGTTCTTTCTTCTCTTTATCGATGATGGCCATGGCCATATCAATTCCGTCTTTTTGCTCTTCGGCCTCTCCCTTTTGTGCAAGCATCTCTTTTACTTTGGACCTGAGATTGTCCAGAATTTCCCCAGGAGCATCCAGTTCGGGCTTCCCCAGTTGCTCATCAAGTAAGGTGATCCCCAGCATGCTCATAAAGGCCCCCGGAACTCCGTGGCCCGTGCAATCGGCGGCTACGACGACAAGGGATTTGTTTTGCTCTCTAATCCAGTAGAAGTCTCCGCTGACCACATCCTTTGGCCTGTAAAAAACGAAATATTCCGGCATGATCTGGTCCAGGTACTCTTTGCCGGGAAGCACCGCATCCTGGATCCGCTGGGCATAGTCGATGCTGTCGGTGATTTCCCTGGTTCGCTCTTTTACCTTCATCTCCAGCTCCCGGTTGACTTTGTCCTTCAGTTTTTCATTTACTTTCAGCTGGTCAATGATTTGTTCCTGGATTTTAGTCCGCTCAATTTCATCAAGTTTCATCTTCCTGGCAATGCCAAAGGAAAAGATCAGAACCTGCAATACAGCTGCCAGGTACATGCCGGAGGTAATAAACAGCCTGCTCAGGATGGATTCATATATGGCGATCACCGTGCCGGAATACAGGGAAGAATACAGGGTCACATATATCAGGGGGATTAGTACCAGGTTGGCGGCAAGGAAATACCAAGCCGGCCGGAATCCATTTCTGATCCGTATGATGGCAGGTGGGATCAGGATAAACAGGGGCAGAACACCTACGGTAAAAATCCATACGATGGTGAAAATATTCTCGATAAAAGCAGGGTAGCTGAAATTGAAGATGGCTTCAATGATTACCAGCAGGATCCTGAAGCCTGTAAGGCTAAGTACAATAACCACACTTTTATACCAGGACTTCATTGTTTTCCGCAGTTCCAGGTATGCGATCCCAAACAGGAGGAAAAATATGGATATCCAGGACATGATGTAGGGTTGGAACTTTTCGAGAAATTTCAGAAAGAAATTGTTCTCTTTCCAGGTGTACTCATCCAGGTAGCCATCGGTGACGAAGAGGAATAAAACCAGGCTCGCCACATAAAGTCCAAAATACAGGTATTGCCTTCCCCGCATAATAGCAAAAAGCAAGAAAAAGAAGGCTGAAATGATCAGCATTGTGAACTGGAAGCCAAATAAGACCATCCGTTCATAGCGGTCAAAAGAAACAATGGTGTCTTCGGCGTAAATCTGCAGGTGGGGTCCGCCCAGGCCATCCTTTGCATTCAGATGAAGATAGAAGTTCTGTTTCTCTCCTTTGTTCAGGGGTATGCTGACCGCATGCCAGTTTTTGTAGACAAAATCACGTTCCCGGACAGGGATCAGAATGCCTGATCTCTTTTCCACAAGCTCTCCTGTGGGCAGGGTGTAATATACATTCAGTGAATCCTTCCCCTTCAGTTCGGGTACATTGAAAAGGTAGGTCCGGTTGTCTGCCAGTCTGTTTTCGGTGCTGATCTTCAGCCAAACGCCGGGAGAAGAAAAATCCTTTTCGAACTGACTTGTAATCCCCATGAAATCGCCCTGTAGCGAGGGCTCCAGGAGAAAAAAGTATATGAGGGTATCTTCCCTGAGTATGGCAACGGAGGTGTCCGGAGAAATCCTGTTTAAGCGGTCGTAGCTGATATGATAAGAATGATCTTCGTTTACTTCATCAGCAAGGCTGATGATCCGGTCGCCCGGGAGTATGCCATTTTTGTGGGCCGGACTCCCTTCTTCAATAGCATGGACCGTGATTTTCGCCTGCAAGGGATCCCTGAAGAGTGAATCCATGGAAGGGGACATGATGTCGCCGGCATTCCATTGATGAAGGGAATCCACCAGGTATACATAGTCATAAGAATCAATCTGGTAGTGGTAGGGATCCCTTTTAAATGAAAAGGAGAGGATTCTTTCTTCTCCTTCTCGTTTAATTCTCAACTCAATGGTTTTGCCTGAACGGTCGCGCAGCATCTGCTTGATCATCCTGCTGTTCATTCCCGTTCCTGAAACCAGCGAGTCATTGATGGAAAGAATCTGATCGCTGAGCTTAATGCCGGCTTTATGAGCAGGACTGTCCGGAATCAGGGTTGAAATAACAGCCGTATCGTTTCGGTAGCTTACATCGTGTATGCCTGTAAAGCCATCATAAATAATCATCGGTGTCTGTGAGAAGATCAAAAACGGCCATATCAAAAGCAGGAATCCTGCCATTCCTTTCAGAAAACGACTGGGTATTCTCCTTATTCGATATATGTCTTTTTTAATCAAGTCCTTAGCTATTAGCTCTGGCCCTCTCTGGTAAAGATATGTATGGAGCAGAAATTTGCCAAAGAGGATCAGGATAATAACAGGGGCTCTTAGCCTTTGGTTCATTTGAGTTTGGAAAGAATGGGATGGATTATTCCGGGACTTCCCAGCCGTAATCCACATATTCCCAATCAAAATCATCTCCATCAATATCGATCAAAAGGTAGCCCTCTTCGGTGCCATAATAAGCTCCGCCCCACCAGGATGCAGAAACAGCGCCTGCAGTGATGAACTGGACTCCTTTTACCTTTATCTCTTCGTAGAGGTGCATGTGGCCCTGCAATACCAGTTTCAGATTTTTGCCATCGAATATATCCCAGATCTCCTTGAAGTTTTTGAAGGTGTCGGTATCTGTATATCTGCCTTCAAGGGTTGGATAATAAACAGAAAGGAATGGGACATGCGTTGAAATGATAATGGGAGTTTCTGAATCAACTTGCTTCAGGTCGGCTGCTAGCCATTGCTTCTGATCTTCATCCACAATGCTGTTACTGGTGTTTAATACAATGATGTGCCAGGCTTTATGATCAAAGGAGTAGTAGCTCTTATGGAGATAGCTTTCAAAGAGGCCTCTTTCAAAAAGGGGGTCCGATTTAAGACATCCATAAAACCGGTCGTGGTTCCCAATGCTTGAATAGAATTTGATGCCTGAGTTAGCAATGCGTTCTGCATATTCACTATACAGCCAGTGGGCGGTTTCTGCATCTTTTCCCAGTACATCGATATCCACATTGTCGCCTCCGGTCAGAATGAAATCAGCCTCGTGATCTAAGGCAGATCTTATCGCCTTTTCAAATCCTTTGAAACAGTCATTTTCTCCTTTGTTCAGGTGGATGTCGGTAAAAAATGCGAAAGTGAACTTGCTTTTATCGGACCAGTGGGTGAGTTCCGGAGGTGATTGCGGCAGCGCCAGCCGGGTTGAGCCAAGTACAATAAAGAGTAACAGAGCCAGTGTTTTCGTTCCGTATTTCATGGTGTTGAAGTTAATAAAGTGCTGCATGATTCCCTGCTTGTTTTTGCCGGGATGCCTGATTACAGGAGAGGTGTTAATTCCACCCGGCGGATAAACACTTCTGCGGCTTCCGATTGTATTTGTATTCTTCCTTTGGAGGGCCTGACATTTGTGGCTTGATTCACCAGCACCCCGTTCAGAATAGTGGTGATCTGATCGCCGGAGCAAATGCACTCAAGGGTGTTCCATTCACCAAGTGGTTTCTCTACGTCCTGCTTGCCTCTGAAGCCAATGGCATCCTTCCATTCCGGATCACGCCCCCACCAGTTTATCCGCCCTTCTTTTATGGTTTGAGTATGTCCGCCTTTTTCGGTAAAGAAGTGGTTCCCTCCGGGATCTGTCCGCACCTTACAGCTTACCTGAAATGCATCGCTTCCATCTCCAACCACAATGAAATCGCCTGTACCGCCTTCGATCATCTGGCATTCTATGGAATGCATCCATATGCCCTGGGAGCCGCCATCTTCACCCCTGGAGTGCAGGAGCAGACCACAATCCCTGGCATTTTCCAGTCGGGGCTCATGGGTCAGTTCCCCCCATTTAAACTCCAGCACTATTTTATAATTTTCGTATTCTGCATCGGTGGTGATGCAGCCCCACTCCTCGCCGGAGATCCGTATCATTCCATCTGCTACTGTAAAAACATCTTTGGGATCATTGTCGCGACCCCGGTCCTGGAGAAAAGTGTACCATCCTTTCAGGCTGTGGCCATCGAATAATTGTTCCTGTCCCTGACTTTGTGATGTAGTCAGGCATACAATGAGAATTGTGAGAATCGGATATGTCTTTGTTTTATTCATCCTGCTGATTGTTAATTGTGTGACTTGATATATGCCTCCAGTTTAGATTCCCGGGGACCAATGTAATGAAAGCGTTCGGCCCATTCAAGGCCAAAGGCCTTAGCAACTTCTTTATCTGAGGGGACTCCCCGGATGCGCTGTGAGTCCATATCCAGAACGATATTCTTGATGTAGTTTCTGTTGACTGTCTCATCGCTGCCTTCCAGTATGGGCAGGGATTTGCCTTCTTTTGCCAGTCGTTCCCGCAATCTTATCCCGGCATTTCCTCCGGGTCCCTGGGTAACGATCACCCGGTTCGATTCCACTTTCTGATCAATGCTTTCGCTTATGTCCACAATCCTGTTAATATGCTGGGGGCCACGGGCAAAGTAATACCTTTCCCGAACGCTATGGGGCTTAATACCTGCATCCTTGTGCTCCGGGTAATCGAGTCCGCCACCGGCCATCCAACAGGCAGCTTCCACGGCACTGGCCGTTACATAGTGGTCCGGATTTTCTTCGTAATGGCCCCATGGATCGAAGGAGACCACCGTGTCGACTTTAAGCATCCGGAACAGAAAAACCAGGCGGCTTCTTAATTCCACAATGCTGATATTATCCATCCGGTGGTTGCGATAGCCCAGGTCGTATACCTTACTGATACCCAGGGCGTGAGCAGCCTTTTCATTGTCCTTTTCATTGTTCAGGATCACTTCTCCCTGGGTGGCCCCACGCCCGGCATGGTCATCGTTGGTGGTCCGGATCAGGTAGCCCGTATAGCCTTCCTTGATTAATTTGGCAACGGTACCCGCGGCGAAAATCGGAATATCATCGCAATGGGGTTGGATGGCAGCCAGCACTTTTCCCTTATGTGGCAAGCCGGATTGGATTTTTTCAACGAAGACTTCTTCATTTGCGGGGACGACTTCTTCTGTACTATGTATGTTTTGAGCGCTTGCAAATGACAGTGGAGCAAGGCCCGCGGCCATGCCGGAGGTAAGAAATGATCTTCTTTTCATAACGTTGGCAGTTTTGTTAATGGCAGTAATTCCCAGTAATTTATTAAATTCATGCGTATTAAGTGAACTAAAGATGATCTTATGAGAAATTATGTTTGTTTTCTGGCCCTATTCTTCCTTTTTACTGCAACTTCAGGGACGCTGTTAAGCGCCCAGGACGACAAGCTGACACACCCGCCCTGTGTGGATAGCGAGATACCACATTATACCGCTTATAAAGTTCAGACCGGTCCGGATATAGATGGCCGCTTGGATGAGGAGGTCTGGAAGAATGCACCACGTTCGCCGCGCTTCAGGGATCTGATCTCGGGAAGGGAAACCATCCATGACACCAGGGCTGCGGTGTTGTGGGATGATGAATATCTGTATGTTGCCTACTGGATCGAGGAGCCGGATCTGCAGGCCACCCTGACCGAAAGGGATGCTCCCATCTACCAGAACAATGATGTGGAACTGTTTATCGCAGGAAAGGATGGGTATTACGAATTTGAAATAAACTCTTTCGGAACCATATACGAAGTGCTTTTTATCTGGAATGAAGCCTATAAAGCCGGAGGCTATGATAAGATTGAAGGATTAGGCGAAGGAGAACCTGGTAGCCAGCCATTTAATGGTGTGGCTTATAAGAATCATCCCCGGGGCCTGAGAACAGGATTCTTTAAATGGGACTTCCCTGGTCTGAAGAGTGCGGTATACATGGACGGTACCATCAATGAACCGGGTGACCGCGACCGGGGATGGACCGTGGAACTGGCATTGCCCTGGGCAGGGATGGAAGTGCTGGCCAGAGGAGATGACAGGAGTCTTCCGCCCCTGGATGAGGATGTATGGCGGATGGATTTTTCACGCTTCAACCAGTACAAGGAGGCTCCGCCGGCCGAGGACAATGGAGGCTGGGCCTGGAGTCCGCACGGTGTATGGGACTCACATGTGCCGGAGTGTTTTACCTACATCCATTTTTCGAGCGAAACTAAAATCACAAAAAAATAAGATCATGGAATCGAATAAGGCAATGAACCGTCGGAAATTCATAGGTACAGCAGCTGCTACTGCTGCAACAATTACTGTAGTGCCCAGGCATGTGCTGGGCGGACCCGGATTTGTGGCACCATCTGATAAGATTACGGTCGCCAACATTGGCTGTGGTACCCAGGGATTGAGGGAGATGCCTGGCATGTTGCAGAATCCTGAACTCCAGGTAGTGGCGGTTGCTGATGTAAATAAGTTTACCACCGATTACCTGGACTGGTCCGCACAGGGGATCCGGAACTCGATCAGGAAGACCCTGGAGGATCCGGACTGGGGTGCCAATTATAAGGGGATCCCGGGCGGCAGGGATATTGGGAAGGCATACGTGGAAACCTATTATGGCAAAAATATGGCTTCCGGCAGCTACAAAGGATGCAGCTCCTACGAGGATTATCGTGAATTGCTTGAAAAAGAGACGGATGTGGATGTTGTGAAGGTCATGACCCCTGACCATCACCATGCTTATCTTGCCATTGCAGCCATGAAAAAGGGAAAGCATGTGGTCACACATAAACCCATTGCCAACCGGATGTCGGAGGGAAGGCTCACCATTGAGACCGCTAAGCAGTCAGATGTAAAGACCCATCTGCTGGCATGGAGTAAAAAGCCGGATCATGAATACATTTTGAAATGGATCCAGGATGGAGTCATCGGCAATCTGAAAGAGATTCACAACTGGTCCTACCGGCCGGTATGGGAACAATGGCCATCCCGGCCAAAAGAAACAATGCCCATACCCGATGGCTTCAACTGGGAGCTCTGGCTGGGACCTGTGCAGGATTTGCCCTATCATCCTTACTACACACATAACCGCTTCCGTGGATGGTACGACTTTGGAGGAGGTAGCATTGCGGATATGGGCCATTACAGCCTCTTTCCTTTATTCCTGAACCTGGGTATTGATACACCACCCTTTGCTGCAAAAGCCTATGGGACCACCCATCGTTACGTGGAGGGGAATACCTACAAGTGGGTCGAAAACGATGTTGCCTTTCCTTTATCCAGCCTGATCCAATTGGAATTTCCGGAAACAAAGAACCTTCCGGCTTTTGACCTTTTCTGGTATGACGGAGGCATGAAGCCCTTTATCCCGGATGAACTGAAAGAGGACAAACGTGACATGCCCGAAGAGGGGATGATGTTTGTGGGTGACAGGGGAACGATCCTGGCAGGCTTCCTTGGAACAAAGCCTGAGATCATTCCTTCCCGGCTTATGAAAGCCTACCAGGGGGATAAGGAACTTCCTGAAAGAGAGCAGGAACGCCGTTCCAACACCTGGGCGGCCGCCATCAGGGATGACAAGGAGTCTCCCGGCAGTTTTAAATATGCCGGAACGGTGACCGAGGCCATTAACCTGGCGGCAGTTGCGCTCAGAGCAGGCAAGAGGGTGGAGTATGACTCGGTGAATATGAAGATCACCAATGATGAAGAGGCCAACAAGTACCTGAAACGGGATTACAGAGCAGGCTGGGAGCTTTAAATCTCCAGGCCCAGCATGCAGACATCATCAATCTGTTCGATGTTGCCCCGCCAGCTTTCAAATGCGGCTTCAATCAATACGCCTTGATCTTTCATGGATTCTGCCTGGATATTCAGAAGAAGTTTCTTTAATCTGCGGGACTTATACTTTTTGCGGTTCTTTCCTCCGTATTGATCTGCAATACCATCCGTAAACATATACAGAGCGTCCCTGTCCTGTAGTTTAATCACCTGGGTGGTGAATTCCTTTTCCTCCCAATGGACACCTATGGGTTGCTTATCTGCCCTTAGTCTGTATAGCTCGTAATCGTCATTCTCCAGGGATAGTTGCAGATCACTTTCCACGATACCTTCCTGGTCTTTTTTCCTGATAAGCAGGAGGGGGATGTTAGCACCGCCAAACTGAAGCTCATTTTTCTCCTGGTCGATGATGGCAATGGCCATATCCATTCCATCTTTTTGATCGTCTACGGCGCCTTCCTGGGCGAGAATTTCTTTTACTTTATTTCTCAGGTGGCCCAGGATCACACCGGGTTGTCTGATCCCGAAGGTCCTGAATTGCTCGTTGAGCAGCGTGACTCCGAGCATGCTCATCAATGCACCGGGAACTCCATGCCCGGTACAATCTGCCACGATAACGACCCGGTAGCCTTCGATCTCCCTGACCCAGTAGAAGTCCCCGCCAATGATATCTTTGGGTTTATAGATGGTGAAATATTCAGTCAGAATATTGTTAATGTAGGCAGGGGAAGGAAGCACGGCTTTCTGAATACGCCTGGAATAGCTTATACTGTCGGTTATGGCCTGCTTCTGCTCAAGTACCAGCTGATGCTGTTTTCTGATTCTTTCTTCTGCACGGACATTTTCAATGGCTCTTGCAATATGATCCGAAACGAAAACCATCAATTCTTCATCTTTTGCAGTGTATGCATCCGGGCGGTCATAATCCTGAACTGCCATTACGCCAACAGTATTTCCGGAAAGTTTCAGGGGCACACCCAGCCAGGAGTTTGACTGACTGCCAAAAAGCGTTATTTCGCCCGATTCATACAAGTTGTTTATGGTTTCATTGGGAAATCGAATGGGCTTCCCGGTTCTGCGAACATAGTCTGTAAGCGTTCCGGATAAATCATACAGGGTTGTATCCAGCGATTCGTCGTAAGCAGAACTCACTCCGGCAGTCTCAATGCTATCCGTTTCATCTTCGAAGTAGGGAAAGAAATACTTGTTGGTGTTCTCGTCATACAGGCCAATGAAAAAATTTCTGGCCATGACCAAATCGGCAAGTATGCCATGGATGGTAGCCACAAATTCTTCAATGTTCAGGGCCGTATGAGATTCTTCAGAAATCCTCAGAAGGGCTTCCCATTTCTTGTCATTGTCCATTGAACAAAGATAATTCAAAAAAGGATCATCGCTTCACAATCTTCTTAACCAGTACCTGGGTGCTGCTGCGAAGCGAAAGCAGGTAGATGCCACCCGATGCTCCCCGTGGATGGCCAGGCATGTTGCTCCAAATGATTTCGACTGTTTCTTTGCCCCTGGCAAGATGGTCTGAGTGATACAGGAGCTTGCCGGTGATATCGCGGATCTCAATGGAGATCTGATCCGCCCGGGGAAGTGAATAGCTGATCAGAAGGCGGTCGCTAAAGGGATTTGGGCTGACCGTCAAATCGATGTCCGGATGACTATTGTAGTTGTCGGGCAGGCCGGTTGGGTCACCTGTCCCTAAGCCGGACAGCTGGATGGTCTGAACCGGAGTCAAAGGATCTGAGCTTTCTATGCTCAGAGTTTCATTATACAGGCTGTCATTTTCGGGTGTGAAACCAATCCACATCCGGATGCTGTCTCCACCTTCTATTTGCGGGGGTGTGTCCGGTGGAGAAAGGAAGAAAAAATGATCCGGATCGCTGAATTGCAGCTCTGAAATCTCAAGCGTTTCGATTCCCTTGTTTCGCAGCACCAGTATTTTGTATTCGGACTCATCCACAGGGGTTTCAAATTCGAAGAGTGTATCGTTTGTGGTAAGCCTGGGATCCATGTATATCCCAACAGCCTCCCAGGCGGCACGAACCGACTGGACCTGCTGTGATTCCGCGCCAAACAGATCTTCTGCTGCCTGCGCGGAATATCCGGCCGCATCCATGTACCTGGAGTCGGGGAGCAAATACTGTGTCAGGTTCCTGTATGCGATGGCAGCAGCATGCTCGAGGCCGATCCCGGTGACCTGGTATGAGACCCCGTCATCATTTTCTCCCGATCCCCCCTCCGTGAGCAGGTAGAACCAGTGGTTTTGCACCCCACTGTTATAATGAACTCCTCCATTATCCAGGCTCAGTTTTGTATCGATCCAGAATTCACCCAGGTAGGTGTCCGGGCTGTAGATTGATTTCGGGTTTTGCATGGACCGGATGGCGCCGGATCCTTTATAAATATCCTCGCCCATCAGCCAGTCACCCTGGTTCCTGCCTTCTGCGTAAAACTCAACAGCAGCTCCGAAAATATCGCTGAAGGATTCGTTCAGTGCGCCGGATTCACCCTGGTAAATCAGCCTCGCAGAGTGTTCTGTAACCCCGTGTGAGAGTTCATGACCGACCACATCAATGGCTCCATAGGATCCCCGATACAATCCATCGCCAGCTCCGTAGGCTGCAAATGAACCGGTCCAGAAGGCATTGTTGCGTTCATCATTTTCGGTCCAGTCGGCATAGGAAACAATAGCCCCTCCATCATCGTCATAGCTGTTACGCCCGAATGTTTCCATGTAAAAATCATAGGTAAGCTCAGTGGCCCAGTGAACACCCACACCCGCCCTGTTTGCTTCACTGGTGATCGGGAAGGTGTCCTGAACGAAGTCCACATAGCTGGTGAATCCCTGGCCGCTCCTGGCGTTTATGGTGGCAATTCCATCTCCGCGTGTTGTTTCCCGGAGCCGGTATTTGCCTTCAATTGCACCTACCCAGTTGCTAATGCTGTAGGCATGTATGTTGCTTCTGTTACCCGGATTTGAAAATAGTGTTTCACCGCTGTTGCTCACTTCGATTTCATCTAATTGCCAGCCAAACAGACTGGTGTTGTCCGGACTGGCGTATCCGCCATCTGAGGCAAAATCAAAGCGAATGTGTACCGTTTGATCCACGTAAGCAGAAAGATCGAAACTTACCTGTCTCCAGGTTTGCTGTCGGCCTGCCCAGCCCGGAATTCCCGGTCCTTCTCTGTGAATTCCTCCAAAGCTCCACAGGCTGGTACAGGTATATGCCGGTACCGGTCCGGTAAGGACCTCCCAGTGATTTCCCCCATCTGTACTGATACGTACGTTTACACCATCCCATCCATCGTAATTCATATCATAGTCGGAAGCTCCATCCGGATCTTCCAGGGCATAGCGATGATAAAATGTCAGCTGGAGCTCAGATCCGGAAAGCATGATGGGGTCGGTTTCCAGCACTACATGCCAGTCGTTGTCATAACCTCCCGGAGTGAAATTGGCGGTATCTGACATCCACCAGCTGGTACCTGTTCCCTGGTAGGCGTTCCACTCATCGGGGTGCCAGTATGCTTCGTGGTCGGGCCACTCCTCCGTGAAAATGGTATCTGAAATGACAATATCCACGGTGTCATTGTACTGGCTGTACCCCCTGGTGGGAATGTTTTCATGATAGAGGGTGGGATAGCTTCCCACCAATTCACCAGTATGTGCATCGACCTCCACATCAAAACGTCGCATCGGATCCATGGTGGTAATATCGAAGCTGTACACCAGCCTGTAATGCTCAGGCAATTTTTCTTTCGGTCCCGTTGAAAGCAGCAGTTTTCCCTGCTTCCTGCCTGCATCGGAATGGAAAGAGAGGCGGGACATCACCGCCGCATTTTGTTTGGCCTCCAATTCGTTCATTCCCAGGTGGCTGCATGCATATCTGTATGCCTCCTTTATGTCCAGAGAAGGAAGCAGGTTTACTGCAGGTTCTCCAGTAAGATGTCCATGGGCGTGCGTCACGCGATCCTCATCCAGGTGAAGGATGTACTGGGTGCGTGCCAGCTCAATGCCTTTGAATTTCTGGGTATACCGAATATGCCTCTTACCCCGTGCACCTGCATCCTCTTTCTCAGAAACAAATTGCAGCTGGTCCGGAAGCTCAAATGCATTACGGAGACTTGTAAAGAACTCATCCCTGTTCAGGCTTGTGGAAGAATCCAGCTTGATGTCTGCGGGAAGCAGGCTTGCCTGATCCCACCTGATATCTGCCTTAGCGAAAGCGGTCTGATCAAGGGCATTTTTAAGATGTTGGGCTTGCAGGGAATGGGGGAAAAGATGCAGGCTGATGACCAGGCTGAGCAGGGTAGGGAGCAGCGACAAAAATGGCCGTAATTTCATAAGGGTTCACGGGATTTATATAAGTATAAAGTAAAACAAATTCCGTGAGAATGAGTTTATTTACTCTTTATCATTGTAAGTACCATCTTGAATTGCTCCGTGGCTTTGAGCGCATGAGAGATGTTTGCGGGCATAACTATTGTTTCGCCTGCACTGAGCATATTTGATTTCCCGTCAATAATGATTTCTGCTTTTCCGGCCACTATGAATACAAGTGCATCAAAGGGGGCCGTATGTTCGCTCAGACCTTCACCTTTGTCAAAGGCAAACAATGAAATATTACCCGTTTCCTTTTTGAGTATGTGTTTACTTACAACTGCTTTTTCAGCATAGCCAATGCTCTCGTTGAAAGAGAATTTCTTGCCTTTTTCAAATTCGTTTGTTCCCATAGTGCTTCCTTTTTTTGAGCTCTTACCCTACTTAACACGGTCCAACTTGTTTTGTTCTTGGGCCATTCTCACCAATCTTTAAATAAAACAGAAATTTTTTCCTGCTTGTAACTCATGTTACAGTTAAGGCTTATTTGTTCGTGTAGATTTGCACTGTGATTTAAATAACAAACTAAACAAATAATAAAAATGAGCATGTTTTGTTTTCAATGTCAGGAAGCCGCAAAGGGAACCGCTTGTACCATCAAGGGTGTTTGCGGTAAAACGGATACAGTGTCAAATCTTCAGGATCTTCTCATATTCTCCACCAAGGGAATATCTGTGCTGGCCAATCTGGCCCATCTTCAGAATGCCGATACTCCGCAGGCGGATAAATATGTGTTTGATTCTCTGTTTATGTCCATAACCAATGCCAATTTTGATGATCAGAAAATTATTGAAAAAATCAGAAAAGGACTTGAGCTGCGAACCGAACTGGTTGATCAGCTGAATGTGTGGGGGATTAATTTACCCGATACGCTTCCACTTCAGGCCACCTGGTCGGCTGATTCGGACGAAGAGATACATTCATACAGCAAGCTGGTTGGGATTTTGAATGAGAAGGACCAGGACATACGGTCCCTGAAGGAATTAATCCTTTATGGTGTGAAAGGCATGGCAGCATATGCAGAACATGCCGATAACCTGGGATTTGCTGACAAAGGGGTGCTCTCCTTTATGCACAGGGCGCTTTCGGCCACAACACGAAGCGATATTACGCTTGATGAATTGATCGGGATAACGCTGGAAACCGGAAAGTACGGAGTGGATGTGATGGCATTGCTGGACCGGGCCAATACTGAATCTTTCGGGAATCCGGAAATCACTTCCGTGAATATCGGTGTTAGAAACAATCCCGGGATATTGATCTCTGGTCATGACCTGAAGGATATGGAAGAACTACTGAAGCAGACTGAAGGAAGTGGTGTAGATGTATACACGCATTCGGAAATGCTACCTGCCCATTACTATCCCAAGTTCAAAAAGTATGAACATTTTGCCGGCAACTATGGCAACGCCTGGTGGAAACAAAAAGAGGAATTCCGAACCTTCAATGGCCCCATTCTTTTTACTACCAATTGTATTGTGCCGCCTGCTCCCGACTATATTGACAGGGTGTATACAACAGGGGCCTCCGGATATCCTGGATGTCAACATATTGAGGCCGGAGAAGGAAAGCGCAAGGACTTTGCAGTTCTCGTCGAACACGCGAAGCAGTGTGCTCCCCCGGTGGAGATCGAATCCGGAGAAATTGTCGGAGGATTTGCTCACAATCAGGTTATTCAACTGGCCGACCAGGTTGTGGACGCTGTTAAATCAGGTGCTATTAAGAAGTTTGTGGTGATGGCAGGTTGTGATGGCAGAATGAAAGAGCGGTCGTACTATACTGAATTTGCCGAAAAATTGCCGGAAGATTCAGTGATACTGACGGCAGGCTGTGCAAAATACCGTTACAATAAGCTGGAACTGGGAGACATCGGGGGAATTCCCAGGATGCTGGATGCGGGTCAGTGTAATGATTCCTATTCGCTTGTAGTCATTGCTTTAAAACTCAAAGAGGTATTTGGGCTGAACGACATCAATGAGTTGCCCATTTCATACAACATTGCATGGTATGAGCAGAAAGCAGTGATTGTACTTCTGGCCCTTCTTTATCTGGGTGTTAAGGAAATCCATCTTGGACCAAGCCTTCCCGCATTTTTATCTCCGAACGTGGCCAATGTCCTGGTGGAAAAGTTTGGGATTGCAGGAATTAATACGGTTGAGGAGGATATGATGGAGCTCATTTAATATCCCCTTAGCTATTCTGGAAGAAAAGAGACCTGGTCGTTTTACAGGTCTCTTTCTTATTCTATAAGGCAGAGGAGAGCGCCAGGATGAGCATACCCAGCAGGAAGCCGGTCATGGCCAGGATCTTTTGGGACCTTTGAGCTCTTGCAAGTTTGGGGGAGGGACCCTTTTCTGCCAACCGGGCCACAGTGGCCATCAGGTGGATCCATTTGAGCAGCACTGAGAGAGAAATAGTATCTATCGCAACTTTTATTTACTCAATAACCCTTAATGGGAAAGTTTGTTTGGACTGGATTGCAATTTCTGATTTGAATCCTAAGGTTTAAGACTCTATCTTGCATGTTTCCAAGCAATCGAATGTGATACTAAAATACTGAAACATGAAAAGCTTTAAAACTTACTTACTTCTGACTGCATTTATTCTCACCGGGGCGCTCGCAGCAGCCCAGGATGCTGATAAGATTCTGGACAAATATGTGAAGGCCATTGGTGGAAAGGAGAATTTAAGCAAGATGAAGTCGCTATACACTGAAAGTGAAGCAGATATCATGGGAATGGCAAGCCTTCAAAAGACCACAATTCTGAACGGCAAAGGCTACAGAATGGAAATGGAAATCATGGGAGAAGCTATAGTTAACTGCATGACCGGGGAAGGCGGTTGGGTGATAAATCCCATGATGGGCGATTATTCAGCGGTGGATATGCCCGAAGCTCAATACCGGGAAAGCAAATCCCAGATCTACATTGGTGCTCCTTTCACTGTTTATGCTGAAGAAGGTTATACAGCTCAGGCATTGGGCAAGGAAGATGTGGGTAGTATACGTGCCAACAAAGTAGAACTAACCCCTCCTGGGGGCACTCCATCTGTTCATTATTTCGATTCCGAAACAGGTTACATAATAAAAACTGTACAGGAAGCCGAGATGGAGGGTCAGATGGTAAAGACCGTACTTGAATATTCGGATTACAAAGAGGTTAATGGGATAAAGCTTCCGCATAAGATATACATGGATGCCGGGGGGATGTTTCAGATGACAAGCATCCTCGTTAAAGCAGAAGTAAACAAGGCTGTGGATCCGGCCATCTTCATAAAACCCTAGTCCGCGTCTTATCACAGGAGGTTTATTGATCCATAAGGTATTCCCTATGAAAAGATTTCTTCAAACCACCACCCACGAGGAAGCCCTGAACCTCATGGTGTTGTTCTTACGTATTGCCGTTGCGGTTTTCATGATCCAGCATGGATTACCCAAGCTGAGCAAGCTGCTGGCAGGCGGTGAAATTCAGTTCGGGGATCCCATTGGAATAGGGCCGGCCCTTTCTTTGATTCTTGCAGTTTTTGCGGAGTTTATCTGCTCCATTCTCATTGGGATTGGCTTGGGTACCCGGCTGGCTACTCTTCCATTGATGGTCACCATGTTCGTGGCTGCTTTTATATCTCATGGGGGGGATCCGTTTTCAGGAAAAGAAAAGGCATTGCTCTACCTCCTGATCTATGTGGCCCTTTTCGTTCTTGGAAGCCGGAAATATTCCCTGGACCACCTGCTAAGCAGGAAAACCAGTTAAGGGCAGGAATCAGAAGAAGTCTGCGATGGCAAAATAGCTGGTCAGCAGGCTGTAAAGAACGATCACTGTCAGGAATATATTCATTCCGGTGCCTGCAACATGTTCCTTCATGAGAGACTTCCGGTTGATCAAAATCAAAACGGGGATGGCTACAGCAGGAAGGATCAGTGCCTGGAAGGCCTGTGAAAATACCATCAGCAGGGGAGGGGTGGTATTGATAAACTGCATCCCGAATCCAAAAAGGACTCCTGCCAATCCCAGGATCCGGTACATGGGTGAACGGATATCCCTTTTTCTTCCTGTATAATCCGAGATAAGCCATGGGCCTATCAGGATGATGGGGAATATGGAGGAGATCCCGGCTCCCACTATTCCCAGGATCAGGATGAAGGCAGCGATTTTTCCCCCCAGGGGTTCAAACAGGCTTATCATCTCAACCGTATTGTTCAGTTTCATTCCCATCACATGCAGGGTCCCGGCCGAAACGGCCATGATAACCAGGCTCAGGAAAAGCATCATGGAGGCTGAAACGGCCGCGTCCTTTTTTTCCAGTCTTAAATTCTTGATGGTCCAGCCTTTTTCTGCCACTACGGTGCTTCGCATGATAAATACCGCTGCAGAGCAGGTGGTCCCGGTAATGGCTGCAATTAATCGTAGTGTGCCGTCGCTTTTAGGTATGCTCGGCACCAGTCCTTCGGCAATGGAGGAAAAACTTGGTTTTACCATGAAGAAAACGATGATGAAACTGAGCGCCATAAGGATGACCAGTGTGATCAGGAATTTTTCAAACACCTGGTATTTCCCGAACCAGAACAAGGCATAGAGAGCAACGACCAGGACGGCGGTGATGGTCAGGGTATTCCATCCCGATCCTCCCGAAACGAGTCTGGATGCCTCACTGATCAGGTCGGTAACAATCCCGAATATGCCCATCAGGGCCAGTAACTCGCCAAGTACCAGTGCGACCAGGATATAGATGGCCAGAACCTTTCCGTAGTTGAGCTCGGATTTAATGGTGGAGAGGGCTGTTTTGCCCGATACAATGGTGGTTTTGCCATAGGCCACCATCAATACATAAGTGAAAATGCAGGAGAGAAGCAATGCCCAGGTAAGGGTCATGCCATGCTCGGCACCCACTTTTGCCATGGTGGTGATGCTGCCTGTTCCAATGTTGTAACCGATTAAAAAAAGCCCGGGCCCGATGGCGGTGAGCCCGATCAGTATCCTTTGACGTAGTTTCTTTTTCTCCATATTGTCAGCTCTTACTCTATCAGGTAGACCACTTTTCCGGCCACCCATGTTTTCTCGATGACCATGTTTCCGTCCTCCAGAGTAAACTGGACCAGGTCGGCCCGCAAGCCTTCTTTGATCTCACCCAGATGATCCAGGCCCAACAACCTGGCCGGGTTTGTACTGGCCATCCGGATCGCTTCTTCAAGGCTGCATCCGGTAAATTTCATCATGTTGCTGATGCACCGGCTAATGGGCATTGCTGCTCCTGCCAGTACGTTCTGGGATGGGAATTTCACTACCTCAGTTGTGAGCTCATAGGTCTCTCCATCTTTTTCATATATTCCCGGGGGGAGCCCGGCAAGTGAAAGTGCATCAGAGACAAGAATGGTCCTTTCGGCACCTTTTACCTTATAGAAGGTCCGGACTTCTTCTTTGGTCAAATGAGACCCGTCGGCTATTATGGTGATGGACAGACCGTCGTTTGATAGTTGAGGCCAGAGGGGGTTGTGATGCCGGTTGATCAGGTTGGCACAACCGTTTCCCAGGTGCCCGGACAGGGATGCGCCTGCCTCTACGGCCTGCTCGATATTTTCAGGGCTTCCGTTATGATGAGCCAGCGAAACTACTACTCCGCTCTCCTTTGAAAGCTTAATGAAGGGAATGCTTCCTTCCATTTCAGGCGCCACGGTAACGAGTTTGATCCCCTGGTGGGCCCTTTCCTGGTATTCTGAAAACTCGTCCCAGTCAGCTAACCTGACGTACTGCTCAGGATGTGCCCCACGGTATCCGTCTATAGGGGAGATGTACGGACCTTCCAGGTGGAATCCCGGAATGGACCTTCCAATCATTTCGTCTTCCATGGCCCCTGCCAGCAGGGAAAAGCTATGGGCAAGGCGTTCATGGTCCCTTGTTATCAGGGTGGGAAGGTAAGAGGTCACCCCCTCTTTCCATAATGCATAGGTAGCCTCATGCATCATGTCCTGGCTCAATTCCTGGTCGGAAAAGTCAACTCCCATATATCCGTTTATCTGGATATCTATCAAGCCGGGTGCCAGGTATACTTCTGGAACTTCGGCCCCATTGTTAAGTGGTTTAACGCGACTTATAAGTCCATCAACGATCTCAATCCTTACTGGTTTGCCATCCAGGTAGAGTAAACCTTCAACGTAGGCAACATCTTCTTTTTCGGTGCAGCCGAACACCGTCATCAGGATGAACGGAATAAAATAGCGGATACGTAGCTTCATTTTTCTCAGATATATGAACGAAATATATTTGAGAAGTAATTTAGATATTTCTTGTGTATTATTTCACTATTTAACTTCTATTTATTCGTAGCGGAGGCTGTCGGCCGGATTGGTTCGCGCCGCCCGCTGGCTCTGAAGACCGATTGTAAAAAAGGCCACCAGGATGGCTATCATCCCCCCAGTGAGAAGCAGCCACCAATGCAGGCGGATCCGGTAGGGAAAGCCATTTAGCCAGGAACTCATCAGGAAATAAGAAATGGGAGCAGCAATCAGCAGGGAAATAAGGATCCATTTCATGAACTGGGTGGAAATCATCAGAAGTATATCCCGGAAGCGGGCCCCAACCAGTTTGCGGATTCCGATTTCTTTGGTTCGCTGGTCAATTGTAAAGCCGGTGAGCCCGATCAGTCCCAGAATGGAGATCAGTAAGCCGATTACCGTGAAAAACAGAATGATTCTGCGTATGGCACGATCCGATTCATACATGGAGAAAATGGTATCCTCCAGGAAACTGATCTCCAGTTGAGCCGGAGTTTCATAGTTGTCCCAGTGTTCCTGAAGGGCCTTTTCAATCTCCTGGAATTCCTGCAGTTCGATCTTCATCAGGGCCACAGAAGCGGTGGGTGGATTGCAAATGGTTATCTGGGGTTCGATATCTGTATGCAGGGAACGGAAATGGTAGTCCCTGGCGATTCCGATCACGTGCAAAGCTATATGGCTGGTATCGCCAGTAAGCAGTCTCACCTCCATGCCCAGCGGATCCTCCATGCCCATATCCCTAACGGCAGCTTCATTCAGGACAATGGCTAGTGAATCGGAGGCAAAATTCCGGGAAAACTCTCTGCCTTCCTCCATATCAATCTCCAGGGTAGAAAAATAGTCATATCCCACCAGCAGGGCACGGAACAAGGTCTCTTTTGAAAGATCCTGGCCCTCCCAGCGGAAGCGGCTGTTGGAGAAATTGTACCCGCGGGTGGGCAGGTTTCCGGATCGGGTCATGGATTTCACTGCCGGGTAGGAAAGCAAATCGTTCCGGATCGATTCATAGTTTCCATGGAATCCTTCCGACATATTAAACCAGATCACCCCTTCCTGCTCGTAGCCCAGGTCTTTATTCAACATGTAAGTGATCTGGGAAGATATGATCAGGGTGACGGTAATCAATACAATGGAAATCACAAACTGGAAAATCACCAGGGCCCTCCTGAAACTGCTTTTACCCTTTGGGCCCTCGCTGGAGCCCCTCAGTGCAGATATGGGTTTTATGGAAGAAAGATAGAAAGCCGGATACAGGCCAGAAAGGCTTCCAATGAAAATCCCGAATACCAGCAGATAAATATATATCAGGGGATTTGAATAGTTGATATTTATCTCAGTCTCAGTGATCTGATTGAATCCGGGCCGGGCCAGTTCCACCAGCATCATGGCCACCAGGATGGATATCAGGGAAATGGCAATGGCTTCACCGATGAATTGTCCAACCAGGTTTTTTTTCCTGCCTCCAAGGGTCTTTTTCATCCCAATTTCTCTCATTCTTCCAGAGGAACGTGCTGTGGCCAGGTTCATAAAGTTGATGCAGGCGATCACGATCAGGAAGATCCCGATGGCCAGGAAGATTCGCAGGTATTTCCCTTCGATGGTGTTTGCACCCTCAAAATCATATCCGGTGGTCAGGTGGATCTCCTGGATGGGCTGCAGGTCCAGTTTGGCAAATTCTTCCAGGGTGGGTTTTGCTTTAAGGAAATCCTCGATTTTATCAACTGCAATTTCCCGGTTTATTCCTTCTGAAAGCGCCACATAGGTGTGGTAACCACTGTTGCCCCAGCTGTCAATGCTATAGTCCCGTGTGCCCAGATACTCAAAGGGGATGATGTAATCGAACCAATAATGGCTCTGTTTCGGATAATCCTCAAACACGGCCGTTACCATAAAATCCCTGTCTGGTGCCACATGCATGGCCTGCCCAATGGGATCCTCGTCCCCGAAGTGCTTCTTTGCCAGGCTTTCGGAGATGGCTATATGCATGGGCTCCGAAATGGGAACATTGGTCAGTTTCCGGGTCACTTTAACGGAGAACATTTCAAAAAAGGCAGGATCGGCATAGGTGCCGGTTTCCGGCACCTGCTCGCCATCCAGCTCAAAGGGCAGACCTGATCGCATGAGCCTGCTGTAATCCGCAATCTCAGGAACCTCTTCCTTCAGGCTGGGGCCCAGAGGTCCCTGGGTGATGGTCCAGGTGGTCATGTCTTCAAATTTGATATGCTGGATCACCCTGTACACCTGCTCAGGATTCGGGTGAAATTTATCAAATTGCTGATGATAGTTCACCCAGAGCAGCAGCAGGATGGAACAGGCCATCCCCACTGATAGCCCGAAGATATTAATGATGGAAATCCCTTTGTATTTCCAGATGTTTCGAAAGATAAGTCTGAGGCTGACAGCTAGCATGATATAAATATATTGGGTTTTCTCTTCAAATTCTAAAAACATGCCATAATATATATTTCGTTAATATTGAGTCAGATAACAAAGTATCTGATGCTGTGCAGATAGCTTATTATGTTGCGATAATGCAACAACTATTGTGCGATATTGATACAATACTTATCTTTAGACAAAGCAAGAGCCCAATGGAAGTAGAACAGGCCAGTATCCTGGTGGTGGACGATGATCCGGGCATTCTTCATAGCGCAAGGATGTTTCTCAAACAACTGTTTTCAGAGGTAGGTGTAAGCAGTGATCCACGGGTGATGATGGAGCGCATACGGGAAGGGGATGTGGATGTGGTCCTGCTGGATATGAACTTCAGCCGAGGTGAGATCGATGGAAAGGAAGGCATCGGCCTCTTGCAGCAGATCCTGGATCTGGATCCCGATCTGCCTGTGATATTTATTACCGCCTACGGGGAATTTGATCTGGCTGTCCGGGCCATCAAGGCAGGAGCCTATGATTTCCTGGTTAAACCCTGGAAAAACCAGCGCCTCCATGCTTCCGTTCTTTCCGCGCTGAAATTCCGCAAGTCCCGCAAAAATGCAGCCACCTGCAGGGAGCGTGCACGTCTGCTGGGGAATGACAATGGAATAGACTATAAGTCCTTTATCGGGGAATCCATGGCCATGAAACGTGTGTCGGAACTGATCCGCAGGGTGGGCCCCACCGATGCGGATGTACTGATTACCGGGGAGAACGGAACAGGAAAGGAAATGGCCGCACGCCAGTTGCATATGCAATCGGAACGTGCCGACAGGATTTTTCTGAAGGTGGATATCGGATCCCTGAACGAAAGCCTTTTTGAAAGCGAACTATTCGGACATGAAAAGGGGGCGTTTACAGATGCGCATGAACAGCGAGCCGGGCGATTCGAACTGGCTTCGGGAGGTAGCCTTTTTATGGATGAGATCGGGAACCTGGATATGAAGTTGCAGACCAAGATCCTGAGCGTCTTGCAGAACAGGGAGATTTTCAGAGTGGGAGGATCAAGAGGCATTCCTGTGGATATCAGGCTTATTTGCGCCACCAATCGGGACCTGGCAGCCATGGTGAAAGATGGAAGCTTCCGTGAGGATCTCTACTACCGGATCAATATGTTTGAAATTGAAATTCCGTCCCTTCGGGACAGGCCGGATGACATTCCTCCACTGGTGGCTTACTATATGGATTATTTTAAAATCCGGTACAACAAAGCAGGGCTTAAACTCTCTGCTTCTGTGATGGAAAAACTGAAGAAGTACCCCTGGCCGGGAAATGTGAGGGAACTGAAAAATTCTGTGGAACGGGCTGTTATCATGGAAGAGAGCGGTCAAATCACTGCGGGATCCCTCTTCCCCTCAAAGCTGCCTTCCACCGCCATGAATGCAGAAAAATCCTATGACCTGGTGGAAAATGAAAAAAGGCTGATCCTGGAGGTGATTCAGAGGAACCGGGGGAACATGACGCAAACTGCCAGGGAGCTGGGTATTGAGCGTACTGCACTTTACAGACGAATCAAAAAATACGGGTTGTAATGGGATCCATATGCTATTGAAGAGATTCTATATCAACCTGATCATCCGCCTTCTGCTGATCCTGGCCAATATGTTGCTTCAGGCCTTTGCCATAAGAGACCTGATTGGCGGACAAGTGTTATTTACTTTTATCGTCTTATCCTTAATCCTGATCCTCCAGGTGATCCTGCTTTTCCTGTACGTAAAGAGGACCAACCGTCTGCTTACCCGTCTGGTTCTTTCGGTATCCAACCAGGACTTCAGTCAGCTGTCGGGAAGAGACGGCACTCCACATAAAGAGTTCCAGACAGCCCTGAATGCCATCATCGAGCAATACCAATCGGTTTACATGGAAAAGGAAAGTCAGAGCTTCCTTATGCATCACCTGGTTCAAGCCATTCCGGCCGGAATCCTGGTGGTGAACCAGGAAGGATCCCTGCTGCACAAGAACAAAGCCATTGAAAAGCTGCTGGACCTATGGGGAGTCAGCAGCCTGGAAGAGATACAGAATCGACAGCCCGAATTCTATAAGATGATCCTGGAGCCTGGGATTCCGGGTACCCATAAATTTGAACATATTCTTGAAGGGGAGCAGATAAAACTGTCCGTTACACTCAGGGAATTTCCGCTGGTAAATAAGAAGCACCGGATCATCCTGGTGCAGGATGTCAGCAGAGTGGTGGATGCCAGCGAGGTGGATGCCATCCAGCGCTTGCTTCGGATTCTCACCCACGAGATCATGAACTCGCTGACCCCGGTGCATTCCCTCACCGAAACCATATGCATGCTGATGACCGGAGATGATGGTGAATCGAAAGCACAGGAAGAGATCACCCGCCTTAACTACAAGGATATCCTGGAATCGGTGCTGGCCATCCAGGAACGAACCGGACGACTGGATGAATTTGTGACCAGGTTTCGCAGTCTTACCCGCATGCCGGAAAACCTGGATCTGGAAGCGGTCAGGATCAGGCAGCTGCTGGATTCTCTTTGCAGCATCATGCAGGCCGGACTTGCAGGGACTGAGCTGCTGGTGGATGTGGAAAACGAGGACCTGGAAATAATGGCCGATAAGGTCCTGATGGAGCAGGTGCTGATCAACCTGCTTGCCAATGCCCTTACTGCCATGTCGGAAACGGATGAGCCCCGGCTGGAATTGAAGGCTCATAAGATCGACTCCAGGGTCAGGATCCAGGTCAGGGATAATGGAAGGGGCATCCCAAAGGAAAAACTTACGGATATCTTTATGCCCTTCTATTCCACCAAGGAAAAAGCCTCGGGAATCGGCCTCAGTTTTGTCAGGCAGGTCCTCCGTATGCACAATGCCAGCATTCAGGTTCAGTCGGAACCCGGAAAGGGCAGTACATTCAGCATGCTCTTCGAAGTCACCTGATCCTAGGAATTTTTGATCCCCACTTCTTCCCAGTTCTGACTGCTAACGGATTTTTCCAGGGCCTCAAGTACCCTGACGCAATTCAGTATGCTCTGGTGGCTGCGGGGTTCCTCGCCGGTTCTGAACATTTCTACCATATCGGTATAACAAAGGGCCGGGTCGGCTTCCTCAACCCGCGATGTGAGTTCAGTGAGTCCGTCCTCTGTCTCCACATAGGTTTCCCACCCTCCTGTATCCTTAAAAATGAGGGTCGCAAACAGGCCGTTTTTATATACCAGGTTTGCGCTGCCGTTTTTACCGTTTCTTGTGATTCTCACTCGTTCGATATCTTCACCGAACATATAGATAAGGGGCTGAACAATATGTACCCCGTAGAAAAATATACCTCCATATTTCGAATCCATATCGACCGGTCCTGTTCTTACCACCTGCCTTATATTCTCCATGGATGCAAGCTGCTTTTTCATATCGAAGGTGGCAGCACTCTGGGCAATGGAGCTGTAGGACGTGACCGGCGTCCCAAGTTCCCGGGCCAGCTCCAGGAACTTTTCTCCTTCAGAGGCTCTGTAACAAAAGGGTTTGTCAACAAAAGTCGGAATACCTGCTTTGATAAAGGGGGTGGCTGCTTCAAGGTGATACTGTGCATGACGGTGATCGACAATCAGGGCATTAATTTTACCCAGCATCTCTTTGGGATCTTTGACTATGTGGGGGATGTTTCCTTTTTCAGCCGCATTCTTTGCAAAGGCATCTGTTTCGCCCCAGACGTATTTGACTTCTGCCGCCGGAAATTTCTTATCCGTGTTGAACATCCTGCCAAAGCCTATGGTGTGTGAGTTCTCAGCACCGATGATCCCGATCTGAAGGGCTTTCAAATCCGGGTCACGTCCACTTAGCAATTGGGGTGCAAAAGCAGAGAGTGCAGCTCCTGTCCCCACGGTTTTAATAAAGGATCTACGGGAATTCATGTTCTGAGTTTTAAGCGTTGATTTCTAAAGGTTCATTTCCCAGCCCTTTTCATAGCTTCGGGACCAGTACTTAAGTGCTTCTTCATCACCCAGAATATGACCTTTTTCAGGGTCAATTTCAAGGGAATGGCCCACACGTTGGGCAATGTTTCCAAGCTGCACAAGCAAGGTGGATTTATGTCCGGATTCGATATCGGCATTGAGCCTGCTGCTGCCATCCCGTATTCCCTCAAAGAAATTGTTGATGTGGATGGCATCCAGATTATTATAGGGATTTACAAGGTCTCCCGTATCCGTCGTTTGCTCCGGGCTTATTTCTTTTACAATATTGTTTTGAAGATCGAAAATGGTGTAATTGTCGCCCCCGGGAAATAGGATACTGCCTTCTTCTCCGTAGATGATTACACCGGCTCCACTTCCTTCGATAAGTTTTCCGTTGCACGATCTGCCTTCCCAGGTCATGGAAACACCCTCTTTAAAATCCAGATTAATTACCTGGGTATCCGGCGTTTCCCAATCGTCCTGGTAGCGGAACCTTCCTCCATTGGAGCTGACTTTTACCGGGTAATCCACGTCCAGGCCCCATCGCAGGAGATCTATCATGTGTGTTCCATTATTTAGCGCCTCTCCGGTACCCCAATGCCAGAACCAGTGCCAGTTGTAATGAACCACATTGTCTTTGTATGTCTTCCTCGGAGCAGGCCCCTGCCAGAGATCCCAGTCGAGCCATTCCGGCACAGGCACCACTTTTCCTGTTCCAATGGGGCCGCGGTTATTGGCATACCAGCCTTTGCCAAAATAGGGCCGGCCAATGATTCCGTCCCTGACTTCCTGCATGCCCTTGATAACCCTGGGAAAGGACCGGCGCTGATTGCCCAGCTGAACGGCTTTATCGTATTTCCCTGCTGCCTGAATCAGCAATTCCCCTTCCTGTGGATTATGACTGCTGGGTTTCTCCAGGTAGACGTGTTTCCCTGCCTGCATGGCCAGGAGCGCTGCCGGAGCATGCCAGTGGTCGGGTGCGGCGATTACCATGGCGTCTATATCCTTGTCCTGAAGTGATTCCCGGAAATCCCGGAAGCCTCTGGTCTTGATATCCTGGGATGTTTCCAGTCTTTTCTGACAGGCCAGGATTGCTCTGCTATCCACATCACAAATATGGAGGACATCGCAGTCTTTCTGCTGTGCAAAATTGGCAGCCAGTGCCTTTCCTCTTGAATTTACCCCCATCACGGATACACTTATCCGTTCGTTGGATCCCATGATGCGGCCATAGCTTCTGGCACTGAAAGCGGGCAGGATGCCCCCGAATGAAATTGCTGCTGAAGCTGCTGTTGTTTTCTTAATAAAGTTCCTTCTTGAATTTGATACCATATGGAGGTGTTTTTGTGTTGCTCAAAGTGCATTCAGTTCTTTAACGAAAGTCTCAATCTCTTCATCATTGAAGCCCTTCTCCCGGGCAGCCTCCTCAAGGGTGCCCCAGATGGGTTCTCCGCACGCGATGCATTTGATACCGCGATCGGCCAGGTACCTGACGCTGCCGGGTTTCTTTTCAACAAGATCTTCGATATAGATGTCTTTAGTGATGTTCATGGCATCACTAAAGTTAATGGAAATGATCTGGCCATCAAATGGCACAAAGAAAAACTTTTGACTTACTGCTCTATCTCCTCAAGGGGTTCCCCGCAGTTGGGGCAGAATTTGTATTCAAGAGCCTTGTCAAACTCATGACCATTGGAGCATTTGACCACCTGTTTATTCTCGTAGACCTCGGTTAAAACTCCATATATTTTGGTGCTCGAAGTGAGACTGCCTTCATACCCGGTGATCAGGAATTCAATGCTTTGAGTCTTCCCGGTACGGAGGATCTCAAGAAATCTTTGATAGGGACAATACAGTTCCATGATGATTTTCGTTCCATCCTTTTTGACTTCGGCATATAAGAGATTCTGCCTGGCCTTGATCCACCGGGTGTTGTAGGACTGAGTCACATTCACTCCATTTTTCGTAAGCAGGTCAGCTGCTTTTTGCTGATCATATTCATACACCCAGCCACCTGCTTTACTCTTTAGTATGTCAACCCCCGCCGAGACCTTTTCTCCTGCAGAATGGTTAAAGAACCTGACAATGTAGGCCTCGTTAAATCGAACTTTCTTACCCCAGATTGCCTTTGCAAAGTCCTCATTGCTCTGCAAGAGAATACTTTGATGTGCGCCGTCACATTTTTCCTGCGCGTCTTTAACCATCGTTGAGATCTCCTCCTCGGTGATTACCTGGGAAGAAACCACCGCCGGGAGACACAGAAATAACAAGAAGCTTAAAGTTTTCATGATAACAGGCTTTTAATTGTAAAACGTGCTTATCGATGATTTAGTACTTCCGGCTTGCCCGGGTTTTGTTCAGGAAATGCTCCCGAAACTACAGGTATGAGGCTTACTTAAGACCTGAGATATAGTCCAGCTGAATAATGTTCACAGAAGTTTTTGTTGCCACTACCTCATCATCTAAAAGGATCTGAGCTGTCATTTCCCCCTGATCTCCACTTTCGGCTGTGAGGGAAAGGGCATCTCCATATTCAAAGATGGCATTAAAGCTGGTACTCCAGGGCAGGGGTTCATCCTCCAGGATCACCTCTGTACCCCATGCGGATGTGTAGCTTATATCTGCTGATTTGCCGGCTTCCTGTGTGGACAGCGTGTATTCAATGGCGGTGAGATCGGGAGTTTCCTCTCCATCCTTGTCGCAGGCAAACATTGTTATAGCTCCAAGAAGCAGGATCACAGGTATTTTCAAAAGGAAGTTTCGCATATATTTGATTATTTAGCCAGAGTGTAAAGTAGCAAAATATGTGGAAAAGCTGCAAGTCAGGCACTTTTCCATTTTCGGTTTGCCTGGTATGAAAGGTCCTGTAAATGTATCAGTAATCCAGAGGAATTATTCCTATTTTAGCTGAATGATCACTGATACCTTCATTTCGGTGTTTGACCTGATTATTTTCCTGGGAATAATCCAGGGGATCTTTATTTCCGTGTTTTTCATCCAAAGCGGGAGAAAAGATGTAAAGCCAAATCTCTATCAGGGTTTGCTCTTGCTCTTTCTGTCCCTGACCATGCTGGAGGAACTCCTGAACAACACTGGCTACATTGTGAGGGTGCTGCCCATCTCAAATTTTGCAGAGCCCTTTAATTTTGCTTTCGGACCACTGGCCTATCTGTATGTCCGGAGCATGCTCTATCCGGATTCAAAGAGAAAGGCGTGGCCGCATTTCCTGCTGCTGGGCTTCTGGATACTTTACATGCTACCTTATTTCGTCCAGTCCAACGAACTCAAATACAATTCCTACCTGGAAGTGAAACATCCCGACTGGACTTTCCTGGAGCTGGGGGAGCAGCGAATTGACGATGATCCGCTTAGACTCCGAGATTATGTCAACCAGTTCACCGGGATACACTTCACGAGCTATATCGTGGCCATGTTTTTCCTGATTGGCAGAAAATTGAAGGAAGGGAAGGAACAGCTCTTTCGTCTCCGTGATCCAAAATTAAAGCTGGCCAGGAATGTGAGCATGCATTTCCTCGTAATTGCGATTATTTTCGGTTTTGTGAAGCTTAGTTTCAGGGCTGATATCGGCGATTATTTTATCTCCAGCTACCTGAGCCTGATGATCTTTTCCACTTCATGGATGGTGGTGAAAAACTCCTCCTTTTTCGGTCAGCCCCAATCCTTTCTTCATTTCCCGGGCTCGAAATATGTGAAATCATCCCTGAGTGAGCAGGAGAAGTCTGCGATCCATCGAAAGATTCTAAAGGAGATGGAGGCGAAGCACTACTTTGCCAGCAACCTGGCCTCGCTGAAGGGTCTGGCCTCTGCCATCGGGGAGAGTTCCCACCATGTGTCCCAGGTAATCAACGAGGTGATGGGCCAGGGTTTTTTCGAGATGCTGGCCCGCTACCGGGTAGAGGAAGCCATGCGAATCATCCGGAATGATCAGGACGCGAAACTGACCATTGAGGACATTGCCGAACAGGTGGGATATAACTCAAAATCAAGCTTTAACACCGTATTCAAGAAGCAGACAGGTCAGACTCCATCGGAGTTCCGGCGCAGCTCCCAACGTTCGACCCGATAATCTCGAACATCGTCCCGAACGGGACATTCTTCATATCCCGTATTGCTGTCATAAGTTTGAACTGAAATTTAAAATTCAGTATCATGCTTACTCATAAAACAAAAAAATCAGAACGGCAGTTTTTCATCGATTGGTTGCGAATTATTTTAATCCTCAGTGTATTTATTTATCACATCGGGATGTTCTTTAATACCCAGGGCTGGCATGTGAAAAATCCAACTGAATATGGAGGTGCCCTTACAAATATCATGACCTTTTTGCACCAGTGGAGAATGCCCCTGCTCTTTATGATTTCCGGGGCGGGGACCTATTACGCTCTGGGAAAAAGAAGCCCGGGGATGTACCTTGGGGAGCGATTTAAAAGACTGATGATCCCCTTTTTTGCAGGAATCTTTATCCTGGTGCCCGTACAGGTCTACCTCGAAAAGGCAGGCCAGTATAGCTCACTCCTGAGTTTCTATCCTCATATGTTTGACGGGGTTTATCCGGAAGGAAATTTCAGCTGGCACCACCTGTGGTTTATCCTCTACCTGTTTGTGATCAGCCTCTTTATTGCTCCTTTCCTGAAGCTCTTCCAAAGCAAGGGATACAGGCGCTTTTCTCTAAGACTGGAACGCCTGGCCTCACGCCCCATGGCACTCAATATTGTAGTCGTGTTGCTGATTTTATCCCAATTGCTCCTCAGACCCCATTTCCCTGAGAATACACACGCCCTGGTCAATGACTGGGCCTATATGACCCTCTACATTATCTTTTTCCTGGCCGGATTCATGCTGCTGTCCAATAAGAAAATCATCGAATCAATTCGAGAGCAGAAGAAGCTCTATCTGGGCGAGGCCGCCATTGCCACCGGGATTATGTTTGCTTCACCGCATCTCTTTGCCAATGAGGCTGTGATGGACAAAGTGTGGCATATCTCTTCGTTTTTTCTGGCCTGGTCCTGCAGCCTTGCTGCCATCGGGTACGCAAAGCAGTATATGAACCGGGACAGCATGTTCCGCAAAGTAGCAAACGAGGCCATCTACCCCTTCTACCTGCTTCATCAGCCTGTTATACTGGTATTGGGATTTCTTCTGATCAAAATGGAGATGCCCGATTTCTGGCGCTTCATTATTCTGACCATTTCCAGCTTTGGTATCAGCAGCGTTCTTTACTGGTTCCTGGTACGTCCCTTTAATATCACACGGGTGATATTCGGGATGAAGCCTTTGCCCCGTAAGAAAGACCAAAGCATTGCCAGGGAAAACCTGCAATTAATCCCGCAGGCCATACTTGAATCTGAATTGCCTCAGGGCAATTAGTCCCTTTTCCTGAAGGTATAGGTTCCCCTGAGTGCGACAACGAAGTTCCTGTCTTTATATTCGTCACTATATTCCCCGTCATTGATATTCAGAACTCCGGGAACAACACGCAGGCCCAGGCCAAAGTTATTGGGGAACTGATAGGCTACTCCCAACGGGATACCCAGATCAAAGGTTTTGACATAATCCTTTAAATCATAGGATTCATCATCGAACTTTTCCTTGGCACTCAGCAGAAATCCTGGCTGAAGCCCGATTTCACCGTAGACATTATCAGTGAAATAGTAGCGAGTGGTCAGGGGGATGTTCAAATACCAGAGTCTGGTAGTGCCGTCAACGAGCCCTCCTCCCCAATCGTCTTCCCAGCTGGCTCCCTGCATGGAGAAGTTTATTCCACCCCAGTAGGAGAGCGGCAGGCTACAATTCAAAGGTATCTCAGCTTCAGCGCCTCCCTGAAGACCAAAAGCACCATTATAGCTGTCGCTATCCCCGGTGATTCTGCTGTGTACTCCTGCCAGATTCACATCCAGGGTTGTACATGGCCTGAATGCACAGGATTGTAAGATGCAAATGCATCCAACAAGTACGAAAGTTGAAATAGTTTGTTTCCTCATGATTTGCTGCATTAAGGTTTGGATTAGCAACAAATTACGAAACAACTCGCTTCAAGTCAACAAGTTTATACTTATTAACATATGACCTCAGGTGGCGATGTGATTCGATGCGGATGGCGCTTTCTGAGCTTTCAGTTCAACGCAAAACTCATACGGAGTTCGACAGTGGCAGGCACATCCTTCCATTTCTTTGTGGCCGGGATCCACCGGGGTGAGCTTTTTATTACGCGAATAACTTCCTTATCCACATCCGGGTGAACGCTTTCGATTACCTCTACATCCCCGACACTTCCATCACTCTCGATCACCACCTGTACCAGCATATGGCCTTTAATTTTACTTTCAGCTAAGGCTTCCGGATAGTGAAGATTCTGTACCACATAAGCGATGAATTCCTCTTTTTCTTTTCCCCTGAATAGGGGCGGAGTATCCATCCCGGTCATGTTTTTCGGTGGTGCACCGTATATCCTCAGGGGTATCAGCGAGTCAATGGACATTTTGTCTGTTTCCGAAAGGGAGGCATACAGTCCGCCATACAATCTGACAGCATGCATGTCCCTGAGTTTGAACAGGGCTGTGCTGATGGCATCAACAAGTTTCTGGTAATCCATTTTATCGGTTGCCCGGTCGCAGTGCAGAGAAATCCTGGTTTCCAGGTTTGTGTTTTCAGGGTAATCATCCGCATTCAGATCTTTATTCTCCTCCAGGCGCCTGTTGTACTCGGCTATGATTTTCTGTTCCACATCCTCCAGGTCAAGCACCTCTTCTTCTATCATTATCTGTGAGCTCCTGTTCATAAGTACCACGATATGCGTGTTTTTTATCACATGCGCATCTTTGCTTTCCGGACCTGCCCAGGGATTGATGATTTCGACGTACAGGGTGTCATCCTCCGGGCTAACTGACAGGGTATCCGCCGATGCATCTGCCAGCGCATTTGTCTGCGTTTCACGTTGTGAAGGCTCCATGCAGGAAAAAGTGAAGACTGCAAATAAAAGTGTGATGGCAGGAAGCATCATGTACAACTTCCATTTTCCTTTCCTGATATGAAGGTGGTTAATCATCATGATTCTGTGTCGGATGCTGGTACTCGACAGGCCATTGGCCAGTGCAAATAAACTGCGACCAACTGTGTACTTGATCAGTGACAGTTTGTATGATACCGGATCCAGTCCGTTCGAGATCATCTGCCGGTCCACCTGGTATTCGTGATTCAGCTTCAATGCCCGCCGCATAAGAAGGAAGAAGGGATTCATCCAGAAGACGGTATGAAACAGGGCAAAAAGTAAATTGTCCAGATGATGGATGTTGCGGTGATGCCAGGCTTCGTGCTCCATTACCCGGCTTAGATCAGCTTCAGCAACTGTACCTGGAATGACAATCCGGTTAAAATATACAAAGGGAATATTCACATGATCCGACCTGAATGCTCTTAGCCCGTTTCCAAGCCATAGATAATTAGCCGATTTCCTTATGATGGAATAAATTCTGAGATGCAGGATGACATAGATCACGGCGGTAAACATACTTCCTGACAGAAGAATGGCCTGGATGAGCTGTGCAGGGCTGTAGGAAGGCCCAGTCTCGACAGGAAGGGCTTCGGCCCATTGATAGGTGTAGACAATGCCTGCCAGAGGGAGATCAGGAGTCATGGCGATGGAAGCGGAGGATCCCAGGACATTAGCCAGATTGAACTGGATGAAGGGCAGGAGGGTTGACAGAATAAGTGCAGCGTTCAGATAAATTCTGATGGATTTGAAGTAAACCAGATTCTTCAAGCCGATCCTGTAACAAATCCAGAAAGCGAGAAGGTATATGTTTGCAAACAGATAGTACTGTATGAGGGTCATTTGCTTTTTCTTTTTGCAAGTTCAATTAGTTCATTGATTTCATCAAGAGTCAGATCGTTTGACTCTACAAGTGAGGATACAAGTGACTTATATGAGTTATCAAAGTATTTCCTGACATCATTTTTCAGGTTATTTTTTACAAATTCTTCCTTGCTGACAGCTGCAAAGTATCTGTAGGTGGTTCCGAAATCTTCATGATCTATCATGTTTTTCTGCTCCAGGTTCCGGACCAGTGTGGAAACGGTATTGTAATGGGGTTGGGGATCATCAAAGGAGGCCTTGATGTCCTTTACAAATGAAGGCCCATTTTCCCATAAGTAGTCCATAATCTGTTCTTCCCGCTTCGTTAATTTCATAGTAAACTGCTTTTATTAGCAAATATAAACTATAAATAGTAGTTATGCAACTATAAAATATAGTTAATACCGAAATTTCCTCTAATATTGCTTGGAGAGCACAGACTATTTTTCGAACTAGAGATAATAGTTATTTTTCTATCCTATGTAATTAGCCAATTGATCATTAATAATTACTTTTTGAAAAGTAATTATTAATGTGATATTGTCCTGATATACCATATAGAAGGTTAAAAAATATCCGGAACAAATAAGCGATTCCCCTCTTGTCCCCTTTTCCATGGGGGAAGGTACCTGTTAGGAAGTGAGCTACCTAAAAACGGCGATATTCACATTTTCTAAGTCTGATTACATGCGAATTCAGGAAATGACAGCAAGCGAGTGATGAAAAAAGGCGAGGGCATACCATATTGATACACCCTCTTGAGACTCTCAAATGCAGTCTAAGAAAGAAGATTCTCAGATCACTGAATAACGAAATTTATGGGGAAGGTAAAAATTACTTCCACTTTCTTCCCCCTTTGTTTTCCAGGTGTCCAGAGTGGTGATTGCGATACGACTCTGATACCCTCCTCATCCAGTGCAGGACTGGCGCTTCTTATAATCACGGGCTCTACCAGTTTACCTTCCTTATTTATTACGAACTGCACAATGACACGGCCGGAGATGCTGTCTTTGGCTGCAGACTCGGGGTATTCAAGATTTTGGGCAATGAATTTGCGGAACTCGACTGCCGGATCTCCACCATTAAATGTGGGCATCTCTTCCACAACATAGAATATTTCACGATCCTTCTTCAGCGTATCCTGTTGTGTGTCTACTGGCTCTTGTTCCACGCCTGGCTCTTGTTCCACGCTTGGCTCTTGTTCCACGCTTGGCTCTTGTTCCACGCTTGGCTCTGGCTCCATGTTTTGCCGGGGTTCCGCCTCTGGCTCTGCCTCTGGTCCTTTAGCGGGGTTAGTTTCCGCCCTGACTCCGTTTACTGGCATTGGCTGAGGGACAGGATGTACTTGTTCCTGCATGCTTGTGACCTGGCTTTTTTCAAAGCTCTGACCCTGTGTATTTTCATTACAGGTAAATATCAGGAAGAGGGCGGCTATGATGGGGAGCAGCAGCAAAGGCTTAAACTTTGCAAATACGGATGATTTACTTTTATACATCATGATGATCCTGTTTTTAATTGTTGAGTTGAATGTGCTCGTAAGTGTAATAGGTGCTAAACCAATTGTTTGTCTCAGTAGCAAGGTCTGATAGCTAACTGGATTGGTTTTTTGGTTGAGAACACCGTTATCGGCCAGGTATTCATGGTTTTCTCTCAGGGCTCCTTTTACTAGCCACATAAAGGGATTGAACCAGAATACGGCAAGGAAGAGTTCAACAAAGAGATTATCGTAGGTGTGTCCTTGCCTGATATGGATGATCTCATGTTTAATAATAAACGTGCTGTCAGTTTCTCCATCCAGTTTATCGTTCAGATATATGGTCCTGAAGAAAGAAAAGGGGGCTACCACCTGTTTCGTATAGACAATGGAGTATCCTTTATGAACTATCCTGTTGCCTTTTCTTTTCAGCATTTCTACCCTTATGATTCCCAGAACAACCCTGGCAAACAGGAGGGAAGCCCCGAGCAGATATATCACCAGAACTATGCCCCGCCAGTTATAGGAAGAAGTGGACAGGTTCTCCGATCCCCGGGTGATGGTTACTGCAGGGATATTGATGGTTTCCGATAAATTGGAGATGCCTCTTAAGGCACTCACCTCGTTGCTGTTTTCAAATACTCCGAGATTTGCCAGAGGCAGCAAAAAGGCTGCCACCAGGATGCTGAGTAAATAGAAGCGGTTGAAGCGGAAGTAGGTTTCCTTCCGGAGAAAAAGCCAGTACATGGCGAACAGGACAGCCAGGCAGATTCCCGATTCATATATAAAGACTATGAAATCATTGAGTGTCATTTTTCTCTTTGTTTTCTGATTCTTTGGCAATCAACTTTGTGAGTTCTTCAAATTCTTTGGGACTGAGTTTCTCTTCCTTTGCCAGGAAGGAAACAACACTCTCAACAGAATTATCAAAGTAGTGGGTGAGCAGACCTTTAAACTTCCGTTTCCGGTACTCGGCCTTTGAGATAAGCGGATAATACTCATGGGTCTTGCCATAGGGTTTGTGACTGACAAAACCTTTCTTCTCCAGTATCCTTACAATGGAAGCGACTGTGGTATAGGGTTGTTTTGAATTGGGGAGTTTGCTCATGATATCCCTGACCAGGGCCCTCTCCAGGTTCCAGAGGACCTGCATTACCTCTTCTTCTTTTGCTGTGAGTTCTTCCATAAATCAATATTACAACTTATTTTTCAGTAATACTACGAAAATATACGTTATATTACTGATAAGTACGTAATATAGAAAGAATCTACATAACTGACATTCCTTTGATCTTATTTCTGCACCGTCAGATACATGGCAGGGCTTCCTTCAAGTCCGGTGTTCCATTTCCCTTCTACTCCCCATCTTGTATAGATGATTCCCTGTTTCTTTTTGGTGTTAAACAGGAGGTATTCCGACGTAAGCTTGTCGTTTATTTTCATGGCCCTGTCTTCGTTTATACCGCTTATCTTCAGCCATTCAAGGCTGATTGCAACTTCACCCTGCTGCACGATCCTGTATTCGGCCAGATCCAGTTCCACCCATCCTTTTTCCGCTTCGATGTCAACAATCACATTGCTGGTAAGCAACTCCTCATCAGGCTTTCCATCCTTCAGATTGCGGATATGAAGCCTGAACCAGATGGTATCATAGGCCTGGCGGTGAACATGTACATGGAGCTTCCGGATATGGACGGCTTGATCGCCAAGATCTATTTTCGTACCAATCTCATGTCCCTTCCCAAAGCGGGAACCGCCCCAGCCACACCAGTTGCCCAGCCGGGTATACTGGGTAGTGCCGACGCTGTAGGGTTCTCCCAGCGGGGAGATGGTGACTTCCGCAAGTTGAACGGGGTCCACCGCTAGCCTGATAAGATTGTCCCGGTTCTGAAGTTCTGCAAGGGAAAAGCTTTGGGCTTTGTATCCGATCATGGAAATACGTACCGGGGATTCCGGATCCTGCTCCGGCACATCAAGATGAAACCTGCCTTCCTGGTTCGTAATGGTACCGAAGCGCGTATCCACGATCCCGATGCTTGCGTACTCAAGTGGATTACCATTCAGTGAATCAACAATCCTTCCTTCTATAACCTGAGCGTTCAGAAGGATGCCTGAACAAAAAAAACAGAATACTGCAAGAGTGCATTTCATGGGCTTAGGAAACTACTTCCAAGATACACAAAAGTCATTCCATTTTTCGGATTGAACCAATTGCGGTCTTTCAGGTTGTACTTCAGGACGCACCCTTATATCATTTACCATGAATCAAAAGACAGCCATTGTACTGGGAGGAACAGGTTTAACAGGAAGTTTACTTTTAAACCGATTAATAGCCGATAATAGCTATACAAGCATCAAACTGTTTTCCAGGAAAGCTTCCGGAAACAACTCACCCAAGGTAAAGGAGTATATCGGCGACATGTTTCAGCTGGATCGGTTCAAGGAAGATTTCACAGCAGATGAGGTGTTTTGCTGCATTGGAACAACTTCTGCCCTTACCAAAGACAGGGCCATTTACAGGGCAATCGATTTTGGAATTCCTGTGGCAGCTGCCCAACTGGCTAAGGCAAATAAAATTCCCACCTTCCTGGTGATGTCTTCCCTGGGGGCCAATGCAAGGAGCAGGATCTTTTACAGCAGGACAAAAGGTGAAATGGAACAGGCGGTTTTGGATCAGGCGCTGCCCCATACCTATATCCTCAGGCCTTCTCTTATTCTGGGAGACAGGAATGAAAAAAGGTTTGGAGAAAATACAGGAGCGGTTCTTCTGAAACTGGCTCATGTTTTTTTACGTGGAAGCATTAAAAAATACAGGGCCATTCATGCCGATGGCATTGCAGCTGCCATGATAGCTATCTCAAAAACCCTACCTGACATTCAAATTGTACCTTCAGACCTGATCCAGGAATTTGCCGACAATCAATGATCAGATCCCGATAGCATTTTCCCTTCTAAAAGACTATATTCGCTATGGTCCGCATGAAGGAGATTAAGAAAATATACGGGTCCTGGTGCCTGCTGGCAGGTGCTGCCGAAGGCCTGGGTGAGGCCTATGCTCTTGCTCTGGCCGAAAGGGGATTTAATATCATCATGGTGGATATGCAGGATGACTTGTTGCAATCTTTGGGGGACCGGCTGGAAAAAGAATTCGGGATCAGCACCCGGAGGATGTGCCTGGACCTGGCCATCCGGGAAAATGCCTCCAGGATTATGGAGGCTGTAAGCGAAACTTCCTGCAGGCTTATTGTGTATAATGCAGCCTTCAGCAGGATCCGTAAATTTGTGGAATATAAGCAGGAGGATCTTGACCGATATGTGGAAGTAAATGCCAGGATGCCTGCCACACTGGTACATGGGCTGGCAAGCCTGCATTCAGACAATCCCGGGCAAAAGAAAGGAATCATCCTGATGAGCTCCATGGCAGGTTTATGGGGATCCGGCCTTCTGGCCCCCTATGGTGCTACCAAGGCCTATAATATTGTTCTGGCAGAGGCCCTGCACCATGAATTGTTTTCCCGGGGTTTTGATGTGATGGCCTGTGTGGCGGGGCCCACATCCACGCCGGCTTATCTGCTTACCAGGCCTCGTAATGGAAAGCTTCCTATTCATGTGATGACTCCAAAGCAAGTGGCGGTGGGAGCCCTGGGATCGCTTGGGAAGAGGGCCATATATATTCCGGGATGGCGAAACCGGCTTAACTATTTTCTGCTGACCCGGATCCTTCCCAGGAAGATCGCAGCTCGCATATTCAGCCGGGCGACCGGGAACATGTACCCGGAGGCATAAAAATCGTCAAGTGGACAATTGCTTAGTTTAAGGGATGGCTTTGTCTTCATAGATTGCATAATTTTGAGATTGTAAACCACAGACCTAATGAAATCTTCTTTGTTGAGCCTCCACAATTGGAACAGGCAGAGGGTGTTTTGCTTGCTCCATATTTCGGGCTGGGTCCTTGTCACCTTGATTGTCTACGTATATTACAACTCCGCTCTGGAAAGTACGGCACAGGTTTTCCGCTTCCTTTCATACTATATAGCTGGCTTCCTGATTACACTGGCATTACGTCCATGGTTGAGGAAAATGGCTGCCCGGGACCATAATCTCTATGGTCTGCTTCTGATCATCTTCCTGCTGGCCCTTGCTTCAACAATCACCATTTATATAATCCATTTCCTGGTAAGCATCCCCTCTCTCAAATCGGAGTATCCCAGCTTAAGCAGTTTCAGAACGGTCTTTGATGCGGTATTCTGGAAGTTCCTTCTGGGTGTGCATAGCTTTATTGTATTTCTGATTGTATTTCTCTGGTTGTTCCTTTATTTCGGATTGAAGTCCCTCCTGGACTTGCGTGCCGAACGAGAGGCGGCCAAAGAGGCACAGATGCAGGCCCAGCAGGCCCAGCTTGAAATGCTTCGCTATCAGCTCAACCCGCACTTTCTGTTCAATTCCCTGAACTCCATCTGGGCCCTGGTGGATGAGGATCCGGATGCGATCAAGAAAATGGTCAATGAACTCTCCGATTTCCTTCGCTATTCATTGTTGTTCGATCATCAGCCATTTAAGCCCCTGGCTCACGAAATAGAAGCCTTGAAGAACTATTTTTCAATTGAAAAGACACGTTTCCAGGAAAAACTGCTCATTGATCTTGATATTGCCGAAAACACAAAGAACTGCCGGGTGCTCAGCTTTATTCTCCAACCCTTCGTTGAGAATGCAATCAAGTTCGGAATGCTCAATAGTGATATGCCCCTGAAGATCGGCCTGTCGAGCCGTCTGGAGGGCAGGGACCTGATCTTGAATATATCGAATACAGGGACCTGGATCGATCCTTCCGAGCATGAAGTTGAAGGTCCTGAATACAATGGAACCGGGAAGGGCATTCAAAATGCGGTCAGCAGACTTGAAATTGCATATCCCGGTCAGTACCAGCTTCTTTTTGAAAAGCTTAGTAAGAAGGTAATCGTTAAATTAGTCATCCGAAACATTGAGTCGTATGAAGAAATTCAAGGCGCTGGTCGTTGATGATGAACAGCTGGCCCGAAAAGCAATCATCAGCCTGATCAGGAACTTTCCTGAAATTGAGATTGCAGGGGAAGCTGAGGATGTAAAGCAGGCTGCTGATCTGATGGCCAGTCACCAGCCAGATTTGCTTTTTCTCGATATTCAGATGCCAGGGAAATCCGGTTTTGATTTGTTGAATGAGGTTGATTTCCAGGGAAAGGTTATTTTCATTACTGCCTATGATGAATATGCCTTGAGGGCCTTTGAGATCAATGCCCTGGACTATCTGATGAAACCCATTTCTCCCGACCGTTTTAAACTGGCCATTGAAAGGTTGAAGAATCAGGAGGACACGAAAGCTGTTCCTGTGAAACAGGATCTTCGTTACGATGACAGGCTCTTTTTGCTTATGGGGAAGCATATGGTTTTCCTGAAGATCAGCTCCATCATTTATATCCAGGCTGAGGGCGATTATACCCAGGTCATCACATCGGAGGGCAGGAAAGGATTGATTCTGAAATCCATGAAGGAATGGAACAGTCGCCTTCCGTCTTCTCATTTCTGCAGAATTCACAGATCATATATTGTAAACCTGGATTTCGTCGACAGGATCGAAAAGGAGTACAACTATGATTTCAGTGTAACTTTAAAGAATTGTGAAAAGATACTTATAATGAGCAGGCGTTATGCAAGGTTGCTGAAAGACAAAATGGCCTGAAAGCTGACCGCTTGTGGAGCTCAGGGGCCACCCGTCGAAAGCTTCCCGAAATACTGGACATTTCCTATTCTATGCCATAATTTTGATCCTGATAACCAGGCTTTTTCTGGTGTCGGAGTGAATTTTAGAGCATGAGTTTTTTGAAGTCATATAGCTTGAGACCGGGATCCTTTGTTATATTCTTTCTGGCCCTTTGGATTCAGCCGGTAGTGGCCGGCAACGGCACCACAGCGGAGTCACTTTTTCCTCAGGCTGTTCAAACCATCCGCGGACAGGTGGTGGACCAGGATAGTAAGAGCCCCATCCCATTTGTAAGTGTGTTTCTGGAAGCGGATGGGAGCAGTCAGGGTACCATGAGCGATGAGCATGGATTCTTCAGTTTCCCGGGTGTCTCCACAGGGCGCTATAAGTTGAGCTTCTCCTGTCTTGGTTATGATTCAAAATCGATCGCAAATCAGGTGCTGGGCTCCGGGAAGGAGCTTGTTCTGAATGTGGAACTGGTCGAGTCTGTGCTACAGATCGATGAAGTTGATATTACCTATACGACCGAATCAAACACAATAAATAAGCGTGTCAGTGTCAGTGGGAGAAGCATTTCCGCCCATGAAATTGAGAATACGGCCGGTTCCCTTTCCGATATTTCACGGACCGTTCAGTCGCTTCCGGGAGTTAATTCTCCTAACGATGGTCAGAATCATATCATTATCCGGGGGAACAGCCCCAAGGGGCTCCAGTGGCGTTTAGAGGGCATTGAGATCCCAAACCTGAATCACTTCTCAAATATCGGGGCTTCGGGGGGAGGCATAGGCATCATAAGCAATAATATGATTGCCACCTCCGACTTTCTCACAGGGGCCTTCCCGGCCGAGTATGGCAATGCCCTTTCGGGTGTGTTCGACCTGAGATTACGGACGGGAAATATTGAAAAGCATGAACAAACTTTCCAGCTGGGACTGATGGGAACGGAGCTGATGGCAGAGGGACCCATCAACAGGAAGACCAACACCAGCTACCTGGCCCATTACAGATATAGCACACTGAAGATAATCCAGGCCATGGGTGCCGACCTGGGAAGCGTTCCCGATTTCCAGGATCTTTCTTTTAAAATCTACCACCCTACCAGGAAAATGGGAGTGTTCTCATTTTTTGGAATAGGAGGCCTGAGTCACGAGGTAGGAGAATTCGGGGAGTACGTGATGAATTCCAATATGTCAACCCTTGGATTGTCCAACAGTCTTAGCCTGAGTTCCAGGACCTACTTAAAAACTACAATAGCTCTGTCGGGGTGGAAATACAGCTGGGAGGAGGATGCCAATATAGGCTCAGATGCGGATCCGGTGGACTATGAATGGTTAACAGATATAAAGGAATATACCCTGAAGGGAGCTTTCAGCATAAACCATAAAATCAATGCGAAGCATAAACTTAAAAGCGGATTGATTTTTGAGGAGGCTTTTAATGATTCCTATATGGGCTGGCATTCCGATACGCTTCAGACCGGGTTTTCCAATATTGATACCAGCAGCCGTGCGGCTACCATTCAGGCCTATCTGAACTGGGAATACAGGTTAAACGAAAAGCTGAGCTTTAATACCGGGATCCACTATCTCCAGTATTTTCTGACCAATAGTTATGCTGTGGAGCCCCGGTTCGGACTGCAGTGGAGAGTGCATCCCCGTCATATCATCAGTGCAGGATTCGGGGTTCATAGTAGAAAGGAATCCATGACCCTGTATACGGGAATGATGACCCTGCACGATGGGGCCGTGATCCAGCCAAATCTGGATCTTGAATTAAGCAAGGCCCGGCACTACATCCTTGGGTACAGATTCATGGCAAGCGAGCAACTTCAGTTTAAGCTTGAAGGTTATTACCAGGACCTCTATGATATTCCTGCCTATCCCTTTCCACCTTACTTTTCCACGGTGAATTACGACTATGGATTTGAAGGAAATATTCTGGACAATTATGGGACCGCTTATAACACGGGGGTGGAGCTTTCGGCCGAGAGAAGCCTGAAGAAAGGATTTCATATGATGATGAATGCTTCCCTCTATGATTCGAAATATATCAATAAGCTGGGCGAGGTACTGCATACAAAATACAACGGCTCGTATTCCATGAACGGACAATTTGGCAAGGAGTTTAAACTTGGGAAGCTGAAACAGCATGTACTCAGTTTTAACATGCGTCTGATTTTTATCGGGGGAATGCGCTACCTTCCCATCGATGAGGAACAATCCCGGGAGCTGGGATACCAGGTGCGAATCCTGGATGATGGATTCACGGAGAAGAATGAAGATTATTTCCGCATCGACTTTCTGATCAAATTCACCAGGAACCGGGAGAGGTACTCAGGGCAGTGGAGCCTTGATCTGATGAATCTGACCAACAACAGGAATGAACTTTATAAATACTGGGACCAAAGTGAAAATGCACTTCATATAGAGTATCAAAACCCGCTTATACCGGTTATCAGCTACCGGATCCAGTTTTAAAAAGATATACTTATGAGACTGAAATCCGGACATATGGTCTATTACCTGTTGCTTATTCTGCTGCTTGTTTGTTCAGGCTGTGAGAAAGAAGACGCAGCTGGTCCATTCCCCGCTGAAGATTTTCTTGCTGAAGGATCTTACCTGGGCCCTTACTGGCCCACAGCGGGGTGGAAGTACTGCAGGCCGGAGGAGGTGGGTATGGATTCGGAGAAACTAAAAGAGCTTAATGATGAAATTTTATTGCTACTGGAGCTGCATATTGATGTGCATTCTGTAATGATTATTAAGGATGGCTATGTGGTTGCGGAGCAATACTATTCGGAAGATTATCCGGCCGATAGTTTGCATTCTGTTTATTCCGTTACCAAAAGTCTGAGCTCTGCGCTCCTGGGGATTGCCATTGAGCTGGGATTCATCAGCAATGAGAATGCGCTGATGACTGATTTTTTTCCGGATTATGAAATAGCGAATCTGAGCCCGGCCAAACAGTCCATCACACTGAAGCACCTGCTGACCATGAGTGCAGGTTTTGAATGGTATGAGCTTGAATACCCCTATGGAGACGAACGGAATACCTTTTATAATTTCGTGAGGAGCAGCGACAGAGTTCAGTTTGCCCTGGACCGCCCCATGAGTACAGATCCCGGAATAGAATATTCCTATAGCTCGGGCGCATCACACCTGCTTTCAGCCATTATACAGGAAAGCACCGGGGTTCGTGCCGACTCCTTTGCACTGGAGCATGTTTTTCGGCCCCTGGGAATAGAGGACTATTACTGGCCCATCGATGCCCAGGGGGTGGCCTACGGGGGACACGGGGCCCGGATGCTGCCCGGCGATATGGCAAAATTCGGCTACCTCTATTTAAAAAACGGCCTCTGGGAGAACCAGCAGATTGTGCCTTCAGCCTGGGTAGAGCTATCGCAGCAAAAGCACATGGAAAGAAAGTATATCCCGGATTATTTCTATGGATATCACTGGTGGGTCAGTGATGATGCCTATTACTCTGCAGTTGGCTATGGCGGACAGTGGGTCGTTGTTGTTCCGGAGCACCAGCTGGTGGTGGTTTTCACCAATAACTTTGTAGAAGGAGACCATCTGCAGTGGAGTACCCCAGAAAGGCTTCTAAGGACCTATATTCTGCCTGCTATTGATTGATCTGTAAATGGTATTAATATGAAAAGAGCTGTCCTGTTTTTTGTATTTCTTTTTGCGCTGATTATGCTGAGGGCCCAGGCCAGGGAGGCGGGATACCTGGTTTTAGGTGAAGATTCAATTTTCTATGAATGGGCCGGATCCGGACCAAGCCTGGTCCTGATTCATGATGGCCTGTTGCATCGTGAAGTCTGGAACGATCAGTTTTCATCCTTTTCAAAGGACTTTAAAGTAATCAGCTACGATCGCAGAGGCTATGGAGCATCCTCTGCAGCCACGGGCTCCTATACCCACCTGGCTGATCTGAAGGCTTTGTTCAAACAACTGGAAATTGAAAACGCCGTTTTGATTGCCTGTTCATCGGGTGGGGCACTGGCCATTGATTTTACACTTGAGTATCCTCAAAAGGTAAAGGCTCTGGTGCTGGTCGGAGCAGTCGTTGGGGGATTTAGTTATACCGGTCACATGCGCGACCGCGGGGGGCATTTGCCGGAAAATTTCAGGAATGAATTCGAAGAAGGCGTTTATTATATCATGGATGACCCCTACGAGATCTACGAGAAAAACAGTGAAGCAAAGAAAAGGGCCCTGGATCTGTTCCGGAAATACCCGTTGAGGGATAACAGGCGCCCGGCCTATGTGCGTCCGGAAATTCCGTCCTGCCGCAGATTAAGTGAAATCGCCATTCCGGCATTAATACTCGTGGGAGAATTTGACATCCCTGATGTGCATGCGCATGCCGGAGCAATTAATGCCGGGATAAGGGGTTCAAAAAGGCAGATTGTGCGACAGTCAGGCCACCTGGTGCCCCTGGAGCAGGCAGATGCTTTCAACGAGATTGTTTTAGATTTTTTAATGGATAATTTCAATTAGCTATGCGCAGTAAAATACTGATCGCCCTGGTTTTTATTTTTTGTGCTTCCTGTTTGTCCTGCCAGACGGTCCACAATGATAGTATTGAGAAGGAAATCAGGCGGACCATGCGAAAGCGACACCTGCCAGCCATGGCTGTTGCACTTGTGGATGACCAGGAAATCCTGTACCTGGGTGCAATGGGCCTGATTGATATTGAGAACGATATTCCCGCCTCCACCCGATCTGTGTTCAAGCTATGGTCCCTGGCTAAAGTGTTTACTGCCATAGAGATTTTTCGTGAAATTGAAGAAGGTTTGGTAGATCTGGATGCTCCGCTTACCACCTACCTGCCGGATTTCAGGATTCAAAGCAGATTTGAGGAGAATGAGGACATTTGCATCAGGGAGATTCTTGCTCACCGTGCCGGCCTCCCCAGGCATGAGGGCTTATTACCGGTGGGAATCGAGCGGGAGGATCTGAATTACATTGAACCCTTTGAACTGGGTGCCTGGAATACTTATCGGGTTTATCCTGTGGCGCATCGTTATAAGTATTCCAACCTGGGGTATGATTTGCTGGGCAGGCTTATCGAGCAGAACAGGCAGGAGGGTTTCTTCAAGCACATGAAACTGGATGTGCTGAATGATCTGGGCATGTCAAACAGTTCTTTTTATTCCGGAGGCATAGACAGCACCCTAGCCAGGGCTCTGGGTTATGGGTACCATCAGCGAAAATACCATTCTTATATTCAGTACGATATAAACAATTTCCCTTCCGGAAATCTTTATTCAACCATTGAGGACCTGGCTGTTTTTTTACAGGCTGTTTTCAGGAATGATCTCTTTGAGAAAGAAGAGACCCTGTCCGGAATGCTAGTTGACCATTACAGCAGGCCTGAGGATCCGGAGACCATGGGGCTGGGCTGGAAGCTGGCTACTTTTGATGATCAGGAGCCATTGATCTGGCATGATGGAGGTCCTTCCGAAGGAATTGGCTCCCTGATTGCCTTTTTGCCCGAAAGAAAAATGGGGATTGCGGTCATTGGAAACGGGACCGAATTTGCCGGCTATTATTCACTTACTTTTGCCATGGAAATCTTAAGCCAGGCGATTGAAGAGAAAACGGGGATTGAATTTCGGGAAGCTGACAAAGCTGTGGGGATTGAAGTTGAGCCTCAGTTATTGAAGAAGGTGGAAGGAAAATATGCAGCCTTTGGCACGGTCATGGAAGTCAGTCTCAAAGACGGGAAGCTAAAAGCAAGCATTGGAGGCATGGGAATGAATCTGCTTCCTGTGAATGAGAGGGAGTTCGCTCTTACAAGCTGGATGGATAAGATGGGGCTTACCCGGATTATAAATGCACCGGCGGACCTGAGTAAAATAAGAGTCAGCTTTATGGGAACCGGCACGGCCGAGGCCCGCATGATCCTGAATTTTAACAATATCTCCCATGAAATATGTCCTAAATACCCTGTTCAATCCAGAATTCCCGAAAGCTGGAAGTCCCTGGCAGGATCCTATGAACGGGCCGAACTACTTCCGGGAAAGATTGTCGGAGCGGGTGGGGGTGGAGTCATGGAAATCAAAATCAGGGATGATTACCTGGATATGTCTGCACCTTATGGACCCATCATCCCGAGCAATGATACGAGCATCCTCATCCTGAGCGGAGCTTACGCGGGCGAAGTCATGGAATATGCTCCGGAATTGGGTGCCATTTTGCATCAGAAAACGGTTTTTTTACCTGCAGGCAAATGATGCAAACGGATTGGCCTACTGCTCTAACCATTCATTCACCAGTTCCTGCAGGCTGAGCATGTCTTCTTCTGAAGATTGGTTTAAAATGGTATTGCCACTCTTCTGAATGTCCTTCTCCCGTGTTCTGTTGTAGGCAATGGGAGGGATGTCGTCATCACATACCAGCACATTGTTACGAACCATGGTGGGGTGTTCTGCCTTGTGAAACCTCAAAGGGGATCGTGCGATCTTGTATACGATATTGTTTTCGATAAGCAGTTCCTTGGTTCCCTCATCCAGGAACATGCCATTGCTTTCAGCCCGGCCGGCATTGACCTGTACATCGTGGATCAGGTTGTTGGTGATCCGGCTTCCCGGCTGAAGCCCCAGGCTGTAAATTCCTCCTCCGTCACTCAGTACTTTCAGGATGTGATGAATGTGATTGGCGTGGAGGGTATTTTCCCGGCATGGAGTGGGCTCGGGGGTCCACATCCACCCCACTGATACCCCGGTGTAAGGCAGATCCCTGATCTCATTGTGTTCGATTACGGTGTTGGCCACCAGTCCACACCAGATTCCTACGGCCCCGTAAAATTGCTGGCCACATTTTTCGATAAGTGAATGCTTCACACTGTTTCCCCTGGAGGCTTCTTCCGGGCTTGTCTTCCACCAGGCCTGTCCGTCTTTCATGCGGTCGTTACCTTCCCCGATGCTTACTCCATTTCCTGAAATATCATGGATGTGACTTTCAGAAATCTCGCAATCCACGCAGCTCCTTCGAATCCAGATGCCCGTTGCCCCGGTATTACGAATGGTACATTGTTCGAAGCTGCAGTGGTCTGCAAAGTTAAGTTCGATGGCCGCCGGGAGTTTGCTCCAGGTTTTTTCCCCTTCACTCCGGTCGGTATGCATACAGGCCTGAATACCACAGTATCCATGTTCGGGTACCTGCCAGGAAGTGTGTTCGAAGGTGATGCCTGAGAAGCTGATATGGGCTGCATGCTTCTCTTCATTTCCCTCAATTACAATCAATTTTTCGCTTAGGGGGATCGTTCCGGTGCAGGCTCCAATTTCTTCTCCCGGCCTGGGATGGTAATGGATGCGCCCTTCTTCAAAGTCCGCATACCACTCTCCCTCCTGATCGCAAAACTCAGCTGCATTTTCAAGGAAGTAGCGGGGCTGCTTTTCCCAGTGAGTGAGTGTGAAGAAGTTCAGGTTTGCACCAATGGAGTCCACCGCAGTTAGCTGCATTGCATTGCGGTCGATGGACTTCACCGGGATACGGGTGACCGACCAGTCATGCAGGAGGATTAATTCGAGCCCTTGAGTATTCTCAATTTCAGGAATGTCATTCTTGTTGAAGAAGAAGTTGGTCCGTAAATCATCTCCGGCCTTTCCAATCCTTAAATATCCCTCATTGGGGTGTCGTGCCCGGGTGGCACGTTTCCCATTTACATATAAGGATCTGAATGTCCCCCGGTAGGTGTCGGGTAGTGGGGCCGACCAGCTGCCATCAGCTTCTTGGTTCCAGTTGTTTACCGGGATTCCCCCGCTGATGACCGGATTTTCGCCGGGCATGGCTTTCCACTGAAATGGTGCATCAGCTCTTCCTCCATGCTCCGGGCCCAGGATCAGGGCCTCGGTCAGGGCATAGGTCCCCCCGGCTAAGAAGATGGTGACCGGCACCCGACCGGCCTTCTCTCCGGCCAGTTCTGCGGCCCGCTGCAAACTTTTTACAGGAGCCGATTTGCTGCCCGGGTCAGCATCAAGGCCGTTGGGTGAAACGTAGATTTCAATTTGCCGGGAGTTACAGGCAGGAAGCAGGAAGCAAGCCAGAAGCCATGCAAGGAGAACAGTTCTTGGTATCATGTCCTGAAGATACACAAAGTCCCTTTCTTACATGACAAATCCCGGTCTTTTCCAGAAAACGCAGGCAATTTCTTATTAGAAATTTTCCTTGAGTAATACTGATTGAGTAATGCTGAAAATCACTGGTACTGGATGGCCTTCAAATCCTTGAAATAGACCCTTTCCTGCAGTGATTTGCTTCTGGTTTCGTAGTACTCAACCAGATCCTGATCCCTGACGAATACGCAGTGATCGTTCGGTGAATCGTCAACGATTCTACCGGACAGAGCTTCATTTATATTCGACAGAGTAATGATAATTGCCTGGTCGTGGTAGTTGCGCAGTATTTCAACTTTATTAATCATACAACCTGAATTATGTAAATTACCCTTCTTTATACGTAACGCTATACGTAAAGGTTTTGTTTTGATATAGGCTTTTTGTTTATCAACAACAAGAGTAGATTGCAGGGCATTCTCAGGCTGTAAAAATAATTTTAGTCTTTTTGCGTTTTCATGATAGCCATGTGAATAGTGAACGCGTACCTAAAATTCTGAGAATATGAAGACGAAAAAGCTGTTAATTGCACTGTGTATGCTGCTGACAGGTATGGCCTATACATCCTACGGGCAGGAAAAGGGCAGTGGGACCTCAAAAGTCTATGCCGGGTTTCTCACCGGATATAACAGGGGATATGGTATTCAGGCGAATGTGGGCTTGACAAATGTGGGGAATGAAAATCCAATCGAGCTTCGTGTCGGCCTGGGCTATACTTTTTTGAATCCGGGGAATGCGATGGATGCACGTCGTATTTTTATCAATAACAACACCAATGGAACACCTGAAAAATCAGGCCGATCCATTGATTACCGGCTGGATTTCATTTTTCATAAGCCCATGTTTGGCTTGCAACATTCCTACATTATCATGGGGCCCAGGGGATCGTCCTTTAAGGGGAATTTTGCATATATAGGCGGGAATGAAGATTTTGACGTGATCTCGAACCAGTGGGGACTTGGAGTGGGGCTTGAAAACCGCACCAGTTTGTCTCCAAAACTGAATCTGGTGGTAGCCATCGGACTCGATTACTATATACCCAGTACCCTCACCGGGCATGATACGGCTTATAGTCCCGACAATGACAATGTAAATGCCCGGAACGATAACGAGAACAATGACGAGCCCTTTACCTACAAAGATGCCAATGAGGCCATATCCCAACCGGGCTTCATGCCCTATGCCATGCTTGGTCTGACTTTAAAATTATAGGATTATGGAAGATTGGTGCCATCCGCTGAATTGCATTATCCCGCCTCATATGGCGGAACGGATCCTGGAGAATGGAACACCCGGGCAGAAGAAGAAAATCGGTGCTTATATACGAATTGCCGGACAGATGCGCGGCCAGCGTCAGCAGCTTGCTGAATTGACTAAAAGGGGAGCTGCAGCAGAAGGGGGACTGATCCGGAAGGTTTATGATGCCGGGAACGCATCGGATCTTCCAGGCACCCTGGTGCGCAGCGAAGGGGATGCTCCCACAGGCGATGAGGCCGTGGATGAGGCCTATGTTGGATCCGGTGTTACCTATGATCTTTTTTCGGAAGTGTATGACCGGAATTCCATAGATAACCAGGGGATGGACCTTATTTCGACCGTACATTTCCTGGAGGGTTATGACAACGCCTTCTGGAACGGAGAGCAAATGGTATATGGCGATGGCGATGAGGATTTGCCGGAGGAGGAACGACTGTTTAACCGCTTTACAAGTGCCATAGATATTATCGGCCATGAACTGACCCACGGGGTAACTCAATACGAAGCAAACCTGGTATACCGGAACCAGCCAGGTGCCCTGAACGAATCCTTTTCAGATGTCTTCGGCTCCCTGGTGAAACAGCGCCTGCATCTGCATACCGCTGATCAGGCTGACTGGCTGATTGGTGAAGGATTATTCACCGGGAATGTGGATGCCGAGGGCATCCGCTCCATGAAAGCTCCAGGCACAGCCTATGATGACCCGCTTCTGGGCCGTGATCCCCAGCCGGGTCATATGAAGGATTATGTGGATACGACTTCGGATAACGGGGGGGTACATATTAATTCCGGTATTCCGAATAAGGCCTTTTACAACGTGGCCATGGAGCTGGGGGGATTTGCCTGGGAGAAAGCCGGCCGGATCTGGTACAGGACCCTGTGTGAGGCCCTGGATCAAAGCTCAGACTTCCAGGCAGCAGCCAGTTTAAGCTTTAAGGTGGCAGGGGATATGTATGGGAAGAACAGCGCCGAGCAGAAAGCCGTGTACAATGGATGGAAAGCCGTAGGTCTTGTCCCTGCTTCTGAAGGGGCCCGGGGATGTCTTGGCAGAGTTCAGGGGATATGGCGTAAACTGTTTGGATAGAACCACTTATTCAGCTTATGGAAAAGGAGCAATTTTATATTTCTTTCAGACGATCAGGAGGCTTTACCGGTGCAGTAAGCAGTGTTGAAATAGATAGCCGGGACCTGGACTCCCCTGAAGCTGAAGAATTAAATCTACTGATCGAGGGCTCAGGATTCTTCGAAGCCTTTGCTTTTGATAACAGCTTTGTTCATATGCCTGACCAGTTCCGCTACCAGATTACCATTGAGCATATGGGAAAGAAGAGGTCCCTGGAATTGAATGAGACCAGCGTACCTGAACTATTCCGCCCGCTCATCAATCACCTGGTTCATGTGGCTCGAAAATCCCGGCGCACCTGAGAATCAATTCCTAGTAGATGATGATTTTCCGGGTAAGCATCTGGTCGTCAGAACGAAGTCTGAGGTAGTATACTCCATCGCTTATTGCTGATACATCAAGGGTTTCCCTTATTTCCATCGCCTTGGAGAATTGTCTGGCAATGATTTTCCGGCCGTTTGAATCGTAAATCTCCAGATGAAGGCTCTCAGCCTCTTCATAGCTGTATTCGATATGGAGGAACTGGGATGCCGGGACGGGATAGACATTCAGACTGCCCGGCAGGACAGGATCTTCTATGCCTGTGGCTGTTCTCAGGAAGATGGAATCTGAGCCGATACAGCCTCCGAAATCGGTAACTTCCAGGTAATACCAGCCATAATCATCGGCTTCATAGGTCCGGTTGCCGGCAATATTATTCCACAGGTAGGACATATAATCTGCTCCCGCATCCAGGGTATGCGGCAGTGAAGTTACCAGGGTGTCGTTTATGCCACCGAGTTCTGGTTTCGGAACACCAAGATGGGTCACAATCACTTCCATGGTATCATTGAGGGGATCATCATCCAGATCAAACTGCGTATAGCAATGTATGGTATGGTCTCCTTCCCCGGAAAGGTCAAAGGTAGTTGCAAACAGAAACGCAATTGAATCTCCCGGATTCAGAACCTGGCTTATATTCTGTTGAACAGATGTTAGTTGCCCGTAGTCCACTCTGGCATATACCTGGATCAGTTGATCAACAATGGGATTGGTTCCATGGTTTGTCACATAGACGCTGAGTTCCTCCTCATTGCTCAGCAGGCAGGCGGAGACGGGACTTGTGATACTTGAAATGCCAATATCCATGAGATCAAAACTGATCTTTATATCATCAGATGCCTGGCAACCATTGTTATCAGTTACTGTAAGCGTATAAACGGAGTCCGTGGTCTGGCTGTAAAAATCGACCACATATTGCTGGCCGGAAGATCCATCCTGCCACAGGTAGGAGATATAACCGCTTCCGGCATCCAGCGTATGAGTTCTGGTTTGCACCACCTGGTCCACTCCCAGGGATAGAGTTGGCTCCCCATAAACCTCCACATCCTGGTTAAAGTTGTTATTCCCGGGTATCAGGTCGGTGGGGATTGCAGCACTCACAGCAAATTGATAGGTGCCAATGGCACTCATGTCCAGGGTTCCGGTGGAGGAGAAGAGGATCGAATCCTGAGGGATGACCTGACGGTCCACATAGAGGGTGTCATTGACCAGGGTGCCGCCATTCAGCTGGTAAGTGATAAACACGGAATCGTTTACCTGGAGGGTGTCGGTTCCCAAATTCACCACGTAGAATTCCATGTGCTCTGTATCAGAGAGATTGCAGGCATTGGCGGGGTTGCTGAGAGTGTTGATTGCGATATCCGGTATCAGCATACTCACAAACACCGAATCTGTATTGGCACACATGGCTCCTTCCTGCACGGTGACCCGGTACCGACCGGTCGTATCGATCAGGAGCGTCTGCATGGTGGATCCGTCCTGCCACAGGTAGGTGTCATTCCCGGCTCCTGCATCCAGGGTATAATCAAAGGCCCTGATCACGGTATCCGGACCCAGGTCAAGTGGTGTTAAACCATAAACATCAATGCTTGATTGCATCGTATCGTTTAACATGGAATTATCATAGTTCAGTTCCGTGTATGCAGTAAGTGTGTAGTTTTTAATCTGGCTCATATCGGAAGCAGCAGCAAACCTGTACTGGAAGGTACTGTCGGGCAAAAGTTCTGCAGGCATGATTGCCGTTTCTTCGATAACTGATTCAGCATCCAGCTGGTAGCGGACCGGGACAGCATCTCCTGAATGCAGCGTGTCTGTTCCAAAATTGCGTACTTCGATCAGGGGCCTTACAGAGGCTCCCAGCTCGCAACTGGAAACAGGTTCCATGATATCTGTCACACCCACATCAGCTATCAGGAGATGTACAAAAGTTGTGTCGCTGTAGTCACAGAATGCATTGGTAGCTGTTACATGGTACATCCCGTCGGCCATCACTGCAACATTAAAGGTAGGATCCGTTGAGGCGTCCTGCCAGAGATAGGTGTCGGCAGGATTTCCAGTATAGGCGTTCAGCACTATGGTATCCGGCCTTACAGTATAAACATGAGCCGGCAGGAACACATAGGGAGTCTGGGCCACATCAAAGGTCCTGGCCGTTGTATCGTTGTAAGTCGAAGTGTTATAAAAGTCAATTTCGTCGGGTAACAGGGTGAAGGCTTCAATGTTCTTGGTACCCGAGGTAGTTACCACCAGGGGTTCATCAAAGAAATAGGACATTGAAGCACCACGCAGGAGATTGCTTGAAAGGATGAAGGTGTCAATAACTGTGGCTTCCGACTCCAGATTATAGCCCACAATAAGGGTGTCACCTACCAGGAGTGTATCCAGCCCGAAGTTCTGAATGGTAACGCCCACATGAGCACCTATTTCCTGAGCACAGCCGTCTACCGGAGATTCTATGGATACAACTCCCACATCTCTTGGGGCATCATAGATGCGAATGTCGTCTATTCCGATGCCTTCAACCCGGTTGAATGCATCACTGGAGAAGTGGAAACGGAATTTCACATTGGGGATGTTCCTGAAAACAGTAGTGTCAAGTAATATCCTTGCGGTATGCCATTCATCCGGTCCGCCGGTCCAGCCATGTCCGCCTGCCAGGGCAGAAATGACATCTGAATTATACCAGTTCCAGTCATAGGCGGTGCCATCACCCATATTGCCCACACGTGACCAGCTTTGTCCGTTATCCAGGGAATACTCCAGATTGGCTCCGTCTTCATCAGATATGGTGTGGGTGTACAGACTACATTCAAAGACCGGGTAGTTTATGCCCGAGAAGTCGAAGCAGGGCCCAACCAGGTAGCTGTCTTCATTGTCGGAGTAGTCTCCATCCAGATTGGTGATCCATGCATTTACCCCTGAGGCTGCAGTATGTATAATCGACCCAACCGGCATGCCATACTGAAAGGTGGCATTGGTGCCTTCAACCCTCCAGTAATCATTACCACTTTCGAAGTCCTGTGCATAGGGCAGGGAATAGGCCGGGTCTACATATAATATGGTATCCAGCTGGTTATTTGTGGATTCTTCGTCCACGCCCAGTGCGGTTTCTATGATTACATGGTAGATGCCTGGTGTGCTGAGGTCTACAAGCTGGGCGAAATCAAAATCCACCTGACCTTCACGGATGATGCTCCCGGGTATGATGTCCTCGGCAAATGATAGTCCCCCGTCGAAGGAATACCTGACCGGGATGTTTGCCGGGGTGGCAAGCGGACCAAAATTTTCGACCCGGATGCTGACTGTTTCCGCGGATGATAATCCACATCCTGTATATGGTGCGAGCAGGGCTATGGGACCTACATCATAATCCACATAGTTTCCGGTAATCGCAAAGTTTTCGATGTTCCAGCCAGAAAGATGATCCGTCGGTGTTGTGGGTCCGAGATTGTAACGAATCTGCACCTGGGACTGCCTGTGTGCCTCAGGTAAATCCAGGGAAATGTACTTCCATTCTCCATCGGTGAATACATTGTTTTCATTGGCCCATATTTCATCCCAGGAGCTCCCTCCGTCCAGGCTCATTTCAATGGAAGCCGTATCATTGTTGGCCACATTCAGCCACCTCAGGAAATTCAGCTTGACATCGTTGTAATAAAAGAGATCGAAAGCCGGGGAAGTAGCCAGGTTCGTGTATTTACTTACGCTGGCTTCATAGTCGCCCGGATTGGAACCCAGTCCGCTTAGATCATTCCCCAGCACCATGGTATCTCCCGAGGCATGCAGGGGATCCGGATTGCCCAGGAGCTGTCCTCCCAGTCCACGTGGACGATCCCTTTGGAAATCACCAGACAGTGTCCAGCTCCTGTCGGCTGCAAAGTCATCCAGAAATACAGTTTCCCGGATCAATCGGTTTCCCGCAGGGGAAGCAGCGCTTGCAGGGAAGGAACCCACATCAAAGTTGATGCTGCCGGCCTGCAGCATGGCATCTGCCAGGTTGCCATGAGTTGCATCCGTCTTGATATCGTAAGAGATCCAGATAGAGGTATGCCCGCTGGGCAGGTTGAGATTCAGGGAGCTGAATGAGGCTTCTCCGGATACAAAGGTCGCCGTATCAAGTACGGTGGCTGCAAAGAAATCCTGGTTGCTGTAATTGTAGTATAGTTTTACTCCATCGGTCTCTATGTCAGCATCTGAGGTATTCAGTGAGCTTACATCCAGGGAATTCAGGGCCACTGTGCCCGAATTTCCCTTCACAGAAACATTTACTCTGAGAATCGGATTGTTCCCGGAACCTGCTGGAAGGATGGCTGTTTCATCCTGGTAGATGCTTACTTCGTCGACCCACCTGCTTTGGACGTCGGTTTCGATCACCCGCACATCATCAATGCCTACTCCCCAGCCATACCTGGTGGTTGCTTTAAAGGCAATATAACACTCTGGAACCCTCGCATCTTCCGGTAGAAGTACCGTCTGTTCGGTCCAGTCATAGACCTCATCGGTGTATTCGGCAATTTTCCGGACCTCGGTCCATGCACTGTCAAAGTGTGTTTTGTAGTATACCCTGAGCTCATCATGGGCTGCTCCAAAACCAAGGTCCCCTTCTCTTTGCACATGCATAAACCTGAGCTCAGGCTGAAGGGCGAACTCCAGGTCCACAGGCGGTGTGACCAGGATCACTGACTCGCCTCCAAGACTTTCAAAAAAATAGAGGGCATTTACCGTGTCGCTGTATGCAGAAGGGGGCCTGCGGCTTCCCTGTATTTCAGGATTCTTTGTGCCCCCGCCATTTACAAACTGCCATTTGCTGTCGCCCGATTCCAGTTCAGTGGTCCATTCGGAGGGTTTTGATCCGGGTGAGCTATCAAAATTTTCATAGAAAAGTGTATCCTGGGCAGTAAGGAATTGAGTGAAACCAAATACAAACAAGACCGTATATAGAAGTCTTA
>Ga0180430_10000100_pt1 | contig 99444 bp, 78 predicted proteins | sample SS_ome_9_FD_132999 | JGI IMG/M metagenome (GOLD analysis project Ga0180430, IMG submission 132999) | Hypersaline lake sediment archaeal communities from the Salton Sea, California, USA - SS_1_S_2 metaG | ecosystem: Environmental > Aquatic > Non-marine Saline and Alkaline > Hypersaline >...
CCAAAGCCTGGGCCAGCGATTCCAACAAACATCAGCGAGGAGTCGATTGGCAATTCAACGTGCAGCAGGCCCGCGTCAAACTCAAATCACTCTACCCCAAAATCAAATCCTGACGCGGCACTATGTTTTTGCGTTTCTTTAGATGTACCTTCTGCCGCCGGGATCTCAGACCCACCCGTCTGCGCGTCATGAACGTCGTGTCTCAGTGTCTGGGGATACGTGAGTATTACTGTCCTCACTGTTTCACACGATACTGGCGCCCCGCTTCGCTGTTTCGATCGTTGTTGTCCCGGTTTACACTTTGAAATGAACTGTGTTCAACTTCTTTCACGAGTCTGATCCGTCGACTGACACTGGACTTTCGAAGCGAACGGTGAAACGCCGCAGAGGAAAGCCAGAACATTCGGTATCCGACAAGCATACCTAAACGCCGTTTGCTCCCTGAATTACGAATGTCAGTAGCGGCGCGAATCACGCTGTTGTTCGCCGGGAAGACGACTACGTCTGATTCTGATCGTCAAGCCCCAGGCTCTTGAGGCGTCGGTACAGGCTTGGGCGAGTGAGGCCCAGTCGCCGGGCGACTTCGGCTTTGTTGTTTTGACAACGGCGCAGTGTCGCTTCCAGAATGCGTTTCTCAGCGTTGCGCAGAAGTTCGTCCAGAGACTGGACTTTTGGATCAGCACGAGGCGCCAAGACCTGCGCTTCCACACCCGCACGAAATGCAAATGGCAGGTCCTCCGGAACGATCACGCTTCCGGAACAGGTGTCGCACGCGTCGTGAATGACCTTTTCCAGTTCACGGATGTTGCCCGGCCACTGGTAGTTCATCAGTTCTTCCGCCACCTCGTTGGATAACTCCTGCGCCTCCGTTTGTCGCAGCCGTCGATTGCGCTCGATGAACTCCCGGGCCAGCAGCAGGACATCTCTTCCGCGGCTGTGCAATCGGGGAAGAGAGACCTCAATCGGAGCCACCAGTTGGCGAAACTCGGGCAGCATCCATCCTTCGCTTACGATCTGTTCAAGCCCAACACTACTCGTGCATCCAATCCTGAAAGGGGCGTGATCGGACACATGCTGAACCAGCCACTGCTGGACTTCGCGAGGAATTCGGGCGACCTCAACGAGTAGCAACATTCCGGGATGCTCGTGCGGTCCGGAGAACTCGGCTGTCATTCGGTGCAGTTCTCTCAGGGAATCGTACAGCATTTCAGGCGAAAGCAGATCACAGAAAACGGAAACGCAGGAGGGTTCCGCATCTGAACTGCCGACGTGAATTGCCTGAGCGAGATGTCGGCGACCCGTTCCGGATTCGCCAACGAGGCAGAAATTGCAATCACTGTCCCGCAAGAGTCCTGCCAACTGTCGAACAGGCACCATGGAATCATGCTTACCGACGATGGAATTCCAGCCTCGGCGAACTCGGAAGTCGGCTCGCAGCGCCGCGACTTCGGCATGCAGCTGCTGTCCGATTGAGCCGGGAACTGACGTTGATACTGAAACGGCTTTGTCCAATCGGGTAATAAAAACGCGTTCGATCTGGCCCGAGTCACTGCACAGCGGAATGAAACAGAAATTTGCCTGCAGTGCTCCACCTGACTGCGTTGGCAGGACGGCTTCGCGAAACGTCACACGCCCCTGCCACGTCTCCACACCAGGCTGAAACGCAGCCGCCAGCAGATCTGAAGCGTTGTTCTTATCTGAGGCCACAACGTCACACGACAGCCCCTCGATTTCAGAAGCCGGCCATCCCGTCCATGACGCCATCCCCGGACTGAAAAATCGAATGCGTCGCCTGGCATCAACAATGCACAGGCAGCTCGTCGAGTCGACCAGAATCTGGTCCAGCAGATTGCGACGACGGCCTGTCATGCGACGGTGTCCTCCAGAATCTCAGGCGCCTCCGCCAGAATCTGATTGGCCTCGGCCTGGGAGATTTCCTCCTGTCGACGCTGAGACAACACCGGGCCTGGAATTTGTCTGAGCAGGAAGATTGTTGTCAGCCAGATTCCAGCCAGTCCCCAGTTCAGCATCCGGCCGAGGGAATCGGATACGGCAACCGCCGTCAGCGCAGCGATCGCTGCAGCCACCAGGCTGCCCAACAACAGCACAAACGATCGCCCCTTCTGAAAATGTGCATCAGTGAATGATTCGCCGATTAATCCGCTGCATCCGCAGAAAGTGGCTGAAAGCAACGCTGCCGGAAGTGTTGTCAACAGACCACTCCAGTGAACACCGAATGCCCCTGCCGTTCCACAGACTAACAAACCCAGCACACAACAGGATAACAGGAGGACAGCATACCCGGTTCCTGGTACCACGGCCTGGAAGACAACGATTCCGAGCAGCGCTCCGACTAAAGTAACCACCCCCGTGGTGTCAGCATGGGTCACCAAACTCGGAAGGAGAAGCCCGGCCGACAGCATCCCGATGGTGGCCAGGCAGATTCCAAGCCATAGCTCCGTTGGTCGCCATTCACATCCGCCACCACAGCATTCGTCTGCCGCACACTCATCCACTGATTGCACTTGAGTTGGTACTTCAGTATCTGCCTGAGTCGAATGCTCGTTCGTTGCCTGGTTGCCATCAGCCTCGGTCAGAGTCGGAGCGATGCCGGCGTCTTCGTCGATCGTCTTGTACAATTCGTCAACGAGCTGCCGAGGAACCACTAAGGCGACAATGACGCAGAAGGCGGCGCATATTCCATTCAACACAATGACCAGCCATTCGCCTGAGAACACCGTATTCCCAACGATCGCAGCAGCAACTGCTCCGACGAACCATGAAGCTGAATAGACTCGCATCCCTCGCCAGAGTTGAGTCGATGTCAGCGATCGACGCGTCATTCCGGCGGTGGCCGTCCATTCTCCAAACAGTCCCATTCCTGCGGGAACACAGCTCAGCAGAAGATTCCAGTGGCTGGTACTCGCCATCGCAACAATAACCGCAACGGCCAGGCACATCACTGACAATCGAATCGCGCCGACGCGTCGCCATCTTTTGAGAAATTGATACTGCAGCAAGTAGCCGACGCCGACACCGATAAGCAGCGCGGCAGCCATGAGGCTCACCCAGCCAGCTGGAAGTCTACCCGGTGCCAGTTGCACGAACGGCTGCCAAATGACGACACCACTGACAAAATGCAGACATGTACCGATGACAGCGGCAACCGGAGTTCCAGCAGGCTGACCGGGAGCCGCCGTTTCGGATGAGTGGGGGTGAAGCATTCGTCCACAATAGCCACAGATTCATCTGTTATCTCGTCTGTTGTCAGTGAAAAACGACGAAGCCTTCATTCCTTTTGGGGAACGAAGGCTTCGCATTCGATCGGCGTTATCAGAAATCACGTGAACCGACTATTCGGCCGCATCCAGTTTGACGAGAACAAACCGAGGTGCCTGCCGACCGGCTACGCCCGGAGCCCGAACCAAGAGGAGAATCTGACCTTCGTCTCCGTTAGCCTGCACGGCGCGGTTCAGCTCGTCCACATTTGAAACTGAGAAGTTTCCGACGCGGCTGATGATCATTCCGGGTTGTAGTCCGGCGTCGTCAGCTCCACTTTCCGGACTCACAGATGTAATGACAACGCCGGATGCAGCGACTCCGAGTTGCTCAGAAAGTTCGGCTGTCAGATTCTGGACGCTGATTCCCAGAGCGATTGATTCCGTTGCATCATCAGTATCTGCAGACTCGCCCTCCGGCTGCGGCGTCCCGGCAATCTCATCATCACTGGGGCGGGCTCCAATGTTGATGTTCAGTTCCACTTCCTTTTCATTCCGGAGAACTCGAATTGGATACGTGTTTCCCACCTGCAGACGTTCAACCACAGCAATCATATTGTGGTTGGTGCCGATAGATCTGCCGTTGACGGAAAGAATCACATCGCCGACTTCGAACCCGGCTTCTTCTGCCGGACTTCCTTCGATCACCTGTGTGACAACGATCCCACGTGGCACTTTCAGGTCCAGGTGCTCTGCCAGAGCGGCATCAATCTGTTGCATCTGGATTCCAAGAAAACCTCGCTGAACCGACCCGTTTGCAATGAGCTGGTCAGCAGCCCATTTCGCTGCTGTGACCGGAATCGCAAAGCCAACACCGTCGTAACCACCGGAAGCGGTAGAAATCGCAGTGTTGATTCCGATCACTTCGCCACGAAGGTTGACTAGGGGGCCGCCGCTGTTACCAGGATTGATCGCAGCGTCCGTCTGCAGGAATTCCTGAGCGATATCAGTTCTCGAAAGGCCGCGAGATTTCGCACTGATGATTCCCTGAGTGACCGTTCGGTGCAGACCGAACGGACTACCCAGTGCCAGAACCCAATCACCAATTTCCATTTCTGAATCATCGCCCAGTGGCACGAACGGCAATTCTTCATCCACGTTCAGCTGAATGACGGCGACGTCCGAACGAGGGTCCGAACGGATACTGTCTTCTGACACAGTGAACTCACGTCCGTCACTGAGTCGAACGGTGACTTCTTCCGCACCGTTAACGACGTGGCTGTTCGTCATCACAACCCCGTCAGCAGAAATAATGAAGCCGGAGCCCTTGCCCCCTGGCATACGTCGTTCGCGTTCAACGGGCCCTCGCTCCATAAACTCACGGAGCCGGGGATCGTTACCAAAGAACCGCCGGAAGATCTCGTCGTCGCCAAATGACGGTGGAAGTCCACGCGAGCGAACGGTTTCTTTCACGACCTTGCCGGTCGTTTGGATCGAAACGAGAGCTGGTAATGTTTGTTTGGACACGTGGCGGAATGCGCTGGAAAGCGCCATGGCATGTCCCATTCCAGGCACATCCTCCGAGAGTTGCTGAGCGACCGCCCGACTGTTCCACGCCTGCTGCGTCCATGTCACCACCCCGGCCAGAAGAATGACAGCCAAAGCGGAACCGATCGTTGTTCTAATGAACCTGGTTTGCACGTTATATCTCCTTTTGTTTCAATCTGATTTGATGGTCGGCCGACTGCAACTCCGGGCTGGCTATTGCGTTTATGCCCAAACCGAACGATCCCATAGTTGCCGCCTGAGAAACCTTCCGGGAAGATTTTCAGTCAGGAAAATCATCGCAGGAACCCGAAAGGCTGCAACAGCCGGGCCGTTCATCTATCCTTCAGGCAGGCTGCCTGGCCAGACAGGCTCAACTCTGTGTACTTTCCTGTGCTTGTGCGTTCATTCAGCCAGCGGGTGACGTTCTGTTTTAAGGAGGACTGTTGGTTTCGATGGACAGTGATCTGCAAAACGATGATCGAGTAGCCCGCCGCATGAGGCTTTGCGAGGAGCGGATCGGGTACCGGTTTCGTAATCAGGATCTGCTCCGCCAGTCGCTGACGCACAGCTCCAGTGCCGCGTCCCGACTCGGAAGCAACGAACGTTTGGAGTTTCTGGGCGATGCGATTCTGGGGATGGTCATCTGTCAGGAACTCTACAACAGGTATCCGGAACGACGCGAAGGCCAGCTGACACAGGAGAAATCTCGCCTCGTCAGCGGCGCTACCTGTGCACGCGTCGCCCGTCAACTGGGATCAACGGACATGATCCTGGTGGGGCGGGGATTGCAGTCGATTCCGGAGTCGATCGAAGCGGCACTTGTTGAAGCACTGATCGCAGCAATCTACCTGGACGCCGGAATCGACGAGGCACGCACGTTCATCATTCGTTGTTTTCAGGACGAAATCGCAAGCTGCGGCAGAGGCGAACCGGAGAACTACAAGAGTATCCTGCAGGAAGAAACACAGAGAACGAGTAACAATTCACCGAATTACATCATCGTTGACCAGCGTGGTCCCGATCACGCGCGCGAATATTGCGTGTCAGTTCAGATCGAAGATCGTGAGTTCGAATCCGCCTGGGGCCGCAGCAAGAAAGAAGCCGAACAGAAAGCCGCTTTGAACGCGCTGCATGTCATCGACTCCCGTCTTGTTGAAGAGCCAAACGACAATTGACATCACCCGTCGCAGTTTTCCGTCCAGAGTTCCACTGAAACCAGATCATGCAATCAACTGTTTGCGATATCCTGCATCGCCCCGAAAATGACGCACTGCGGTTCCTGCCGGAAGGTCCATATCGCGCAGGAGAAACAACTCTCAGCTGGGTAGCCATTCAGCACGGAGCTGACGCAACGTTTGGTTCTCTGAATCTGCTGAATGTGGATTCCGGTGAGAACACGTCCTGCGAACTGCCCGGACGTCCCGGGTTTGCGTTTCCGACCGACCAACCCAACGTCTTTGTTATCGGAGCCGAACGGTCTGTCGGATTGTTCGATACGAAGTCAGGCCGCTGGGATGAACTGACCACCGGGATCGACGCCAGCGTTTCCAATACGATCATCAATGACGGTGTTGTTCATGATGGCAACCTGATTTTTGGCTGCAAGGATGTTGCATTTGCCACGCCGAAAGCCGGACTGTATCTGTGGCGAAGAAGAGACCGACGACTCATCCAGCTCAGAGACGATCAGTTGTGCTCCAACGGAAAAGCGGTGATCGAATCGGAAGGCGATCTCTGGCTTTACGACATTGACTCGCCAACCAAACAAATCACTCGCAGCAGAATCGATATCGACGCAGGTGCTGTGTCTGACACCAAAACGGTGGTTGACCTCACCAGCGAAGATGTATTTCCCGACGGGATGATTCTGACACCCGACCACAAAAGTCTGATTGTCGCGATCTACAACCCTGAGGATGCCGAATTTGGCGAGGCTCGGCAGTATGGTCTGGTAGATGGTCACCTGCAGGCGATCTGGCAATGTCCGGGAGCTGCTCAGGTTACCTGTCCTCAGCTGCTGCATCACGGGCACAGTGTCAAGCTGATCCTTACAACCGCGGTCGAACATCTTCCTCCTGCACGACAGGCAAAACAGCCCAATGCCGGCTGTATCTTCTCAGGAAAGACATCTTTCGAGGCTGCTGGAGATCAACCACTGTTTGAGGCTGGCGAACTCCTCTAGCAGAGAGCGCTTACCTGCCGTTTGCAGGTTGCGTCCGGCAATCTGGTCTGTGTCAGGCGCTCGCTCGTCGCATTCGTGAGTGCATCGGGACAACCCCGTCCGGTTCCAGACGAAGTGCAGCGACAATCTGCTCGTTTTGTCGAGTCAACCGGTCCAGCTGCTGCAGGATTTCTTCCTGTTGCAGTCTCAATCGATGCTGCCCCTGTTCCAGCACGCGGAGCAGGGAACGAACGTCATCGATCGGAATCACATCCGGCGTGTCGTCCGCTTCCACCGGAGCGTCCGCCATTCGCGACATCATCTCGCGAATCCCGGTCGACGGTGTTCGTTCCATCACTTCGAGCGTTGCGAATTCATCTTCCAGACGATCGACGAGTAGCTTAGCGGACAGAGCTGACGGTTCGGTACAGACTTCGTCATCCGGCTTGACCGCCACGACTGCCGTTTGCAGTCGGCGAAACACAAGCGTGTATGGACCGGCTTCGAGAATATCGCCATCGGACAGCGGTGAATCCTGAATGGGACCCCCGTTCAACAGCAGTTGTGGTGATGCTGCCTGACAGGAAATGCGCGCTTGCTGACGATCGGCGATGATCAGCGCCAGCACATCAGGGATACATTCATCACCCAGTCGCAGATGGCAGGTGGAGCCACGGCCAATCTGAAAGACTCCTGCCGGTACCGATTCCATCCGGTGAGCCATGGAAGGAGACTGAACTCCAATCCACGCCACCGCATCATCAGTTGCTAGCTGGCCGGAAACTCTCACATCACCCTCCGTGGTGAATGCTTGTTGTAAAGATCAAGCCCGGATCATCCACCGCTTGAGCGCGACCCGGCTATCCTCGTTAATCGTCCAATGGTTTATCAGCAACTGAGTGAAAACAGTTAAGAACGGCGATTCGCGAAGTGAGTTTGCGGGCTGGGTAAGACGCGACTTGAGGTGTGGCAGAATCTGCCGGTGTGCAGCTCGGGAAGGCGGGTCTTGCCTGCCTGCAGGGGTGTTCACTCGTTTGCTTCGTCGAACGGCAGGCTGGGCTGAGCTTTTTCAGCGAGCCCTGCTTTGAAATGCTGTCGGCATACTGACACGTAGCTGTCGTTGCCGCCAATCTGGATCTGTTCCCCGCTGCGCAGTGCACGCCCCGAGGCATCCACACGAAGAACCATGGTCGCCTTTCGACCACAATGACAGATGGTCTTGATTTCGTTAAGCACGTCCGCCCAGGCCAGAAGCTGCCGACTGCCTTCGAACAGATCCCCTCGAAAATCAGTTCTCAGTCCGTAGCTCACGACCGGGATAGCCAGCTCATCAGCGATTTCCCCCAGTTCAAACACCTGCTGCTTCGTTAGGAACTGAGCTTCGTCCACGAAGACAGAATGGACCGTGTCCACTTCATTTTCACGCTGACAGATCTGGAACAGGCAATCGTTCTGGGAGAACGCGATTGCCTCCGATGCCAGACCGATCCTCGATGCGATTTGTCCAATGCCGTCACGAGTATCCAAACGAGGTGTCAGCAGCAGCGGGCGCAGCCCTCGTTCCTGATAATTCCAAGCCGCCTGAAGCAACGTCGTCGACTTTCCGGCATTCATTGCGGAGTAGTAGAAGTACAGTTTGGCCATGTGAGACCTGCATCCAATGAAACACGTGAGTCCGGCGGAATCGCTGAGCGGCGGCCTCAGTCTGAATAGCCGTTAGTGCGTGGTGAACGTCAACGTGGTTTTGGATTCAATATGATCCATGAGGTCGCTTTTCTTCCACCACGTTGGTTTCATTTTTCTCCTGGAATACAGTTTCTCGCCCTGATCCATGTAATGATTCGAATCCGGATCGGCTGACTGTCCCCACGGTGTGCAGGTGTACGATTCGATGCCATCCTTGTGGAAGAACATCACCATCATCGCCATTGAACCATTGTCGGCGATGTACTGGCCTGGCTGATTGGGATCTTCTGATGACCGGACATCAAAAAGCGTTTCAGCGAAGTTGGCGGCCTTGTTGCCGGAGCTGAAGTCCGCGCCGCCCACCGGAAACAGTATTCCACCGCGACCAACTTTGTGAATGTCGCCCCACGCGACATCCCACTTGCCGTACGTCGAAGTCATCTCAGCAATTGTTTCGGACAGCAACTCCAGCATGCGACGGCGGCTGGCAACATCCATCGGCTTGCCGTTTGCCAAAGGCGACAGATCGAGTTCCCGACCACATTTCAGCCGCCAGAATTTGTAGACGGAAGTTGCTGTCGCTTCTGGCAGGAACTGACCATCCCACTTAAGGATTGCAGCCACGGCTCGCTGAAACGCGGCGTCCTTTGGAGCGTCCTCTCCGACAGACGCAACCGCCTCCTGCAGTTCATTCTGCCAGACGGGAGACATCTGGTCATACACATCCATCGTGTATGCAATTGCTTCTTCCTTCGTGACGGAATCATTGTCTTCCAGCAACTGAACTGTGCGCCGGCCGCGCGGGTTGGTTGTGTCCCAGCTCACGTTGTAGATGTATTCCGGATACTTGTCGGGCGTGAGGGGGGAGTCCACCAGCATGTTTTGGGGGCTGATGTTGCAATTCTGCATGTAGCCCTTCTCCGGGTTAAGCAAATGGACGAGATCCTTCGCGGGATGAATGCCCTTCCAGGCAGTCTTCGACGTGTGCCCCGGCACGGGAGCGTCCCAGTCGTAGCCATCCGGGCGAATCGGCGTCGCTCCGCTTCGCAGGTATCCGATTTCCCCGCTGGTGTCGGCAAACATCAGGTTTTGTTCGTTGAGGTTACTCATTCCCAGAGCGTCAAAGAACTCGTGAATATTCTCCGAATGAGTCATCTTCCACGATTGTTCGAACAGGTGGATTTTTTCTTCAAAGTACGGTGACGCACCAACCATCGCCGTTCCTTGAATCAGATCCGGCTCTTTCATCACAGGGCCCAGGTGAGTATAGAATGCAGGCTGTTTGACCGTGCCTCCGCCCTTAACGGGGATCTCAATCGAGGTAACGGTGGCGTCCCGCCACTCACCATCGTATTCATACTGTGGCTTTGGAAAGACGCGGATTTTCATCTCATAGACGTCGGATGTATCCGGTCCACCGGTGGTCATCGCCCAGCCGACCTTTTCAGTGTGGCCAATACCAACCATGGGAGAGCCGATCAGGAAGTATCCATTCATGTGAAGATCGCCGGCATGGACTCGCGCTTCGTAGAGCACAGCGAGGCCTTCCCAGGTCAGATGAGGATCCGTCAGCAGGATGGGAACATTGTCAGCGGTTCGTTCAGGAGCGACAGCCCATTGATTGGATCTCATTCCCTTGCTTCCGGGTGATCCTTCCGGCGGGCTGTCGCGTCGTTCGCCTTCCTTCAGGTCATCCATAATCGTGCCGATGGGCCAGCGGAGTGTCATCGCGCGGCCCACGGTAAGGAACATCCAGGGTTCCAGCTTCATGGCATGCTCGGGAACTTTTTCCGGATGCTTCACTTCATAAGATTTGATCCCATCAACAAAGGCGATGAGAATCTCTTTGATGTGTGGTTCGGCTGTCTTCCAGTACTCACGCGACAGTTCTTCGTTTTTCCACAGTCGCATGATGTAGTCGGTTTCGACGTGCTCTTTCCCAAAGGCCTCCGACATCAGCCCCATGCCCGTGCGCACTGCTTCATAAACGTCCCCCAGCCGATCTTCTGCCTGAGCATATCCCAGGCCGTAAGCCCCGGCGACAGCCGTTTCGGCATAGACATGAGGAACCCCCCATTCGTCGCGGTAGACGGTGACCTCTTCGTCTGCACTGAAAAGTGAAGACGCCGATACACTCATCACGACTGTCACGGGAATCAGAAGAATAGAACGATTCATGGAAGCCTCAACTCAAAACGCGGATCAGGAACACGCGTATTGAATCACGGCAACACACCCGTTGGAAGTCGCAACATCAGTTTGTCCCGCAAGTTTGCCGGCGTGTACGAGGCCGCCGAACTAATTCAGCTTCATGCCAAAGTAGATTGCGCCGTCGTGGCGGATGAGTTCTTTGAAGCCGAGGGCGCAGTAGAAGCCGTAGGCTGGGTCGTTGCGTTCGCTCATTCCCAGGTGGACTCCTGGAGAATTCATTTTGCGAAGGCGAGTCTTAAGTTCTTCGATCATCCTGCGGCCCCATCCCTGTCCTCGCACTCGCGGCAGGAAGTCGATGTGCAGGTGAGAAGGGTACTCGGCGTATGGTTCCGGACAGTAGAGACTCGGGTTGTGGTATAGATAGTACGTTTTCTCTAACGGTGTCCAGGTTGACGAATCTCCTGTCGGGGCCGGGTACTGTTCGCAAAGCTTCGGTCGCCATTCCCGATCGTACTTGTCGAAGAACTCGCGTGAATCCAGTGCGGACAGGGCATAGCCACAGACACCTTCGTCGTCTTCCAGAATCAGTGACAGTTCCGGGCTATACTTGAGATAGGGGCCGACGTAAATCCGGCCGAGAGCTTCCGGGTCATCGCGGTAGATTTCGGCGCCATCTTTTCCGTGGTCGCCTGTTCGGAGGCAGACGTAGTAGGCGTCCTTTTCATCGCCGGGGTGATAGTCGCGAATTCGTGCGGGCATGGATGTGAGTGTCCTGAGCAATCAAACCATCGAGGTTCGAAGGCGAAGTTGTTCAGTTACCTTGCAGTACGGAACCGGCCGGATTCATCAATCGTGGTGAAACGTTGCAGCCTGGCGGTGATGCCGCCTCGACAAGTGTGCAGCAAGTGATGATCGAGTGCGATGCCGGCGTCTTCGTCGTCGCCCGCCTTTTTGCGTTCCAGGAAATCCTTGAGCAACCCAATCTCTTCGCGCAGCTCCCAGACTCGACGGCTCCACGCGTAGAACAGGTCGCGGTCGTCCAGTTCCGTCAGTGTTTCAAAGATTGAATACACACGCTGCTGGTAACCGACGAGCCGATCATAATCGTCACCCCAGTTCGACGGAGCAGTGTCCAGCAGCTTCCGAATCAGTTTCTGGAGTTGAATCGCTTCGTCGCCTTCTTCGAACGGAAGGTAGTAGCAGTCGGCCAGAAACTTCAGGTCTTCCACTTTCAGTTCGCCTCGAACGGATGCGTATGAGTCAAGCCATCCGGTGACTGCATCCGTGAAGGCTTTTCGAGGTTCATAGTTGTCCGGGTTGTTGATGCACTCCGCCATCGTGCGGAACGCCACGTAGTTGATCCCGAATTCGTTATTGGCGTTTGCCATGATTCCGCGAACAAGCTTCACCGTTTCGGCCGGTCGCCCACTGTACGGACCGCAGAACAGGCGACGCAGATCGTAGTCGTTGGCGTGCAGGTTGTCCCAGATGACCGGCTTGCGGCCGATACGAGCCGACAGCGAGCGAATTGATTCTGCGTCGATCCTCTGTGAAACAATTTCCGGGCCGGTCCAGAGACATTCAATCCCCGTTGCCAGATGCGTACCAAGCTGGTCCAGGTAGTCAGGTCCGCCCAGGTGGTTGCGGTCCATGCGATCGCAATAGGGAGTCGGACAAAACAACAGACTGCTGTCATCGAACTGTTCTCGCAGCCACTCAAACACAGAGTTGGTCACGAAACACTGAGCCGCCGCCACGGACTCGAATCTCTCCACATCCTCAGGAGACATCCTCCCCGGCAGATCGTCAAACAGTAATGCGAAGTTGCGCGCACCCACTTCGATCAGCTGGCTGAGGCGAGCCTTGACGATGTCCAGTTCAGCACTGTCTGAAAACTGAATATCGAGCCCAGGGCTCAGGCCGTAGATGAACTGAATGCCGTGCGTGTTGCAGGCTTCGATCAGATCGGCCAGCTGCCCGATTTCCTGTTCGTTGTAGGATTCCCGCCAGATCGCTCGATGTTTCAGGTCATCTTTGGGGCAGTAGAAGTAAGTATTCAGTCCCCACTCCGCCATCTGCGGCAACAGGCTGATTCGTTGCTTTTGAGTCCAGGGTTGCCCGTAGAATCCTTCGATGACGCCTGCGTAAAAGTCTTTATCCACGATTGCCAACCTGTTCCTGCTGAATCACGTGATGAATCACTTTCCCTGCCAATGTCACGTCGGACTCATTGCCCAACAGGACCGTCTGAGGGATCCAGATCACATCCTTGCAAACCTGTTCACAAACCGGGCATTCGACATCCCGATAACTCACGCCTTTGTCCGCGAGCGGTGAGCGAATTCCATGAGCCGGACCGATGTGTGCCTTCTGGAAGACTTCGTTCTTGAACAACGGCCGGTACCAGCCGGCGGAAACCGGCACTCCCGCAGCGTTAATGTTCTCAATGATGCGTTCTCGCGCTTCCGTTAGTTCCGGATTCAATCGGAAGATGTACATGTGGTAGCTGCGTCGCGTCATCCGAGGCGATTCCGGTGGCAGGTGGAGACCAGGCAAATCGCTGAGGATCTCGGTGATGAGCTTTGCATTCTTCTCACGGACGGCGATCTGCTGTTCCAGCCGCCGAAGCTGGACACTCAGAATGGCCGCCTGAAACTCCGTCATTCTCAGATTGCTTCCGAGGAAAGCATGGTCATACCAGGCAGAATCCGGCGCTCGACCGCAGTGACTGAAACTACGACACAGGTCGGCGATCTCTGCGTCATCTGTCACCATGATCCCGCCTTCACCAGCGGTGATGTTTTTCGTTTCCTGAAAGCTGAATGTACCGGCGCGACTGAGTGTCCCGGCGCCGCGACCATCCAGTTGACTGCCCCAGGCATGAGCCGCATCTTCCATCACTATGATGTTGTGCTTCGCGGCGATCTCATTGATGCGATCCATCTCTGCAATCAAACCGGCAACGTGTACCGGGATGATGGCTTTGGTTCGTGGTGTGATCTTTGCTTCCACATCATCGGGATCGATACACAACGTGTCCGGACAGATATCGGCGAAGACCGGGATCGCTCCGATCGTGACCACAGCACTCGCTGTCGCAATGAAGCTGTAGCACGGCACGATGACCTCGTCGCCTTCCACGACGCCCAGTGCGCGCAGCAGCATTTCAATGGCGGTCGTTCCGTTGGTACACGTGACGGCGTACTTTGCCCCCTGAAACGCAGCGTATTCCGATTCAAACTTGCCGACACGGTCTCCGAACCACCACTTGCCGGTTCGAAGCACTTCCAGGACGGCGGCTTCTTCGGATTCATCGTGGATGGGCCAGGTGGGCCATTCTGCCTTGCAGATCGGGGCTGACTGGGACGAGGAAGCGGATTCCTGCGACATTGATTTGCCTTGAAAGGATTGTGTTGATGTGGAATTGCGACTCTGCGCGCGGGACGGCGCGATTCGCAGCGGCCGGCTGGTCAGTCCTGATTCGAATTCTGCTCAGATGGTAGCAGCAGTTCCTGCGGATAGTCGACGCGAACAAGGTACAGTCCTTCAGCAGGGGCTGTCGAGCCTGCCATGCCTCGATCCATACTGGAAATCACTTCGGCCAGGTATTCCGGTGGTCGTTGCTGATTACCGATTCGCAGCAAAGTGCCTACGATCGCTCGGACCATGTTGTAGAGAAAGCCGTCGGCTTCGACTTCGAAAACGATCAGCGGATGTTCGGGATCTTCATGCGGGCGAGCATCCAAAGGCTGCCACTGCGTCTCGGTCGTCCACATTTCCGGAGACGACCGTCTTTCGATTATGGCATCCAGAATTGTTCTCACGCTGGTGGCTTTGTTGGGATAATTGGTTTCGAAACAACGGAAGTCGTGTGTGCCCGACAAGGCCGGCAGGGCAGCCTGCATCTCGGCCACATGAAGCGCTCGGCGCGGGCGATAGACGTGCTTGTTGAGAAACGGCGGCGACACCGGGCCGTCCCAAATCAGGTATCTGTATCGTTTGCGGACGGCCGAGAACGTCGCGTGAAACTCCGAGGCCACCTGCTGAGAACGAATCACCCGGATGTCATCCGGGAGGAAGCGCTGGATCGCTCGTCGGAACTGCGGTGCCGGAATGTTGGACTGAGTCTGAAAACTGGCCACCTGTCCCAATGCGTGAACACCTGAATCCGTCCGGCCTGCGCACAGGATCCGGAGTTCTTCTCCTGTCAGACGATGAATGGCCTCCTCCACCTTCTGCTGAACGGTGATACCGTTGGGCTGCACCTGCCAGCCTTGATAGGCCGTGCCGTCATAGGCAATTGTCAGCATGATATTGCGGAAGCTGGCGGGCATGGGCTGGTTTCGGCAATGTCAGCCGATGCCAATGAGAAACAGAATCCCTGGAACTGACGGCCTTGGTAGCCCGGCAGAACTCATATTGCGGGGTGAGGTTGCCGGATCTTAGATTTCGAGCTTCTGCGTTGCACGTTCAAGTGTTGAGCAAATCAATCTGGGCTGAAATCCCTCCTGCGTGCCACGCTGAATTCAAAACTGTCACATGGATGTGCAACATGTTTCTGTCACGACGTCGAATCATCTCGATTGCACTGACCTTTGGTCTGTGCTTCGTCGGAATTCTGGTCGTCTTCAGCGGCTGTCAAACCGTTCCGGGAACCGGACGCCGGCAACTGCTCACGGTATCTGAAGCTGAAGAAAACCAGATGGGGCTAACGGCCTACAAGGAGGTTCTGGAAAAGGAGCCACTGACCGAGAACCAGCGATACACAGAACTCGTGGAACGCGTGGGCCAACGAATTGCGGCTGTCGCCAATCGTCCGGATTTTGACTGGGAGTTCAATGTTATCGAGTCCGACACGCAAAATGCTTTCTGTCTTCCGGGCGGCAAGGTTGCCGTCTACACCGGGATGTTGCCTGTATGTCAGACGGAAGCCGGACTCGCTGTCGTGATGTCTCACGAAGTGGCTCATGCAATTGCTCGGCATGGCGGCGAGCGGATGAGCCACAAGATGGCTCAGAATCTGGGCAAGGCGGCCGTCAACCGGTTCACAAAGAATCAGTCAGAGGACAAGCAGAAGATCGTTATGGCGGCCTACGGTGGATTATCTGAATACGGAGCAATCCTTCCATACAGCCGAAAGCACGAACTCGAAGCCGACGAAATCGGAATCATGCTGATGGCAGAAGCGGGCTATGATCCTTCGGCGGCACCGGAGTTCTGGGAACGGTTCGCCGCACTCAAAGGTGCCGGTGGCCCCATGGAATTCATGTCGACTCACCCGTCCGATGCCCGACGCTCGGCTGCACTCCGCGAGAAGCTCCCTCAGGCCATGCAGGTCTACGAATCTGCTCCCGAGAAGCTGGCTCTCGGGGAAGCAATCGAAGAATAGACGCCACCCTTGATGGCATTGCGCAACCTGCGTCGCTCCCAGTTGACATTCTGATCCCCCGGACTACGCTTCGCGACATCATCTCGATGGCGCTGGGTGTTTTTCGGTGTCAATTGGAAGTCAGGGGAGTTGGTCAGTGTCAAAGAATGAGACACAGTGGGTTCGCTCGCAGGATGCCTTTGAATCAGTCAGTTCACAGGATCTGACGCCTTTGTTGAGCGTATTCGCTCAGCTGCAGGCGAACGCGGCTGAGGCTTTCGAACCCGTTCAGTTTCTTTCCCAGCAATGTGCCAGCCTGGTCGGTGAGTTAAGTGCATCGTGGCTGGCAGTCATTCGACGGATTCCGGGGCCGGATTGGGAAGTCGTCGCGGAATCCGGGCGAGCACCAGAAACTCGGCAGATCGCTCTCTGGGATGAAGCCGCCGATCGTGATGCAGCGGGCTTTTCGGGATCGTCTCCCTGCCACTTCGTGCTTCCCCTTGCCGACAGCGGCTATGGGCAGTTGCTGGTAGGCTCGAGCCGTGCCGCGCCGAAGGAGATCATTCCCGCCGCATCAATGATTGCTCGGGGCCTGAATGTTGCGATTCCGCTGGCACTCAAGCAGGCGGACTCGTCTCGTCAGGTAGACCGACTGCGTTCCACGCTGGATATTGCATCACGTCTTTCCGGCACGGAGGAATCGGCTTCTCTGTTGGAGATCATTGCAGGCGAGGCAACTCGCCTGCTGGACTGCGATCGCAGCAGCATCTTTTTGTGGGATCGCGACCGGAATGAAGTGGAAGCTCGTCCGGCTCTGGGTGTGGCAGGATCGTCGCTTCGAATCCCGGCGAACGAAGGCATCGTGGGAGAAACACTTCGCACTGGACGAGCTGTCACGGTTGGCGATGCCTATTCGGATCCTCGATTCAATCAGGATGTCGATCGTCAGAGTGGCTACAAGACGCGAAATCTGATCTGTGTTCCTCTGCGAGATTCCGATGACACTATCGTGGGGGCATTCGAGGGCATCAATCGAAATCGAGGGCTGGACTTTACCAAGGAGGATGTGGAGTGTCTGGAACAACTCGGAACACAGGCGGCCGTCGCACTACGGAATCTTCGCGAACGCAGTTTGCTGAACCGCAGTCGAGATCAACTGGCCGAGCAGGTCACCAGTGCGGTGGAAATCATCGGCGAGAGTTCCGCAATCACTGCACTCCGCGATACGATTCATCGACTGGCGTCAACGGATCTGCCTGTGCTGGTTTTGGGAGAAAGCGGAACCGGTAAGGAAGTTGCCGCGCAGAGTCTGCACTATCAGGGACAGCGGGCACAATCACCGTTCGTCGCGGTCAACTGCGCAGCGTTGACGGAAACACTCCTGGAAAGCGAACTGTTTGGGCATGAACAGGGGGCCTTCACAGACGCACGTGATATGCGCAAAGGTAAGTTTGAGCTGGCCGACGGCGGCACGTTGTTTCTGGATGAAATTGGGGACATGAGTCTTGGCGGTCAGGCCAAATTGCTGCGTGTTCTGGAACAGAAAGTGATTACGCGAGTCGGTGGGTCTCAGACGATTCCAATTGATGTTCGCATTATTGCTGCAACGAATGCAAATCTGACCGAAGCCGTGCGCGAAAAAAAGTTTCGTGAAGACCTCTATTATCGACTGAGTGTCGTGACACTCGATCTTCCCGCCCTGCGTGATCGTCCTGAAGACATTCTTCCTTTGGCGGAGTATTTTCTGGAGCGGTTCGCAGCTCAGGCACGGCGGCCTTCATTGTCGCTTTCGACGGAAGCTCGACGTCGGCTGCAGGCTCATCCCTGGCCTGGCAACATTCGGGAACTGCGCAATCTGATGGAGCGTGTCGCGTTTCTGTCACCTGACGAGAAGATCGATGCCGACGACCTGGCGTTTATCCTTAGCCCTGATGACGAATCAGGGCAGTTGCCGTCGCTGGATCTGGGCCTGGAAAAAGCAACGCGTGCTTTTCAGCGAGATTTCATTCGACGCAGTGTGAAACAGGTAAACAACAACATGACAGAAGCGGCTCGCCTGCTGGGACTTCATCGCTCTAATCTCTACCGGAAGATGAAACAGTTGCGGATGTCCGAAGTCGACGGTGAGGAATAGATCGCATGGCGGCTGCGAAACCTCAAGTACGAAGCGAAAATGAGCCTGGCATTCTTGCTCAGTGGCGCAGCAATCGAACCGGTTTTGCCGGGCTTTTGCTGAGTCTGCTTCAGCTGATGATGCACGCCTGCTGGATTGGAATTACAGAAGCCCTTGCAGCGCGAGGCGACCTGAAAGAACTTTCGTCTGCAAACTGGCAGGCGTGGTTGATTGTACTTCTTCTACTGGCGAGCGCAGTGGCCACCATGCTGGCGATGTTTCTGTCCCTGCACGGTGCCATTCATGGTAAGCCTCGTACTCCTGCCTTTGCCGGACTTGTGCTTTCCTTCTTCTGTGGAACTCTGATTACCTTCGTCCTGCTGTTGAGTGCCCTTGCCTCCGGAGGATCGTCATGACACAGACGGAAAACGACGAAGCTCAATCCGTTCAGCAGCAGCTTGAAGCAGCGCCCGGCAATGCGGTCGCCGTGATTGGACTCGTTTTGACCGTGGCAGCAATGCTGTTCTGCGGTCTGTTGTTTGGAGCGGCCGAGCAACTGGCGGAACACGAGAGAGAACGTCTGGATCAGACGGCCCGCCAGGATTCAGCAGCCAGCGACGATGTCCCGGCGGAAGAATCTGACACAGTGGAAAAAGAACGCAGCTCGGAGCAGCTTCGTGTTCTGTTGCTGGCCAGCGTTGCAGCAGTTCTGAATCTGGTTGGCCTGATTCTCTGCGTCGCCGGTCTGCTCATCCCCAATCGTCCGCGCGCCGCAGCCATCGGCGGGACAATCATATCAGCACTGCTGTTCGTCGGAGTTTTTGGAGTGCTGGCAGTGGGGACGTTATTTCACTGATAGACGTTCGCTCCAGACAGGTCCTGTACGGTTGATTGCTTGACTTCTGCAGCGAATCGCTGCAACGGACGCGAAATAGCCTGCGCAACATGCATGCCCACGAGTCCGAATGGCTAGACAAGGAAATCAACTGTTCTAAGCGTTCGAAATCCCCTGCTTGTCTGTGATGGAGCAGATCACCGCTTCTTTTCCGGTAGTTGATGAGGTTCCTGAAGGAACATTTCTCTGAAGATGCGACCTTCAATGTGAACAGGATCGACCCCGGCTTCCCGCAGCCATTTCCACGCCAGCATCTGGTTGAGGCAGCTGGTGTCACGTGCGGGGACGAGCCAGTTCTCGATCGCTGCGTCAGTATGGCCGTTTGTCCATTCGAAGTATCCGGCGAACATCGGAATCGCTGTCTGCCATCCCTGTCCAAAGCGATTTGCAAGCTCCTGGACTCGAAGCGGATCGAGGGTTTCGTCACGGCTTGCCTCATTGAACAAAGAGAGCAGCTCCGTCATTGGAGACACTTCTTCAGACTCGACGTCTCGCTCCTGATAGGCTTGAAGGATTTGTGCACAGGCTCCCTCGTCACCGAGTCGATCTGCGAGCAGGAACGCCATGATGTCTCCCCAGATGTAGTAAACATCATCCTGCGAGGGATTGTCAGACATGCGAACGAAAACCTCCAGAGCGAGTTCGTTATCGTCTGTCGCCAATGCGTGCGTAGCATCGGCAAATTCCCACGAGAAGGCCCCAGGAGCGTGATGTCGTGTCAACTGATCCTGCTTCAGTTGCCACGCAGCCTCGAGATCACCCTCGCCAGTCGCCACACACCATTCATATCAGGCCTCCGGCTGATACCGTAGACTTGATCGGCGGACGACCTTCTCGGCGCGTTCAAACTCTCCCACACCGGTGAGTGCATCAGCCAATGCCAACTGGCCCAGCGTGGCCCCGGACTCAGCTGCCAGTTCGGCCCAGGGAACGGCATCTTCGAACCGCCCATCGCGCATCAGCGTACCGGCGGCCTGCCACGCCGCCCGGGATTGGGTTAGAAAATAGTCTTCACAGTCCATCACGTTTTCCAGCACGTTGAGCCATTCGTCAGATTCGTGATTCTTCATATACCAGGCTTCCGCCAGGCCAAGGTAACCTCTCGCGTCCTGAACCATTTCCAGGTATCGCTTGTAGTGCTCAATCGCGCGATCTGTATTTCCAAATGACTTTCGCGCCCGTCCCAGGGCCCATTGGAGGCCGGGATAGTTCGGATACCTTTCTTCCCATTCCTCGGCCTTGTCTGCCACGTTGGCCCAGTCTGTAAGAACCAGTTCTGAGTAGTAGATCGGCGCATGTTCGGAGACATTGTCCAGCCATTTAATCATCCCCAGACGTTCATTGCCCGAGTGGGTGTCGATTTGCCTGCGATACGCTTCCTCAAAATGTCCTGCGTCATACCAGAGGCGCCTGAAATAGTCGCGCACGATTCCCTGCTGAGTTCGGGCGTTAAATGGAAGCGCTCGGAGCATACGGAATCCGACCGAACAGAAATTGATCTCTCGATGTGGAATACTCTCGGTCGTTTCGGATGCGAGCTCTGCTGGTGAATGTGACGAAACCCCGACGGCGGAGTACAGTGCGCTGTATTCACTGTCCTCTACCAATTCCTCGGTCGATTTCACGAATTCATCTGCATCCATTCCGAGATACGATTTTAAGAAATGTGCTCGTTGGCAGACGTGTTGCAGGTTCCATGCCCGGAATGTGGACGCCAGGACGTGAAGTGAAGGTTCATGCTGATCATGCTCACCAGCTTTTTCCAGCAAAGTTGCGACAACCGCAGGTGGTTGACTGTCCGCCAGCTGCGCAAGGACAGTGCCGGCATCCGTTTGAGTCTGATCGTTGGGATCCCTTAACTGCAACTCCCCGGAGACTGACACCGGTAAGTCCACCACGTCTGCGAGATGATCATGGATGGAGAGAAGCTGGACCGGTCTCCCCTGGACACTCAGGCGGTGATTCATCGGAACCCCAGCCGAATCAAATAACCCGGCGATGACAGACTGCGAATACGGAATAATGGTGCGGACCTTGACGCCGGTCTCAATCGTAAAGGCAGACGAAATTGACATTCGACTGGACATGAACCAGAGCAACGCAGCCACCTCGTGGTACTCGTAGTCTTCGTCTTCCGCAAACTGTTGCAACTCCGCAAACTGATAGCGGGTCGACAGACGAAGCAGCGCGAGCCACGGAGGTTCGTCCGTGTTGTCGTTTCGTCGTAGCCCTGCTGACTTCAATGCGGTCTCGACTCCAGCGGGATACCCGAGGAATGCATTCGTGTAGGCTCGATGCCAGTATCCTTCGGAAGAATCTCCAGTCAGGCGAGTCAGACGATGGGCGTAGAGGAGCGACCTCGCTCCATACGCTCGGTGCCGCAGGTCGAGCAGAGGAAGTGACATCTGAGACAGATGAGCGTAACCTCGGGTCAGCCCGCTCAGCACCGCAGCCGATTCCCCGTGTTGTTGCAGGATCCTGTGCAGTTCTCGGACGGCGGCGTATTGTGAGATCGGATTTATCCGGCTGAGCAATGCCTCGACTTCATTCGGCAATGTCTCCAACCCGCCCCTCGGGAGGGGCGAGCGGGTAAATCCCGCTTCCTGCATTGCTGCGACGATGGCATCCTTTGAATTCAACGTGTGTTGAGCCAGTGCGCGATATTTCTTGAGTGAATCGGACTCTCGATTTGACACCGTCCCTTCATAGATCACTCGGTCGCCATGATGGAGCGTGAGTTCGACTTCGGCACGCGTCCACGGAAGTACTTTCAAGTGGAAGCAGTCCGGCGACTCACGATCAACCGGTTCTCCGAGTGTTGCATCGCGAGTCCGGAATCCAAACTCCTCACGTGCAATCATCAGGACGTGTTGTCGGAAGATTTCCCGAACCCACGTGCTGGAGTCAATCGCACGTCCGGCGTCGTTAACCTGCGACATGTCCTCCCAGGTCGCACTCAGCATCATGCGGGGACGAACAGCAGGGGCTTCGGCGGCAGCGACGATTGCTGGCAGCAATCCCATCGCTATTGCCCATGGGATGATTCTGATGCACCATAGAATTCGAATCGGGTTCGTGTTCATGAGGACCTCCGATGCAACTGAACCCTTGTGTAGGAAAGGGTTTCACGCGAACATCGAGTGTAAGATCATATGAGGTCATTCTCGACGTGGGCCCGTCATGTATTTCGCGATTTGTACTGTGGGGCCTACTGGTCAAATCCGCCCCGACGACTCACCGCCGTGTCATGACTGACCTCAGGAATCACGGGGAACGGTTGAAGACTGGTGTCTGCCCCATATTCACTCCGCGTTGTGGTTGTTCTCGATCGGACTTGCGTTAGGGTCGACCACTCGCACGCTGGCTTTCTGGTCAGTTGGTTGTGCTGGCGTGCCGAACGGATCGGCCTGCCATGCGCCGCCGAACTGGTTGATGGTTCGCGCGCGAAACCATTTTGACAGCCGAACCTGCAACCGCGTACGGATCCACGGGATCAGCAGGGCGAAACCGACTCCGTCCGTGAGCAGGCCCGGAGTCATCAGGAAGGCTCCGGCCAGCAGGATCATCACGCCATTCATGATTTCCGCAGAGGGATTCTTCCCCTCAGCGAGCTGATGATGAATGGCCATCCACGTGCTAAGTCCCTGCTGTCTGGCGAGGTTGACTCCCAGCATCCCGGTGAACACGACGACGATCAGGGTCGTGACAAAGCTGGTTCGCTGGTAGAGTTGCATGAGCAACGTGAGCTCAATCAGCGGAACCAGAATGAATGCCAGGACCAGCTTGCCGGTCAAAGAAATTGATACAGTTTCCGTCTTCATCGTGATTCGCGATATCACCTCAGTCCCGTTAAAGCGAGTCTGACGATTCTACTCATCTCGCTGCGTTCCGCACAGTGTCCTGATGCATCCGTCTGTGTCTCGCGAATCTATCATGGCCGGGGGTGTGTCGATTCGTCACAATACACAATGATTCCCGTCCTATTGAGTTCGCCTGATCGCGTGATTCTCACCTGCCTGCCTCTTCCATGAATTGCAAGACTTTCCTCTGGTCCACGTCATCCGGCTGGACACCCGCGCTGACGATGGGACTGCTTGCATTTCTGCTTTCAGTTTCCCGAGTGAATCATGGACTGCTGGACTCACCACTGCCTGCGGGCCCGGGGCTCACCACGGACGAAGGAATCAATCTGCAGCAGGGCGTGTTCCTGTTTGATGCGTTTGAGCGGCATGGTCCGATGATGATGCTGCCAGGATCCAGCCAGCAGGTGTACGGCGACGAGTCGTATATGTCGGACTATGTGCCACTGGGGCGGTTTCTGCTGGGAGCGTCTCACGAGTTGGCATCCTGGTGTATTGGTGGAGCGGAATTATCGCATTACAACGTTCCGGCGGCGCGACTGGGGTCCTCCTGTGCGTTTGCCGCAACAGTGTTTCTGGTTGTGATGTTCTGCTGCCGTCGCTTCGACATCTTAACTGGCAGTCTGGCAGCGCTCCTGCTGATGCTGATGCCACGAGTCGTCGGTCATTCGCGTTTTGCATCACTCGAAACCATGACGACGTTAGCCTGGTTCGCTGCGCTATTGCCGTTGCTGAGCTGGTGGACGTCGGACCGTCCTCCGCGATTCACTCAGGCTGCGATCAGCGGTGTGATGTGGGGCCTGTTGATGTTGGTGAAGATTCAGGGGATCTTCCTTCCTCCTGTCATCACACTGTTTGCATTCTTTATGTTTCCACTAAGGGCATTCATTCCGCTGAGTATCATGGCGATCACCGGGCTGGCGGTGTTCTACTGCGGGTGGCCATGGCTCTGGTTGGATCCGGTCGCAAATGTGTCCTCCTACCTGATGTCGACCACGGACCGTCTTCCGGTAAACAACTGGTATCTTGCGCAGCGGTTTGCGGACAAGGCGACGCCATGGCACTACCCCATCGTAATGCTTGTCATGACAACTCCTCTGCATGCAGTCGCGGGACTTGGATTGAGACTGATTCGACGCCGATTTGATTCGACCGAATGGCTGCTGTTGCTGTCGAGCATCGTGCCGGTGGCGATCTTTTCGATTCCCGGCGTACCGGTGTACGACGGAGTTCGACTGTTCCTGTTTGTCATGCCGGCCGTAGCCATTCTTTCAGCGCGCGGCATCGTTGGGCTGCTTGTGAATGATTCTGACGACTCAGTAGCTGCTTCTGGTAGAAGGCAGCTGGCACGTCCGGCTGTTATTGGAATCTGCGCGTTGTTTGCTGTGGACGCAGTTTCTACTGTGGCTCAACTGGGACCATTTGCCGCAGATGCATGGAACAATGCTCGCTACGTGTTCAATCCAGATCAGCACGTGCTGGAAGCCTGTTACTGGGGCGATGCGTTGAACGGTGACTTCTGGGAACAGGTTCCGGAGGGCAGCACCGTAGCTGTGGCTCCGGTGCTTCATGGAGTGCTGCTGCAGGATATGGAGGCAATGATTCCGGCTGTCCGGGCGCGCAATATCACACTTGAACCGTTCTATTACGAACCGGAAGAACAGCGTGGTCTGGTGCTGCTGATCCATCGTCTTGCCGATCTGCCACCACAGCTTCGTCAGCCACCGCGAAATAATGTTCCACTCGTGGAGGTGCAAAGTGGTGGCCGAATTCTCGCACAGTTGATCGACACAACTCAGACCACCTGGCAGGAGAAACCGGAATGGTAGGCCTGCTGCGATGCACTCAAACCTGCGTGATCTGCCTGTTTCTCTGTGTGATGGTGACGAGCGTTCGGGCAGAGGAGACCGACAGACTCGTCCGAGTAACACTCTCGGAAGCGGCCGGTCAGACAGTGTTCACCGGGCGAATCCTGGTTCGCGCGCAGGATGGCGGGATCCTGTTGGAAGAATCGAATGGAGAACTACGCAACCTGACTCCCGATTCGTTTGATGCCATCGAAGAAACAGATGACTCCTTTGAACGCCTGTCTGCAGACGAACTGGCTGGTCAGCTGATCGAAGAGATGGGACCGGCGTTCGGAATTCGACAGACAGACCACTTTGTCATCTGCACGTCGGCCTCCGATGTGTTTACCGATTACACGGCGGAACTGCTGGAGAAGGTCTACTCCGAATTCTATGCCTTTTTCGATGAAAGGCGCGTGTCTGTTCAGCAACCGGCCGGCCCGCTTCCTGTCATTGTCTTCCGAAGACAGGACGACTTGCTCACTCATGCCGGGACGCAACACCCTGAACAGACCTTCGAAGATGTTCGAGGTTACTACACGGTCCGATTCAATCAGATGTACGTGAGCGACATCTCAGGACGCTCGCCGACGTCTCGCCGCGAGCTGATGTCTTATCTGCGGAAGCATCCTCGGCATACCGAAACCGTTGTGCATGAAACAATCCATCTTCTGGGTTACAACAGTGGCCTGCATTCACGACTGGCAGACAATCCGCTCTGGTTTACCGAAGGGCTGGCGGCCTGGTTCGAACCGTCGACTGGGCGGGGGCCATTACTGTGGACCGGACCGGGCAACACAAACCTGACGTACGTCCGGCATCTGAAGTCGAAACGGACCAGGAGGTCGCTTCCGATTTCACTGCCCAAACTGGTCGGGGACAACCAGGCATTTCTGCAGTCCGACACGACACTGGATGCGTATGCCGCCAGCTGGGCTCTTGTCTATTACCTGCTTCGCCGCGACCGAGAGACCTTCGACCAGCTTGCCGAAGCATTTCAACAGCGGTTGCCGTTGATAGAAGTCGTACCGACTGCGGAACAAACCGTGTTTGCTGAAGCCTGCGAAACTCCGCTGGAGCGACTGGAAGCGAAGGCCGCAGCATTGACTGGTCGGCTGAGAATACGTTGATCCGTGCTGGACTGGCCAGCAGGCGCGATTTGCTCAACCGGCTATCCCAGTTCCGGAATCGGCCGCCCGCCTTCCTGAACAATCGGAATCGGTCGTCCCTGGTTGTTGGTCCAGCTGGCGTTGAGATCGATGCCGAGATGCTGAAAGGTCGTTGCTGCCAGATCCTGCGGTCGAACCATCGCGGACTCAATCGTGCCTCCCCGACGATCGGTGGAACCGATCACCTGGCCGTGGTTCAGGCCGCCGCCCGCCATCACCATCGACATCACGTTCGTCCAGTGACCGCGCCCGGCCTTGGCGTTAATCACCGGTGAACGGCCGAACTCTCCCATCATCAAGACGAGCGTACTGTCCAGCAGACCGCGTTGTTCCAGATCATTGACGAGTGCATAGAGCGTGCGATCAACGCGAGGCAACAACGGTGTCAGGCCCTTCTCGATCCCGCCCCAGCGAACGTCGTCGCCGTGATGGTCGAAGTATCCCCACGCTCCACTGACCAGCACGAACGTCACTCCGGCTTCGACCAGCCGTCGAGCCTGAAGCGCTTTGCGAGCGATGCTTTCTGTTCCGTATGCGGCAATGGTTTCGGGTGACTCCTCGTCAATATTGAACGCCTTCTGCACCTTGCCGGAACGCACCAGGTCGTATGCCTGCTGTGAGAAGCGATCAACGCGATTGAGGTTGGCATCATTGCCAATGGGCTTGCCGAATACATCCAGTCGGCGACGCATCGCCTCTCGTTCTTCCATGCGGTGCGACGCGATACCCTCCGGCAGAGCAAACTTACCCTGCAGTTCTGTTCCCTTCACGGGGGCGTAGTCGTTTCCCATGTGGCCGGCTTCCCAAACGTCCGACTTCCAGGAGTCGGCGAGGCCCACGAATGGCGGCAGGTCCGGATCATTCGAACCTCGAAACTTTGCAGCGACCGATCCCATCGACGGATATCCGCCTCCGTCTCTGCCATCGTTCGTCCGCCGTGCGAGAGGGTTGCCAGCCTGCATCGTGATGGGTGTGTGGTTGCTGGCTCGACAATCGACCGACCGAATGATGGACAGCTTGTCGGCAATGGAAGCCTGCAACGGAAGATGCTCACAAAAACGCACACCGGGCAGCTTCGTGGGAATGGAACCGTACGGTCCACGAATCTCCAGTGGAGCGTCCGGCTTCGGATCCCACATATCCAGCTGACTCGGACCGCCGGACAACCAAAACAGAATCACGGACTTCCTGTCGGCGGTTGGCGATGTACTCACACCGGACGCTGTCTGCAGCCCCAGCATGTGTGCCAGTGAAAGTCCCCCAATTGCCGACATGCCGCTTTCCAGCAGCCAGCGACGAGAAACAGAATTGGCAGAAGAACGGCAGGAACTGTGGTGAGGCAGTTGAATCATGGCAGCTCACGTTTCTGATTTGGGTGTCAGCAGGACCGCACTGGAAGGATCAGCATGATACATGGGGGTTCCGCGATTCACAATGTGTGAACACGTCGAATAGGCGGCTCGGCCATGATCCCACTCCGGTTGCCTGGTGCTTCTGCAAAGGCGAGTCTTCATGGGGAAAGTACTGATTGCTGTGGAATCACACGCCCGGCATTCGCTGTCGAACTTCGTTCGACGCCGGTGTAACATTATTCCCTGCACCGATATCGACTCAATGGAACTCCCCTGTATGACTCTCTGTAGCTCTGCGAACACAACCGGCCGCCGTGCAATCCAACTCTTCAGTTTGCTGGCGGGTCTGAGCCTCAGTTGTCAGTGTCGTGCGGCGGAACAACCGAACGTTCTGCTCATTGCCATTGACGATCTCCGCACCGAACTGGGCTGCTACGGCCATGATTACGTTGACAGTCCACACCTCGATCAACTGGCGGCTGAAGGCACTCTGTTCACTCGCCACTATGTTCAGGTGCCGACATGCGGAGCGTCCCGTTACGCGTTATTGACGGGGCGTAGTCCGGCCAACACCGGCGCTCTTGGGAACGTCGCAATGTACAGCGGAAAGACGGCGTTGAATCCCGAAAAGCAACCGGGGGCTCAGTCGATGCCGGAGTTGTTTCGGCGCAGCGGTTACCACACCACGCTGATCGGCAAGATCTCTCACACGGCGGACGGCCGAGTCTATGCGTACGACGGAACCGGAGACGGTCGTGATGAGGTTCCCCACGCCTGGTCCGAGAAAGCGACACCACTCGGACCGTGGAAACGAGGTTGGGGCATCTTCTTCGCCTATGAAGGAGGACGGCACCGGGAAGACGGCAACGGCCACAAAGACCTCATGGAATTCAAGGCACAGGATGACGACGATCTGCCGGATGGCATGATGGCCTCCGCTGCCATCAGGAAGCTTCAGCAGTTCAGTACCTCAGAGCAACCCTTCTTCCTGGGACTTGGGTTCTTCAAACCACATCTGCCGTTCGTGGCGACTCAACAGGACTGGGAATACTTCAAAGACCGCGACGTACCGCCTCCCGATCATCCAACTGTGATCGATTCATCTCACTGGCACAGGAGCGGAGAGTTCTACAAGTACAATTCGCCTTTCGAAAAGACGAGGCCCCTGGCGCCAGAGGATGCCGTCGAGGCTCGGAAAGCCTATCTGGCTTGTGTGAGATACACCGATCGTCAGGTCGGACGGGTCCTGCGAGCGCTTGAAGAGAACGGGCTCGCTGAAAACACGGTCGTCGTCGTGTGGGGCGATCACGGCTGGCATCTCGGCGAAACGGCTTTATGGGGCAAACACACGCCGTTCGAACGAGCGAATCACAGCACGCTGATTATTCGAGCTCCGGGTGTCTCGCGGCCAGGTGTAGCGTGCGATGCTCTGGTGGAATCAATCGACATCTACCCGACGCTCATTGATCTTTGCCGTCCGACGTTCAACCAAATGACCCATGCGCTGGACGGAATCAGTATGCAGACTTTACTGGACGGATCACGTTCTGAGATCAAACCGGTCGCAACTAGTTTCTGGAAGCGTTCTGTCAGTGTCCGTGACAGGACACATCGGCTGATCGTGAGCCACAACAGGACCGGTCAGGTAACTCGACAGGAACTGTACGACGTCACAAAAACCCCCGATCCCATCAACAACATCGCCGCGACAAGCCCGGAGATCGCACAACGCCTTGCAGTTCACCTGCCAACTCCGCGTGTGGAAGATTGACGAAATAGCTGAAAGACGCTGGGATCACATCTGCTTCTGAACGGAGATTCCCGAACCGGGTGACGAGTTGCACTCATTGAGGGGGCGTTGGTAGCGGATGATCCTGCCTGCTATGTTGCCTGGCAGTCGGCGAGTTCCTTCGCCCTTTGTTTGATTTGTGTTCATTCCATTAATGCAAAAGAAATCGATGGATAGTCAGTCTGTTTTGTTTCAGCCATTTACCGTGGGGCCTTTGGACCTGCGAAATCGCTTTGCAATGGCGCCCATGACCAGGCAGTTTTCTCCTGGAAATGTCCCGAACGAAAAGGTCGTGGCCTACTATGAGCGTCGAGCTCGCAATCAGGTGGGCCTAATCATTTCAGAAGGCACCTGCGTGGGACATGATGGCGCGAGTGGTTACGACAATGTGCCATTTTTCTGCGGTGAGCAGGCACTTGCTGGCTGGAAACAGGTCATCGACGGCGTGCATGCCGCCGGTGGAAAAATGATTCCTCAGCTGTGGCATGTGGGAGCGATCCGCGACCCGGAGAACGATGCGACGTCAGACGCTCCGGCCTACAGCCCGTCGGGACTCGTTCGTCCCGGAAAAGAACGTGGCGTTGCGATGACTCAGAAAGATATCGACGACGTCATTACCGCGTTCGCCCAGGCGGCGGAGGACGCACAGCGATTGGGATTCGATGGAATTGAAATTCACGGAGCGCACGGATACCTGCTGGATCAGTTCTTCTGGGAAGGAACCAATCAACGCGACGACAGGTACGGCGGCGACATGGTGCAGCGGACGCAGTTTGTCGTGGAGATTGTTGAAGCGATTCGAAAACGCGTTGGCGAAGTGTTTCCCATCTGCCTGAGATGGTCACAGTGGAAGCAGCAGGACTACGAAGCCCGACTTGCCAGTACCCCGGAAGAACTGGAAGCGTTCCTGGCTCCGCTCTCAGCAGCGGGAGTCGACATTTTTCACTGCAGCACGCGTCGATTCTGGGAACCGGAATTCGACGGTTCGCCGATGAACCTGGCCGGATGGGTGAAGAAAGTGACCGGCAAGGCGACCATCACCGTTGGCAGCATCGGACTGAACTGTCAGTTCATCGACGAGGAGCAACGCGACATGGTCGACCAGTCGGGAGCCGACACGGGACGACTGGCTGAACTGACTTCTCGGGTGGCTGCTGGTGAATTTGATCTGGTGGCCGTCGGGCGAGCGCTACTGCAGGATCCGGAATGGGTGTTGAAGGTTCGCGATCAGCGGTTTGATGAGATGAACGACTACACCAAAGCGTCGTTGATGACGTTGGTGTAGGACGCAGGGCGGTTGTCATCCTCCGCACTGACGTCGCGCAGTTCACCGAATGCTCGGTGGGCCTGTGGGCGTCAGAAGTATCAGTTGTTGAAGCGAGTAGGATCCGGACTTAAGCTGCTGTTACTTTCATTCCGATCGTCGTCAGCGAGACCATTCTCTTATGCTCAGCAAGTATCGAGTCGTCATCGTGTCAAACATTGCCCTGATATCATCGGTTGCCGGCGTGGGGACAGCGGCAGAAGTGCAGCTGACATTCGAGCCCCACACTCACAGCCTGGACAATAACGACAATTTCTCGCCGGACGACCAGTGGCTGGTGTATGACACTCGAACTGAAGAAGGTGGAATTCAGGAAGGAACCACGATCGAAAAGGTCCACGTTCGCACCGGAGAAATCGTCAAACTGTACACGGCGCCCGGTATCACCAGCAGCGGGCCGGGTGTGGCTGCAGCCAGCTATCATCCCACTAAGACACAGGTCGTGTTCATTCATGGGCTGCTCGATCACACGCCGGATCGTCCCTATGCTCAGTGGCGACGTTTTGGGATGTTGCTGGATGAAGCCCGGGGTGGAAAGGCGTCGCCTGTTGATGCACGAGACGTTCGCGCGCCATTTACTGTAGGAGCGCTTCGAGGCGGGACGCACCGGCACGAGTTCAGTGGCGACGGTAAGTGGATCGGCTTCACCTACAACGACGCGCTGATGGCGGACAAAGGCGAAAAATACAATCTGCGGACGATTGGAGTGATGCGACTCGATGATCCCGTCGCGATCAATGGTCCATCAGATGGTTCCAACTTCAATGGATCTGCCCGCTGTGCTCTGGTCGTGAAGGTTACGCCCGAACCGCGTCCGGGTTCTGACGAAATCAAGCGTGCTGCCTGGGACAGCTGGATTGGCACGCACGGATACAGACGAGCTGATGGAAAGTTTCAGCGTGCTCGGGCCTTTCTCGGGACCGTAGTCACCACGGATGGTGAGGAAGTGCAGGACTTGTTCGTCGTCGATATCCCCGAAGAGATCACCGTTCCCGGAGCGGATGGTCCACTTGAAGGCACCGCCGATGTCATGCCGATGCGACCAATCGGTGTCAGCCAACGGCGTCTGACCGATACGACTAAGTCCAGGTACCCTGGCTTCACCGGCAACGTTCGTTCTTCTCCCGATGGCACGATGCTCGCCTGTCTGGCAAAAGATGACGATGGTATCGATCAGGTTGTGATCGCATCGCCGCTGGATGGAAACCCTAAGCCGCTAACCGCGTTTGACACATCGGTTCAGTCAGACGTGCGATGGCATCCAAACGGACGGCATGTCTGCTTTGTTCAGGGAAACGCTGTAATTGTGGCAGACGTCAAGACCAGGCGAGCACGTCCAGTGACGGAAGTCACCACTGAGGCACCTTTCGCTCTTGTCTGGAGCAGAAAGGGTGACAGCATTGCCTTCAACCGCGCTGTCGCAGAACAGGAGTCCGGAGAGAAGTTTGCTCAGATCTTTGTCGTCGACGTGAAGGAATCAGACCTGCCGTAGGTTTGAGGAGTTCCGGCCGCTTCGGCGGACAGTTCGCGCGTCCTCGTGAACATCGGCGCAGGCGCATCGTTTCCGGCGAAGCGGAAAAGATTTCGCTGCGATCGCGCGCAGAAGAAAGCTCTGCAGGTTTTGCAGCACAACGTCGCCTGCTTTTTTTCAGCTGAACCATTTGTGTGGGGGAAACTGCGGATTGACTTCGGCACAGGCGCTGCAGAGTGACGAGTCGCCGCGTTCTCTGTGCGCCGTGTCGTCTCCACGAAGCACGCAGAACAATTGTCGATTGGCAGATCATGCCGATCCGCGACGGCGCATCCCTCTCTGGTCAGCAAAGCCCTCAGTTCTTATGACAGTATCTGTCGCCGATCTTCTCATTGCCCTGCCTGCAGGCAACCTGCCACCCTCGGGGCAGACTGCATCGCTCGCGGAACACTCCCAATCTGCGGGTGGAGACTTCCACCGTGAGTTGGGACAGGTGTTCCGAGTTCATTCTGCGCACGGCGAGGCAGAATTACAGATTCAGTTGGCGCCTCACACAACGCGGCCTCAGGCATCGGCCGAATTGCTCGCTGACGGCGCTCAGCAGCTGGTTGGCAGTTCTGCGGACATCATTACGCAGTTGCCGCCGTCAATTGTCGACTTATCCGTCAATCTGCCAACGCTGGTTGATCCTTCCAGCCTGGAAGGTAACGGCCCGGTTCGCCTGGATCTTCCGTTGGCCTCGTTTGAGCCAGTTGCAGAACGTCAATACGAGATCACTCGGATTACAGACGTTGCCAATGCGGAACGTCCGACGGATGACCTGCTGATTGCCCGCGTTCAGTTCGGGACAACGTTTCATCCTCAGCACTTGGGCATCCACGGTCAACGCTCCCACTTTGGGCCTGCCGGCCGTTCCGGCCTGGGAAGAACGCTGCTGGAATCAGCTCGTCTGGTTGAGCCAGTTGGAATCGACCACGCGACATTGAGCGGGTCATCGACCGAAGGGCCAGCAGAGAGCGCTACGCTGCCTCGGGGATTCGCTACAACCGCCAATCGCGACTCTGATCTGTTTCAGCATTTTCCGGTCGCCGTTGCCGGAGCGTACGGCAGCCAACTCGATCAGGTCGAACAAGGCGAACAGACGGATCAGGTGGACCGCCCGTCTGAGATCCAGCTCATCCTGCCGTTCAGTGCGCAAACGCGTGCGACCGAAAGTGAAAACCGGAAAACTGTTGGCCGAGACGCGTCCTCCGATCCTGTTCCGGCTGAGCCTGCTGACGGCACTCATGAAGCCGATGTGGAGTTGGACGAAGACGTCATCGCTCCTGTTTCTGCAGAAACATCGGATGATAAGACAAACACCGATGATGTGCTCCCTCAGCCCGCAGCCAAAGCACTGGAATCAGTGACTCCTGTTGTCGTGCCTGATCCGGATGTCGAGATCACGCGAACGGAAACAACGGTTGAGCTGCCACGGCCCGCTGACCCGCCGGGGGTCATAACAACAACGGACGTTGCCCCACCGACCGTGGTTACGACCGAAACGGACTCCGCATTCAGCAGCAGCGCTCCGTCGGAGCAGACTGAAGTGCCTGTGGGGGAAGTCGCGGTCGGTCCTGTCGATGAGTCTGCTCAGACAACAGTGACTCTCGCGGATGGCACGGAGATCCCGATTCAGGTGGATCTGGATGTGCGGCCAGCTGCGGTGCCAACGACTGGCGATGCAGTACTGCCTCACTCTGGTTCTGCCGATGAGGTGAAAGCGGTGAATTCAGAGCTGGTTGCCGTTGCACAACGTGATGAACCCCTGCTCGATGCCACTGCGACGAATCCTCTTCCCGACCCGGAATTGTGGCGGCCGGCTGAACCGATCCAATCAGTGGTCGGAGCCGATACACGACAGCCATCGGCAGCAGCTGTTGAGCACACTGACAGAATTCTTCCGCCTCATCGTGTTCGCCCGGCAAACGTTTCGCGTCCTGTGATACAGACGGCGGAGGCCCCTGTTGTTGTCGGAAGCACCGCTCAGTCGCCAGCGGATGCGATTCGCCGGATTCAGGACGAACCAGCATCTGACAGCGCGGGTCGAGCCGCTGTACCGTCCGAGGTTCCACAGCCAGCCAGTACCACGCGATCCAATCGCACACCGTTGTCTCAGGATCACCGACGCGTCGTCCGGCCAGCTGTGGATGCATCGTCAGTCGATACGGCTGACGTGCCGGACGCAGCAGTTCCTCCAACGGCAGGCTCAGCGGAGCCCGTGAGTCGCGAAGTTCCTGTTGTTCTGCCATTCACCGGACAGGTGGCCGGTGCCGTCACTCGGTCATTGGCACGAGAAGCGTTACCTGTCGACACCGTTCGTGAACTGACAATTCGACTGGATCCTCCGGAACTGGGCGCGCTTCGGATTCGAATGAGGGCGACTGATGAGGGGATGGCAGTTGATGTGGAAGCTGCGGATGAAGTGACACTGGAAATGCTGTCGCGACGAGTTCCCGAACTGGAACAGCTGCTCCGCATTGAAAAGGCGGGCGTTCATTCTCTGACCGTCAATCGGTTGTCGACTGATGCACAAGATCAGGCGATGTCGCGAAACGGGGACAATTCGTCATTTCAGGCGGGAACACAGGGCGACCGTCGTGGAGAAAATGATTCGGGGTCTCGTCGTCATTCCGATCAGGCCAACCGACGACATGAACTGGCTCAGCAGACGCTGTCGCGACGACCGCGCGTCGGCATTCGAGCCTGACAGGAAGACAGACGCCGACGAGAAGTTATTGGATAGAAAAAAGGGGAAGAGGCATGGAAGTATCAGGTTTCACAGCGGCATCGGGACAGGCACAGTTCCTGGAACTGTTTGTCGCTCAACTTACGAATCAGGATCCGCTCGAACCAGTGGGGCAGCAGGAGTTTCTCGGCCAGCTCGCACAGTTTTCGACAGTCGAGGGACTCGAAAAACTCAACGCGCGGCAGGAGGAATTCAACACCCAGTTCTCGGAACTGCTGCAGCTGCAGTTGCTCAATAACGGTTCTCAGCTACTCGGCAAATCGGTGACTTTCGGCGAAACTGGTGAAACAGGAATTGCCACAGAAATTCGACAGGACTCAGGACAGGTACTGGTTCGCATCGGCGAACATCTGATTCCCGTCAGCGACATCGATGCCATTGCGACGCCAACAATAGAAACACCAGAGGAACAACCAGTTGCTGAAAGTTAATCCATTCGTTTCTCCGTGCCTTTGTGCCTCCGTGAGAGTACTCGTTGGGCGACTGAAGTCGCTCGCAGAGGCACGAAGGCACAGAGAGAAGACGTCGCCTGAGACATCTACTGAATTACGACAAAGAATCAAGAACGATCGTGTGCCACTGGCTCTGCCAGTGTGTTTCTGAACACAAGAGCACTGGCAAAGCCAGTGGCACACAAGGAAACAATGCAGACCAGATAGTCGGCTCGACACGTGTCGTCTGGTTGAACCAACAGAAACTCTTCAAGGCTTCTTTTAGAAAGGGACTCAAACATGGCCAACGCACTCCTCACAGGCATCTCCGGACTTCGTGGACACCAGAAGATGCTGGAAGTCATCGGTAACAACCTCGCGAATGTGAATACCACCGGATTCAAAGCATCCAGAATTCTGTTTTCGGACCTGGTGTATGAAACAATCCGCAGCGGAACTTCAGGTGACAATCAGGTGCTCGGGAGTATTAACCCGGTCCAGGTCGGGACGGGTTCTCAGGTGGCTCAGATTGACCATCAGTTCAGTCAGGGGAATCTGGAACAGTCCGGGGAAGAGCTGGACATGGCTCTTTCCGGAGACGGATTTTTCGTCGTGGCAGGTGGTAACAGTGAATTGTTCTTCACCCGTGCGGGAGCCTTCACTTTGACGGAATCCGGAGTCCTGGTGGATTCAGCCACTGGGTATTCCGTGCAGCGCATCGGAACAGTGGGAGAGCCGGATTCGCTCAGTCTCGATCTCGATCCCGCATTCCAGGTCCCGGGCGACGACAGAATCCTGATTCCCAAAGGGGCCGCTATTCCCGGATCCGTGACAGAAGTCATCACGATCAGCGGCAATCTGCCTGCAACATCCAATGGACCGATCGCTGAGACGATTCAGACATCGGCACCGTTCCTCACCGGTGGTGCCGCAGCGACCGCGGCCACTACGCTCAACGCATTGGATACGAATCTGATCAACTACGTGGGGGGCGACGGAATCGTCATTGCCGGTAACGATCACAACGGTACACCCGTGCTCACGACTCTGTCCGTCACCGCGACAACCACTGTTGGTGACCTCGTCGCGGCCATCGATGCAGCGTACCCTCAATCGACGGCGACGCTCACGGCGACTGGACAAATCCGAGTTTCATCAGGCACTACCGGGCCCTCACAACTCAACCTCCAGCTCAACGACGCGCCCGGCAATACGGGTTCGACCACGTTCTCATCGCACAACTTCCTCGACATCGCTGTCGGACAGGATGCCGACTTCTTCACGAAATCGCTGGAAGTCGTGGACGAACGAGGTCTCACACATACGATCGGCTACACGCTGACAAAACAATCCGACGCGACATGGACCCTGGACGCCACAGTGGATCCATCAGATGGAACGGTCATCGATGGAACGGTTTCCGGGATCGAATTCAATGCCGACGGATCATTTCGGCAGGTTTCCGGAACCGGCCTTGGTGACGCAAGTCTGACACTTCAGTTCAGCAACGGAACGGCGCCTTTGACGATTGACGTCAACCTGGGGACGTCCGGAAGTTTCGATGGTTTGACGGAAGTGGGAGCCGCGGAATCCATTGAAACAGGAGCCGACGGGTTTGAACCCAGTACGCTGACATCTGTCCAGGTGGACGCCAACGCAACCATCTACGGAGTCACATCAACGGGCCGACGATTTCCGCTTGCTCAAATGGCCATTGCCCTGTTCGGTAATCCCGACGGATTGAGTAACGCCGGTAATAACTTCTTTCAGGGTTCGCTGGCCAGTGGTACGCCGCAACTTGGAACGGCGTTGTCGGGTGGCCGTGGCTCTGTTGTCTCGCAACAGCTTGAAGGTTCCAACGTTGACCTGACTGCAGAATTCACAAAATTGATCATCGCTCAGAGAGGCTTTTCTGCCAACGCAAGAACGATCACGGTGACCGATGAAGTTCTCGAAGAACTGACGAACCTGATCCGATAACAGGTAGCTGATTCAGTGAGTTGAGGCTCACGAAGCCTCAACTCACATCGCTGCAATCTGTCTGAGATCCCAAGTGACGTGGATGAGATTCGATGCAAGTCATATGAAAACGGTTCGATAAGGATTCAGTCCCGTCAACTGCTCTCTCTGGCTGTTCTGTGTCGTGCAACATTGCAAATCTTCATTACAGCCGACCGTTGCTCGAGCATCACGTCGGCTGTCGCAAAGCTGTCGTCCAACCAACACAAACTTCACTGAGTCGTCTCCAGCAGAAGATGTTCGCTGTATCTCCGGGTCGTGGTACGACTCATGCTGGCGGCTGGCCCTGCTTGGCTCCGGGTGTTTATTTGTTCTGGCTGCGATCGTCGGAGTGATTCTGCCCGGAATACCAACCACACCATTTCTGCTGCTGGCGAGTTGGTGCTTTTCCAAGTCGTCTCGCAGGTTTGAAGCAGCCCTTAAACGATCTCCGATTCTCGGCCCGTTCCTCGACAGCTGGCAGCGTCATCGAGCTGTCACGCGGCGAACAAAGCTGGTGGCTTGTCTGTCGATTGTAGTGATGACATCGGTGACTGTCTTTGTTGTGTCAGTGGCTGCTGCAGTCAAAGTGGTCACGGTCGTTGGAGCTCTCTGCGGAATAACGCTGATCCTGCGACTTCCATCCATGACGCCCACGAACGCCTCTCGTTGACTGAAGTCTTCGGCGTTAGAGCAGACGCGTGTCAATTTCACGCCTCAGCGCGACACGCTGTCTCGTCTCCAGGGGAACCAAACGGTCGCAGTTGTTTGCGCCGTTGAATGGCTGGCACAATTTCTACGGATTGGATCTGCTCGAATACCCGTATTCTCAGCCCGCTGACGAGGCATACCTGCCGTAATTTGGGCAGTCTCCACGCAAGTCACATCGGTCCTGTTCGATCACGGTTGCACAGTTGCCCTCTCTTTTCATTGCCGCTGCTGTTTGTGCTACGAACAAAGGACGTCGTTGTGGAAATGCTTGACGAAATTGTGTCTGAGTTCCTCGTGGAAAGCTACGAGAGCCTAGACCAGCTTGACCGCGACCTCATGGCGCTGGAAGAAACGCCGGACGATCTTGACCGAATGTCCAGCATCTTTCGCACAATTCATACGATCAAAGGGACAGCCGGTTTCCTGGCGTACCCGAAACTCGAAAAAGTTGCCCACGTTGGCGAGAGTCTTCTGGTTCCGCTGCGTGATGGCGAACTCACTCTGACAGGTGAGATTGCAACCAGCCTATTGGGCATGGTTGATGCCATTCGGTCGATCCTTGCTCACATCGAAGGCGGTGAGAGTGAAGGAGATGAATCGTACGGCGACCTGATTGCGACACTCGAACGACTCAAAACCGGCGATGATGCACCTTCAGCGGCTCCGAAAGAAGAACCGGCCACTCAGGAAATCCCGGTAGAGGATGTTGTCGAAGAACTGACAGCAGAAGAATCAACTCAGGCGGAAGATGAAGCCTCGCCAGCCGCTCCCGAACCGGCCGCCGCTGCTGCCACAACGATGGAGCCGAAGGCAGCAACACCATCCGGCGCATCGTCGTCTGACAGCAGCAAGAATTCAGGCGGCAAAGGATCGTCGCTGGCCGATTCGTCGGTTCGTATTGATGTGCAGTTGCTCGACAAACTCATGAATCTCGTGGGTGAACTCGTACTGGCGCGCAATCAAATCATGCAGTTTAGTCAGACGACTGACGATTCCGGACTGGCTGCAGCCGCGCAGCGAGTGAATCTGATTACATCGGAGCTGCAGGAAGGTGTCATGAAGACACGAATGCAGCCAATCAGAAATGCATGGAGCAAACTGCCTCGCGTCGTTCGCGATCTTTCGCACAGCTGTGGAAAGGAAGTCCATGTCGAAATGGAAGGAGCGGACACCGAGCTGGACAAAACAATTCTGGAAGCCATCAAGGATCCGTTGACACACATCGTTCGCAATTCCGTCGACCACGGAATTGAGTCATCTGAAGACCGTGTTGCGGCGGGTAAACCAGCCGCCGGAACGTTGACGCTTCGAGCGTACCACGAAGGTGGTCAGGTCATTATTGAAATCGCAGATGATGGCGGTGGAATTGGAGTGGATCGCGTTCGAGCGAAGGCGATCGAAAAAGGGCTGGTCACAGAAGAACAGGCACATGCAATGAGCGATCGCGAAGCGGTGCAGCTCATCCTGTTGCCTGGGTTCTCAACGGCTCCGAAGGTGACCAATGTCTCCGGACGCGGTGTTGGAATGGATGTTGTCAAGACGAACGTCGAGAAGATCGGCGGCACGCTGGACATCCAGAGCGTCCCCGGCGAAGGCACCACACTTCGCATCAAAATTCCACTGACACTGGCAATCGTTCCGGCACTGGTCGTCACTTGTGGTGAAAACAACTACTGCCTTCCTCAGGTCAGCCTGCTGGAACTGGTGCGACTGGAAGAAGATCGCGCCGTCAACGAAATCGAAATGCTTCATTCGGTTCCCGTCTACCGACTTCGCGGGCAACTGCTTCCACTGGTCTATCTGGATGAAGAACTGGGATTGCGTCCGCCTCGAACGGACGAAGATCGTAAGGTTCCGGAAGCTGTCAACATCGTTGTGTTGCAGGCAGAAGATCATCAGTTCGGACTGGTGGTTCACGATGTCAACGACACGCAGGAAATCGTCGTCAAGCCATTGGGGCAGCATCTGAAGAACATCAGCGTCTATGCCGGTTCCACCATCATGGGAGACGGAACAGTTTCACTGATTCTGGACGTGATCGGAATTGCCAGACAAAGCAGTGTGATTACCGAACATGCAAGTCGCCTCGCGAGGGAAACCGGACGAGAGCATTCGGAACAGACCAGTGAGAAGACATCGCTGCTCGTCGTCGCTCCAACAGAAGACACTCGAGCGGCTATCCCGCTGTCGATGGTTTCCCGACTGGAAGAGATCAACGGCTCTGACATTGAACTCTGCGGACATCAGCAGGTGGTTCAGTATCGCGGCGAAGTGATGCCACTGGTGTCTCTGAGCGAACACGGCCAGATCAACTCGGAAGACGAGACAGTGTCACTGGTTGTCTACAACGGCGGACACAATGTCGGCGTCGCTGTGGGAAGGATTGTCGACATCGTCGAGCACGCTTTTGGTGATACTGACGTGCATACCACAGAACCTCAAATCATTGCGGGACGTGTCACACGGATCGTTGACCTGTCGCAGACCGCAGCCGGGGCATGACACAGACCATCGTGAATCTGAAACTGGATTTTAGTGAGTAGTCAGATACGGAAACAGGACATGGATTCTCAAAAATCATTTTGCACATTCAGAGTTGGGCCGATGACGCTGGGCGTCGAAGTTCTTCGTGTTCAGGAAGTGATCCGGGAACAGACCATTACGTCGGTTCCACGATCATCGGATGCGGTCTCGGGGCTGATGAATCTGCGAGGGCAGATCGTCACCGCTCTGGATCTCAGACGATGTCTGGATCTTCCGGCTGGAGACGCAGATCCTGCTATGAATGTGGTGATTCGAACTGCAGATGACACGATCAGTCTGCAGGTACATGAAATTGGAGATGTTCTGGTGGTGGACGCGGATCAATTCGAGCCACCACCGGAAACACTTCAGGGAGCGGCCAGGCGCCTGATTCGAGGAGTTTACAAACTCGAAACAGGGCTGCTCATGGCACTGGACACGGATGCTGTTCTTTCTGCTGCGGCGTAAACGATTTGTTTCCCGCTTTTCACGATCGCCGTTGCGGAACTGATCCGCAGCACTTCCTCTTGTGTTACTCAAGCTTACCGAAAAGGACTGAAACCAATGACTGCTACAACTCTTGACGCTCCCGTAGTGGAAGAAGCTGCCGGCGCAGCTCCCTCGAGCAAGCCCGCTGCAAAGAAGAGCAGCGAACAAACATTGATGCTCAAGGCATCGATGGTCGACAACGCCGTGTCAAACATCATGTTCGCGGATAAGAATCTGACGCTGCGGTACATGAACAAGGCATCGGTGGAGACCATGAAGAAGCTGGCTCATCTGCTGCCGATTCCAGTCGAGCAGATGGTTGGTGCTTCCATCGATATCTTTCATAAGAATCCCGCCCACCAACGTCAGCTGCTTGCAGATCCGTCCAATCTGCCTCTCAAAACGGAAATTCAGGTTGGACCTGAGATTCTGCGACTCGCAGCCAGTGCCGTTCTGAATGACGATGGTGAATACGTTGGCCCAATGGTGGCGTGGGACATTGTCACCGAAGAAAAGCGTAAGAATGCCGACTTTGAAGGACAGCTGAATGCGATCAGCAAAGCTCAGGCAGTGATTTCGTTCGAGCTGGATGGCACCATCATCGAAGCCAACGATAACTTCCTGAACACAGTCGGATACCGTTTGGACGAAGTGCAGGGCAACCATCACCGCATCTTTGTCGAATCTGACTACGCCTCCAGTGCTGAGTACAAGCAGTTCTGGGCTGATCTTGGCAAGGGTGAATTTCATTCCGGTGAGTTCCAGCGAGTTGCCAAAGATGGCAGCGAGATCTGGATTCAGGCGACCTACAACCCGATCTTTGATCAGACCGGTAAGCCTTACAAGGTTGTCAAGCTTGCCAGTGATATCACAGCACAGAAACAGCTGCAGATGGAAGCTGCTGCTGGGGAGCGTGAAGCGGAACAAGCTGCAGAACTGCGAGCCAAGGTCGATGAATTGCTGGCTACGGTTGCTGCCGCCGCTCAAGGTGACCTGACAGTCGAAGTGACTGTCAAGGGCGAAGACGCACTTGGCCAGATGGGCGAGGGAATCGCGTCACTGCTGACGGATCTTCGCAGCAGCATGAAAGAAATTGCTGAGAACTCTCAGACACTGAGTGCTGCATCAACCGAACTGTCTGTCACAAGTGCAGAGATGCAGGCAACTGCAGACAGCACATCGGAGCAGGCCACAACCGCATCCACAGCATCTGAGCAGGTCAGCCAGAACGTGCAGACGGTAGCGGCCAGCGTCGAAGAGATGAACGCATCTATCCGAGAAATTGCTCGAAGTGCGACTGAGGCCGCCAAGATTGCCGCCAAGGCAGTCGATGCCGCCGAAGACACAAATGCAACCGTGACGCAACTCGGCGTCAGCAGTGCAGAAATCGGCAAGGTTGTCAAAGTGATTAACTCAATCGCTGAACAAACCAACCTGCTGGCATTGAACGCAACGATTGAAGCAGCTCGAGCCGGCGAAGCGGGCAAGGGATTCGCTGTTGTTGCCAACGAAGTGAAGGAACTGGCCAAGGAGACTGCCAAAGCGACTGAGGACATCAGCCAGAGAATCGAATCGATTCAGGCAGATACTCAAAGCTCTGTTAGTGCCATCGGTGGGATCACAGAGATCATCAACCAGATCAGCTCTGTGTCCAACACCATTGCTTCTGCGGTTGAAGAACAGACGGCAACGACTCAGGAAATTTCACGAGGCGTGGAAGAAGCCAACGGTGGCACCAGCCAGGTTTCTGAGATTCTTGATGCGGTTGCTGAGGCGGCCAATGTGACGAAGGAAGGAACTGCAAATACACAGCAGGCTGCTGCAGAGCTGTCAGAACTGGCAACATCTCTGCAGACGCTTGTCAGCAAGTTCCGAGTTTGATTGATAAGTGGTTGAGTCCGAGGGCATCTGCCTTCGGGCTCAGCTGCATTCTGCATAAGCAACTACTGTTACGGGACCACAACGAAGCTGTGATGTCAGCAGATTGTCGCTGACATCGTTCAAAACAGGTTCCGAATTGATTTCCAGCGAGACAACTATGAACGCTTTGATCATTGACGATTCACGCGCAATGCGACGAATCCTCACCAAAATCGTAAGTCCTCTGGGATTTGCGGTCACTGAAGGTGAGCACGGCCAGGAAGGTCTTGACCGCCTTCACGAAGGGACTGAATTCGAAGTCGTTCTTGTTGACTGGAACATGCCGGTTATGAATGGACTTGACTTCGTTAAGGCTGTTCGTGCTGAAACTCAGTTCGAAAGACAAAAAATCGTAATGATTACGACGGAAACGGAGCCAGCTCAAATGGTACGAGCGCTCATGGCGGGGGTTGATGAGTTCCTCATGAAACCATTCACAGCTGAGATGCTGCTTGAGAAACTCAAATTGATCGGTGTGCGAATTCCTGAAACGCAGGATGCTTAGGTTCGCCCGAACCGAACTGTTCGACCTTAAATAAAACACCTGTGGTAGAAAACGATGTCTGATCACATTCGCGTATTCATTGCAGATGACTCTGCAGTCGTCCGAAGAATCGTCACGGATACGCTGCGGAAAGCTCCGGACATTGAAATTGTCGGTTCCGCGAGGAACGGCCAACAGGCCCTGGAACTGATCGAGGTCAAGAAGCCGGACGTTGTCGTGCTTGACATCGAAATGCCAGTGATGGACGGTCTGACTGCATTAAGAGAGCTGCGCAAGACAGATCGCCGCACGCCCGTCATTATGTTCAGCTCCCTCACGACCCGTGGTGGGGTTGCAACACTTGATGCACTTTCGTTTGGTGCAAGTGATTACGTGACCAAGCCGGTATCAGCCGGAGCCATGTCGGATTCTGTTGAGTACCTTGAAAAGGAACTCGTTCCCCTTGTTCTGCAGTGGGGCCTTCAGAGCCGACAACGACGTATTCCGGCGGCGGCGCAGATGCATCCGCACATCCCCACACCGGTCCAGCGTCCTCCGGCAAAACCGACTCCGATTGAAATCATCGCGATTGGATCGTCGACTGGTGGGCCGAATGCACTGGCGGATGTTCTGAAAGGCATTCCCGGAGACATCGGAGTACCAATTGTAATCACACAGCATATGCCAAAGCTGTTTACCAAACTCCTCGCGGAACGTCTGGACAAAATCTGCCCGTTGACCGTTCGTGAAGCAGTGCACGATGCGCCAATCCAGCCCGGGGAAGTGTGGATTGCACCTGGCGATTACCACCTGAGTCTTACCAGCCGTGGGGGAATGACTTATGCACAATTGGACCAGGGACCGAAGGAGAATTCCTGCCGTCCTGCTGTTGATGTCCTGTTTCGCTCTGGTGCAAAACACTGTGGACAGCACTGCCTGGCGGTTGTTCTGACAGGTATGGGGAAAGACGGTCTCGAAGGCTGCCGAGCTTTGGACAAATGTGGTGCTCCAATCATTGTGCAGAATGAAGCGACGTGTGTTGTCTGGGGGATGCCACGAGCAGTGGAAGAAGCCGGGCTCGCGAATGCCGTGCTGCCTCTGACAGGCATCGCTGATGAAATCATTCGGTATGCCAAATCGAAACGACGACCAACAGCAAAGTCACCCTCTAAAGAACCACTTCATCTGGCTGAATCCATCTAGTCACATCTTTCGGGCAACAGCACTCACCTGTGGCTAAATGACGTCTGCGATCTGCAGGCACTGGAACTTACAAACGATGACACTCACAGCACCTGACATTTCGTATCTCCAGCAATCCATCGTAAAGCGTTCCGGAAACGTGATCTCGGATGCTCAGAGTTACCTGCTGGAAGCCCGCCTCGCACCGGTTGCAAAGGAGGCTGGCCTGGCTGACGTGCATGCCCTGGTGAAAGAGCTGCAGGGCAATCCGGTCAATCCGTTGCATGATACCGTCGTCGAAGCCATGACGATCAATGAAACCAGTTTCTTTCGCGACATGCAGCCCTTCGACGCACTTCGAGATCAGATTCTTGGTGAGTTGATTGAGAAGCGAGAAATTCGCAAGACGTTGTCGATCTGGTCAGCGGCAACATCCAGCGGGCAGGAGCCGTACAGCATCGCGATGTTGATTCGCACTCATTTCCCGCAGATCGAAGACTGGAAAGTGTCGATTCTGGCGACCGACCTGTCAGATGAAATGGTCACGCGCACTCGTGAAGGCGTCTACAGTCAGTTTGACGTCAACCGAGGTCTGCCTGCATCAATGCTGGTCAAGAACTTCGATCGTGAGGGACTAAACTGGCGTGCAAAACCCGACCTGAAACAAATGATTCAGGCTCGCAAGATGAATTTGGCCGAGAAGTGGTCGACAGTTGTTAAGCATGACATAGTGTTCATTCGAAATGTGCTGATCTATTTCGATGTGGCGATGAAGGAAACAATCCTCAATCGCATCTACGAATCAATGCGGCCTGATGGATACCTGTTCCTGGGTGGTGGTGAAACTCTCCTTCAACTGGATGTTCCATTTGAACGCACCTTAATCGGAAAGATCGTGTGCTTTCGCCCGATCGCAAAGTAGGAATCTAAGTATGGCTACAGATTTACAATCAATGCAGCAGATCATTTCGAGCGTCTTTGATTCGATGCTCGACATGCCAACAACGCCCATTGATAACGGCGAAAAATACTCCGAACTGCGACGGATTCTGGCTGCGATTCGGATTACGGGTGCAATCAATGAGCAGATCGTTGTTGAGGCACCAGTCGAAACAGCGTGTGCGATCGGTGAAACAATGTTTGCTGCCGATCCGGGTACGCTCGCAGACGACGAAATCTCTGACGCTGTCGGCGAAATCGTCAACATGATCGGTGGCAACGTAAAAGGCATGCACGAAGGGGACTCACTGTTGTCTCTGCCGTGTGTGTCGGAGCAGGAAGGATACTGCGACAAATTCAATCCCTGTGAATTCACATGGGTTGCCGTTGGCGGACATCCACTTCTTGTGCACTGGCAGGATATGGAAGCGGTTACCGCATAAAGAACCATACCTGTTGTACAATACTCAACTGCTGTTACATCTTTGTGAAAGAATCGATCCATCATGAAAGTTCTCATTGTAGATGACAGTCGCGCAATGCGCATGATCGTCAAGCGAACACTCGGCCAGACTGACGTTGGCAAGTGTGACATCGTCGAAGCCTCCAACGGCGCTGAAGGTCTCGCTCAGGTTGAAGCCGAACGGCCGGACCTGGTGCTTTGTGACTGGAACATGCCTGAAATGTCGGGCATCGAGTTCCTGAAACAGCTCCGTGAGTCAGGTTCCGAAGTCGCCTTCGGATTCATCACGTCTGAATCAGGCGAAGACATCAAGACACTGGCAATGGAAACCGGTGCTCAGTTCATCATCACCAAACCATTTACCGCACAATCACTTAACGCAGCCCTCGTTCCTGCTACTGCGTAAATACGAAATCCTTAAACAGTTCTGAAACTTCGGAGTTGTCAACATGTCAGCCGTCTACACACTTCCGTCCGGTGCTGAAGTTGCCGAATTGATGCATGGGCTCTTCGGCTCAGCAGTGACATCCGTCACTCCACCAGAGGCATCCGTTCATTCCATTGCAGAGTACGTCAACGACAGTGGCAGCGTCGTCGGGTACATGGGCTGCGACCTTGCGGGAGGATGCCGGCTGGGAGCTGCCCTGACCATGGTGCCTGCAGGGCGCGTGGATGAAGCAGTCAAGGAACGTCAGGTCCCGGATACGCTCTCTGAAAACCTGGACGAGATTTTCAACATCTGCGTCAATCTGATCGCTTCACCCGACTGCGGTCGCGTGGTCCTGAAACGTGTGTTGCACGGCGAGTCTTCATCTGATTTCGCTGCAGCGGAATCAGGCCTGTCAGCTGCGGCAGATACAGTCACTGTGGGAATTGACATTCCACGCTACGGTGTCTGCAGGATGGTCATTGCTCGCTCCTGCTGAACAACCGGTGAGGTACAATGAATGGGAAGCTGGTGTGCAAACCAGCTTCCCATTTTTCATTTCACGCTTTGTCTTCCTTCAGACCATCAGCAATATCAATGCAGCCGTTGAAATCCTCAGGCGGCCACAATTCGGGCGACTGGCTTTTGTCATCCGGCACTCTTGCTGCACCGCCTCTTCTGCCATCTCGCGTGCCGCTGGTGATGGATCCAAGTCAGGGAGACACGTTCGGTACCGGGTCTGCTACCGGTAGAGCATCAACGCTTCTTCCATCCGTGCTTTGCCGCCTTCAAATGCATCCTGCCATTTCTGATCTGTCAGTCCGGTGGCCTCCATCGACATCACGCGCGCCGCAGATTCTCTCTCAAGATCATCGACACGACATTCGAGTTGCCACGCAAGCTGGTTCGCCAGATTGAGTCCATGCGTCAGCGGAAAATCGTACATGCCTGGTTCATGGTGGTATTGAATCGCCTTCGTCAGCGGTTCAGGCAGATTCCAATACTGAGTGATCACAGCTCCCACTTCCGCGTGGTTCACTCCCAGAACCTGCATCTCCACCGCGGCATGATGTGATGTGGAACTCATCTGCTTCATCTCAAAGAGATGTTCGGCACCGATGAATTGAGCCAGAACAGTCTTCCCGAAATCGTGAAGCAGCGCGGCGGAGAGGAAATCGTCACTGAACTGGCGGGGACACTGCTGAGACAGCGATTCGGCGAAACTCAGTACAGCAACACAGTGTTCCCAGTAGGAAACTGCAGTGAGTCCGAACACACTCAAATCGAGATTCGACGCTGGCCGCACTGCCGACGACATCGCAACGGATTTAACAACTCCGGCACCAAGCCGAGTCACCGCTCCGGCAACCGATCCAACGTTCGCGTTGTGGTACAGCGACGAGTTGGCTATGCGAAGCAGCTGAGCGGCGAGTGAACTATCCAGTTCGATGGCCTTCACCACATCTGCCATCGCGTAGTTCGGATCTGCGAATAATTCTGAGAGACGGGTAAACGTCCTCGGGAGTGGTGGCAGGTCATGCGCAGCTTCCACCAAAATCGCGTGGTCTAATTGGCTCGCCAGCATTTTTCGGCTCCTGTCGTACTTTTTGTGTTCTGGTCTTGTCGGTATCGGCCTTCAGGGTGCGTGCACAATGGATGATAAGCGTGCGATCGCCTAATAAGCGTGGAACACCTAAGGGGGGGGGGGATATCCTGCTCTGTTTTGCATCTTCCTCGGATGTTCGGTCGCCACAAGACTCTAATGGTGCGTCAATACTGTTGATGACCGGCTGTATGTGGGCACCCACGTTCGGCGCATGTTCTGACCTGCCAACAAATCGCCCAATCGTCACAAAACCGCAGTTTACATTGCGCGAACTCATGAGTCGTCAGCGCTCGACGCTGCCGAGTTTTGTACAGATGTACAATTGGCGCACAGGGAATTTCATGTCACCGTTCGAGCGAGAATTGTCGCATAGAGCAGTTTATTTATTGTCGAACACGTACTGGCTCGCGGGAATGCCTGTTAAAAAGGGTCTTTCGCGGCCGCCGCGGCCACAAGGCAGCGTAATACGCTGTAAATGATGTTTCCTGGCTCGCCCAGCTGTTCCAGCAAGTGAGCAGTACGTTTTATTTATGCCATTTTCGCGCATCCAGATACATGATTCATCGCTCGTTCTCTGGGTGAACCGGTCATGATACAGCGTCACAATTTGTAGCCGATTGGACATTGAATGAGATTCTCTGCTGCTGCAGTTTCTGGATTGATATTCCTGGCCGGCCCCGTGAGTGCCGCCAGTGAACGCGCTGGCACTGTTGAACGATTACGAAGCGATATCGAGTTTTTCGCTGCCGATGAACAGGAGGGCCGCGGAGTTGCGACCGATGGAATTCAGCGGGCTGCCGAACGGATCATTGCGGAATACGAATCGATCGGCCTCAAGCCAGCCATGCCCGATGGAAGCTGGCGGCAAACATTTGATGTCAAGATTGGCACGATTGGTCTCACAGACGACACCCGTGTTCGTTTTCGACGATCCAATGGAACACTGCTGACCGGCGCTCCGGCCATCGACTGCCAGCCGCTGCTCAAAGGCGGAACCGGAACTTCGACCGGGGGACTTGTCTTTGTCGGCTACGGGATCAGTGCGCCGGAACTCAACTACGACGAATATGCAAACGTCGACGTGGCAGGAAAAACGCTGATCGTGATTCGGCGCGTTCCCGGGCAGGGAGATCCGAACACTCCGTTCGCCGGTGACGAAATCAGCTCACATGCGTACGTGGATACCAAGCTGCGGCTGGCAAAGAAGAATGGGGCGGCAGCTGTTCTGTTTGTCAATGATCCGCACACCACTCCGGATCCCGCCGCGGAAGATCTGGTCGACATCGATGGTTTCGGCTCGCGTGGAAATGGCCCTCCGTTCATTCAGGTCCGTCAACGGTTCCTGAATCAGTTGCTCGCCGAACATCCCATCCTGACAACAGACGGGACTGTGCTGACGACATTGCAAGCCGTGTGTGACCATCTGGACAGGACATTGACACCGTTGTCTCAGGAGATGGGCTCGTGGTCGACAGACATCAACATTGGTTTCACCGGAAAGACAGTTAAGGCATCCAATCTGGTCGGGGTTGTTGAAGGGGAAGGTCCGCATGCCGACGAAACCATCATCATCGGTGGGCATTACGACCACATTGGCTTTGGCGATTACGGTTCGCGTGCCAGAAGCCGTAAAGGCCTGGTTCATAATGGCGCCGACGACAACGCGAGTGGAACGGCGGCGGTTCTGGAACTGGCAAGAAGAATTGCAGACGGCCCACCTCCGGATCGCCGAATCGTGTTCATTTGTTTTTCCGGCGAAGAGCGAGGGCTTCTGGGAAGCAAACACTACGTGCGGCATCCCTTGTTTCCGCTGGAAGACACCATCGTCATGCTCAACTTTGACATGATCGGCACCGTGCGGAACAACCGTGTTGAGATCAACGGCGTGGGGACAGGAGCCGAATTCCTGCCACTCGTCCAGCAGGCTGATGACGAATCAGAACTGGAAGTGAAGGTCGTCGCCAACTCGTTCGGCGGCAGCGATCACCTGCCGTTCTATCGCAAACAGATCCCGGTGATGTTCTGCTTCACGGGAGTGACCGACCGGTATCACACACCGGACGACGACATTGAAATGATTAACATGGACGGTGTCGCGGCTATTGTTGATCTTTCGGAAACACTGTTCCATTCCATCGACCAGATGGAGTCGCGCCCCACGTTCCGCCGGACGTCACGAGGGCGAAAGAACATTGCTGTCCTGGGAATCCGGCCGGACCTTTCCACCCTTGGTAATTCTAAAGGAGTCCGCGTCCTGGGCGTGCGACAGGGCTCTCCGGCTCGAAACGCGTCTGTACAGGTTGGCGACGTCATTGTTAAGATCGATGACAAAGAGATACATAGCTACGCGGATCTCAACGATTTCCTGCGGAAGTCGTCCGGCGACCGAAAAGTGGTCGTGTGGGTAAATCGGGATGGCCAGCGCATCGGTCTGCACGTGACTCTCGGACAAACCAGTCAGTAACTTCTCCAACCGGAAATGACAGCATGGACGCGGTCAGCAGCTCGACAACCTGGCGTGTGAACCACCCCCTCTTTTCTGCGGCGTGGATTGCCGCATCGCTCTTGCAATCATCGGTGCTGGGAATGACACCTCCGAGGACGGCTGCCAAAACACTGGCAGCCGACAGTGTAGACGCCGACCGCTCGTCACTCGGATTTGAACGGTCTGAAACCATCGTCATTCGTGGCGGGAAAGCGTTTCGAAGTGACAAGCCGGTTTCAGCGGCGAAACAGCCACGTGCCGGAACGAGTCCCGGCTCAATCCGCTCTGCTAAGAAGCGGCCCGTATCGAACCCCAGTTTGCAGCTGGTGAGTGGCCAGGCGGGGATTCGACTGCCAACGCCAGGACGTGGTTCAGAAGATCCTCAGGAGGTCCTGCCGGAACTGAAAGGAGCGCCGACTCCGGAGGCACCGACTGTCAGCAAAGAACGCCGCGAGCATGTTCGACGGATCATTCAGAGAATTCGTCCGAACGCCGATCCTGACACGGTCGACATCTGGATCGAACAGTTTGCATCTTTGCCGGATGGTAACATCGAGTTCCTGGTGTCTCAGTCTTCGCTGCTGAAGGGGGCATCCTCCTTACCGTCGATACTGGGTGCTTCATCGGAATGGTCATCGGGCCTTTCGGTATCGGATTCAACCCTTGCGTCAGACGATCTGATGATCCAGCCGGCAACCATGTCCGGGACAGCGAAGTCTCACAGCATCGTGTCGCGGAATCTCGCCAATGCGATGACTGTCGGTTACCGCGAGGAACTGGAACTGAAAGCCGCTTCGGCATCGGTCGTATCCGGACTCAAACGCTTCGCCATCTTCCACCATGGCACAGGCCCGACGGTGGTCACGGGCGGTCCGCTGCATCTGGCCATTCAGACGCCAGGAGCCGTCTTCTTTCAGCTGGAAGATGGTCGACTCACTCGCAACGGGATGTTCAGCCGACTGAGTGACGGGCGAATCGGTATCACGGAAGGATCATCTGTCGTCGCACTGAAGGATTCACCCATTGTGAAGACTCAGGCTGACATAGAGATCAGGCCCGATGGCACCGTCATTGAAGCCGGCAAACGCATTGGGAGAATTGCGTTTGCCACGGTACAGCAACCCGAACGTCTGGCATCAACCGATGGCGTGTATTTCCGGACGAAAGCGAATGTCGTGACGGCCACGGAAGTTGAGTTGCAATCCGGGGCACTTGAACTCAGCAACGTTGATGTCCCGCGCAACCGGTATCTTCAGTTTGCACAACGGCCGTAGAATCGACCTTTAATCTGGCCTTGGGGCGGGGGGTTCTATTTCAGGCGATGTTGCGATTGCATGCTCACGCAAGCCAGAGCACGGACGCCATCAGTCGTCCGGAAGTTCGGCAGACCAGACGTTCGAAGTAGCGATCCCAGAGTTGAACGGCGGCAGATTCGTCCCCCTGCTTCAGATCGCGAATCTACATCGAAACAGACTGGTCGAATTGATCGCTCATGTTATCGCAGTTTGTCAAAGAGGCGATTGATGCCGCGTCCGAGTTGTTCGTCGATTTCACTTTGAATCCGCTGACTGCCCGCATCCTGCAGCAGCCGACTCAGATCGATCGATGGGCTGCGGATTGTGCCAGCCACCGGGACCGACACCATTCGACCGGCTCGCGCATCATCCGAACGTTCGAGGGGAATATCCAGCGTCATGTTGATTCGTTGATCGAGTCCCACGGATCCTCGTGTTCTCAATCGATAGCCTGACAGTGCCAGAAGAACCTGATCGTGTGTCATCACGCCATTTCGCAGCTCGCACTGAATGGTCTGCTCGGGAAGCGTGAGGTCTCGCACGACGCTGCGACGATCGGGACGCAGCAGGTCGACGGCCTGCAGCAGGGGCGTGAGTGATCGGCCGGGACTGGCGGTCGCGTTGTGAATCCGGACGGTCCCGGTCATTTCGCTGCTGTAAGGTGCATCCATCAGATACCGAAAACGCTGCACTCGGGCACTGATCGTCCCGTTGACTGATGCCGCATCGGATAGAAGTGGCGTGACATAGCCCATCCATTTGCTGCAGACCTCCGGTGTGAGTGTCACGTTTTCAATTCGACTGCCGGCTCCCAAAGCCAGTTCTTTGGAACGCAGGTCGTAGTTCGCCATCGCATGCAACTCGCCTCCGTTAATGGAACAGCGAATCGGTTCCGTCTGCAGTTGTCCCTTGTCGACTTGAAAGACGGCAGTAGCCGGCCCAAGTTCGATGCCGTCCAGACTGGCAGAATCCCAGGCGAATTCACCGGCCACATGAAACGGTTCGGCGGTCGATGGTCCGCTGCCATCCCAGGTGACGGGAGCTCCCTGCAGCGTCAGTCGAGTCTGTTTGCGGCCGCTGAGCGATACGGCACTCTGAGATCCGTCCACGAGAACTCGACTGAGGATTCCCAGATCGTAGTCTGCATCCACAACGAGATTCGTCGTCATCCAGTTCTCCACAGATTCCAGCGTGCCGCTCAGGTCAGCCTGCAGGCCGGGAACCTGCAATCGTCCTCGACGAATCACATAGTGACCGGGGCTGGAATCCGTATCGATGTCGAGTGCCAGGCGAGCGTGATTGATGGATGTCGGTGAATAGACCTGTCCGGGATTTGTTCGAGACGCGGTGCTGCCCGGATTCACCTCTGCCACAACGGTCAGGCGTTCCGGCGGAGCGGCGTCCATTTGAAGTGCGACGTGCGATTCGCGTGCGAGGAACGAGCAGTCAATCCACGGAGCCAGGAGTCCGCGAACGGCCGCGCCGGTTCCCTGAGCCAGCAACTGTCCTTCCAGCATACTCAGTAGTGGCTTATTCATGCGGATTGCAATGGCGGGTGTTTCCAGCTGCAGGTTGTCCGCGGTGACCTTCACGTCGCGAAGACGGCATTCGTCGGTCGTCGGCATTTCAACGTGAGCCGCCAGATCCACATTGCCTCGCACTCCAGGTGCTTCGATGTCCACGAACTGCCCCAATAGACTCCAGAGCCGATCCATGTTGACGTTCCCCCGGACGCTCACGGTATCCGCTGACGCGGGAGTCGCCGTGACTCGTCCAAAGTCGCCTGACAAAGTCGCCTGATTGAGTGACACAGATGAAAGACTCAACGGCCCGGAACCGTTCAGTCGCAGCGACTCGTCCCACCGCAGTGTGCGACCGTTGTGCTGGGCGACGATAGGCGATGTTTCCAGAACGGCCTGCCAGCTAAGCGGTGCTGATGTGGCTTCAGAACTCGGCTCCGTTCGAGTCCGCATCGCGAACCGAGCGGTCCCCTGCTGCAGCGACAGACCGTCGCGGAGATGTAGCGTCTTCGGAAGCATCTCCGCGATGGCGACAAGGTTGATTCGCCCATCAACGTTGATCTGTCCGGCCGCAGCTGCCTGCGCCTGCGAAATAACTTCAGAACGATTGTTGCTGTCACTGCCTGCCTGATCCAGGATCGATTGCAGAAACCGTTCCGTCGGCAATCGAATTTCGCCGTCGCCGCTGAGTCGGGCGAATGGACAGTCGGCGGTGAGTGTCTGCACCACAATGCCGTCTTCAGCGATGGCAAGTCCGCAATTGGCGTCCAGCGTCCGCACGTCCAGTGCTTCGCCGCGATCCCACGTAGGTTGCTGCCACAGAATGTTGGCTCCCTTCATTGCAAATCGAAGAGCCATCCCGGCGGTCGGCACATCTCCCAGCATCATGCCTTCGGCTCGCATTGAAATCCGTCCCCGGCACCGGACGCCGGGACTCAGTTGAGCCACCACGGGTTGCAGCGTTTCCAGTTCGATACCGCTGGCCTGAAATCGAATCGCGTGGCGAGAAGAATCTTCAGCTGCTTCCAGTCGTAGCTCGATTGTTGGTGCAGCATTGGATTGCGCGTGGTCAACAGGATCAATCTGAATTGGCGAGTAGTCTGCAGCCAGGTCGTCCAGACGAGCCGCGATGCGGGGATGCATGGTTGGTCCCTCACCCGCCATTCGCGCATGTGGCGACGAGTCGGAACCATCGTGATCGCCGACGGCCGCAAGCAGGGAGACATCCGGCAGTGACGCACTGGAATTCAGAGTTGAAACACGGCACTCAATCCCAGAGATGAGGACTTCACTTGTATAGCTGTGGTCAGTCGTTTGACTGTCCTGAAATGCGGAGTCCGCGTTTGGACGACTGGCGACTGAAACGCGTCCCCGTTCAACGGTAATCCGACATGGAAACGTCGAACCGCCGGATTCACTGGAACCACTCAGATCTTCTATCGCGTCGCTGAGATTGGAATGCTCGGAGGAGTCGATCAATGTGAGTTCCGGAGACGTGACAGTGGCGTCGATGTTCTTTCCGAAACAGGCCGCAATCTGCCACAGCGGGCGTGCTGTTGAAATGCGTTCAACGGTAAGCATTGGAGGTGCGTCTTGTGCCCATTCGCGTGTGTTGGAAATCCGCAGCCCCCGACATTCCACCGGAGCCCACCAGTGAACGTTCAACTGTTCAAACTGAGTCACCTTTGCCAGTTCCGGATGAACCCACGAGAGTACCTGCGCTCCAGTGCCTGTGATTGACACGACGCTTGGAAGAATCCCAATCACAATCGCAACCAGCGCGAAGAACTTCCACCACTTCCAGGACGCCCGTGAAGTTGATTCATCGATCTCGTCGGAATCGTCGTGTGGTTCACTCATATCGGTACTCACTCAGAGCAGTCTGGTTTTTGCTGTGGTCGTTCCGGCTCGTGGCGTTGCCTGAACCAGCGGCTCTTACACGTTCGACGCGGCCACAAGTCATCGCAATAAGCTACGGAACTACAATGGACTCTGATGTTCATCGACCGATCGGAACGAGGGGCCTGAGGATGGTTGCTGGTCAGTCCGCCCAGCGGCGAAATCTGCCGGTTCGTTTGCCCTCTGCACAGGCATTGCAAGGTCAAAGGACGATACGGCAACCGCTTGCGTTTGCTCGGGAACACTCCGACAATCGCAGGCATGTCGATCACTACGCCTCCCGCCGATTCATCATCCGACTCCGTCACTTCAACGACGTTGCTGGAGCGAGTTGTTCAGCGGGATCCGGAAGCGTGGCAGCGTCTGGTAGCGCTGTACGGCCCGCTGATCTTTCATTGGGCACGGCGTCAGGGAATGAGTGAACATGACGCGGCCGACATTCTGCAGGATGTGTTCGCTGCGGTGGCTCGGTCCATTCAGCGGTTTGAACATCGCAGTCCCGGATCGTTTCGATCCTGGCTGTGGTCGATCACTCGCAATCAGATTGCGTCGTGGTTTCGTGATCGCGCCGATGAAGCACCGGCGGCGGGAGGCACAGTCGCCTGGCAGGATCTGGCCAATGTCGCAGAGTCGTTGTCCGACGATCCGGACGAATTCACCGACCGCTCAGAACTCACCGCCCTGCATCAGCGAGGTCTGGAAATCGTGCGCAGCGAATTCGAAGACCGCACGTGGCAGATCTTCTGGCGCGTGGCCGTCGACGAAGTCCCGACAGCCGATGTGGCAGAGGAATTCGGCATCACCGCCAACTCCGTCCGGCAGAACAAATCCCGTGTTCTGAGAAGGTTGAGACAGGTTCTGGGTGAGTAATCACAAAATGCTGTCGCGCTTTTCCGTTTACTTAAGTAGCGACATTGTGTGACCAGACTGCTTTGACCCTCACCGGATATCTGCCGTGGAATCAGACAACTGCCATAGCCCCGAGACGCTGAAGGCATACGCACTCGGACGACTTCCGGACGAAGAAGCGGAAGCACTCGCCGACCATGTGGCCGATTGCCCGGTTTGCGAAGAAACGCTGGCGGGGTTTGACGACACAGCCGACTCGTTCGTGGGAGCCGTGCGAGAAGCCGGCGACGGTACAGAAGATGCGGCCGCCGCGTCGGATCGCCTGGATACCGCTCTCAGGCAGATCGCGAATCCCTACGACCACGATTCGGAAACGACCAGCCCGGTTGCCGAACGCATTCGAGACTACGAGCTGCTGGAGCCACTCTGGCGTGGCGGCATGGGCACCGTCTACCGCGCACTGCACCGCAGCCTCGATCGAATCGTCGCCGTCAAACTGTTGCCCGGCCGCCGATTGCGAGCACCTCAGGCAGTCGAACGTTTCCGTCGGGAAATGAAAGCGATCGGTCGATTGAATCATCCATCCATCGTCCGAGCCACCGATGCCGGCGAAGTGGACGGAACGCACTACCTGGCGATGGACTACGTTGACGGCATCGATCTGTCGCGTCTGGTGAAGTACATCGGGCCGTTACCAGTGGCCGATGCCTGCGAAATCATTCGGCAGGCGGCGCTGGCTCTGCAGTACGCTCATGATCAGGGCCTGATTCATCGTGACGTCAAACCAGGGAACCTCATGCTGGAAGCCGGTGCGCCGAGTCACGGGCAATCGCCAGCGGTCACCGTAAAGGTCATGGATCTGGGCCTGGCACTCTTCGGAGCCGCCAGCGAAGCAATCGATGAACTCACCACGGTCGGTCAGTTGATGGGCACGCTGGATTACATGGCTCCCGAACAGGCCGACAGCAGCCACACCGTGGATGCCACCGCCGACGTCTACAGTCTGGGAGCGACACTGTTCAAGCTGCTCACCGGCCAGGCCCCGTACGAAACCTGCGAGTATCGAACTCCACTGAAGAAGATGAAGGCGCTGTCACTGGTCGACGCTCCGAGTATCACGAATCATCGAAGCGATCTGCCCGCAGGATTGGCGGACATCATTGATCGAATGTTGTTGCGAGATGCCAGCCAACGGCCTCGGACGGCTCAGGCGGTCGCCGAATCACTGGAACCATTCTGCACCGGCCATCAGCTGGATGATTTGCTGCAGCGAGGCATTAAAGAACGCGAAGCGCGCCGTATGTCAGATCGGGCAGCCGAAGCTCCCGCTGAACCGGTTCCAGCAACGGGACACCGTACGGTGCGGCCGGAGCCTCATGCTTCCACACCGAAACCTGCAGCATCTGGTCGGCAAGGCGGAGGATTCCGTCGAGTCATCGCAGTGTGCGCTGGTTTGGCGGGCATCATCATGCTCGCGGCGGTCATCTGGCTGCAGACGGACAAAGGGATGCTCAAGATTGAATCGGCCGGCGATCAGGTACCGGTCGAAATCCGTCAGGGCAGTGACGTGGTCGAATCACTCACGCTGGTTGCCGGAACCAATCAGGTGCAACTCCGTTCCGGCCACTACGAAATTGTGTTGCCGTTGGAATACGACAATCTGAAAGTGCAAAACGGATCCGTGGAAATCCAACGAGGCGGCAACTGGATCGCCCGAGTGACCGAAACGACAGAAGAAGATCCCGTAGTTACCGAAGCTGCACAACGGCAGCCGATCCAAAAAACAGACGAACTGACCTACGAAGGACAAACCTTCGATGAATGGAAACAAACCGTCCAGACGGAACGAAGTTCCGTTGAACTCACCAAAGCAATTCAAGCGTTGTGTACTCTTGGAAAAGGCAGTCGCGATGGCGAAGCAACGGAAGCAGTCCTTGGGGTTATAGCAGCGATCGACACAAGGACTCATTTGGCGTCGTTGCACTACGGCCAGAGTATCCTAACGACGAGACCACACTCCCTGTTACTAATAACTGCAGTTGATCAACTCCGTGACTTGCACGCTGATGCTGTTGTCACAACAGTCACAAACACACTCCGAAGCCATGACCCCAATATTGCGTATTTTGTGGCAACATTCCTTGCACCTCAGCGTGATTGGTATGCTCATGTTCATAAGCAGGACTACGGTGACAAAGATATCGCGGTCCAGGATGGAACACCGCTACTCACAGCGTTCTACACATCTGAAGAGTTTGTTGCGTTTCTGGAGCAGGACTTTGAAGCATTGTCCGAGGAACTTCGCATCAACTATCTCCGATTCCTGTCAGAAAGTCGGGAGAATTATATCCGGATACCACGGACCGGCTCACTAACGCCAACTCAACATGGCATTGCAGCTATAGCAATGAATGGAACCCTTGGAAAAAAGAGTCAGGACGTTGCCTGTGCGTTGCTTATTCAACGAAACCCTTCCAGCGATGTCGCGAACGCTATCCTCGGCCTGATCAGGAACACGACCGCAGACGACACTATCAACCCAATTGGTGCCGAATCCTCGTGGGGATACGGCGACTGGTCGAGGCGAGATTTCTTTCGGTGGGTAATGCTGCGAGAGCTATGCGATGAATTGGAAACAGTTACTGAATTGAGCGGTTGGGTCCACGAAGATCGCGTGACATTTGGCTCGATCCTTTCAAGCTTCCGTAGCACAACTCAATCATATACTGCGGGCCCCGGTGCTGGCGGTAGCATGGGGGGCGGGGGATCTTTTGGCGACAGTAGTTGCAGTGTTCCAAGAGGAACGCTGGCGGCAGAGATTCTCGCCTGGATGGGCCCCCGGGCCGCCGACGCACTTCCGGCACTTTACGACAGAATTGCAGCACTTTGTGGCCATCGCCCAATTGAGGACGGGAAATGGGGCTACAAATCAACTCGGCAAACCAGCACGATTCCATCAATGGGCAGTGTACTCTCCGGCAGTTCGGATGAAGCTGGCTTTCCCTCCACCGATGAGATTCTCAACGAACTTGATGCAGTGATGTTCGCGGTTCAACACATCACTGACGCACCTGTGCGTTTTGCTGAAATACCGGAATTCATCTCCTCAAATGCCAAGCCAGTCGCAGTTGGCGGCTATGGAACCACTGCACAGGTATTTCACGTCAGTGAGTTAAACGGCCAGACATGGCAGTCGCTCCTGGACGAAGCAGCGTCGGAGAACCCGGCTACTCTGCAACAACTTTCAGAACTGGCAGACAGTCTGATCGCGTTTCACGATGCGAGTGGGAATCCAAAATCTCAGGCAACTGGCCTCACCCAATCGCTGCGGAAGATTGTTCTTCGTGGTATCCAGCTACGACCGGATGCGGACTCCGACGTTGTCATTGATTCGATTGAATATCTTCGCAAAGAATCGCCCAACAAGCACAATGGCCTGTTGACTGAGGTACTCCAGACGAGCGAGTTTCCTCACTGGCAGCAACTCGTCATTGACCGGTTCATTACGTATGACGTGCCAGTGGTTGGAAAACCTCTGCGGGCCGATGGTGACAGCACGGACGAAAAACCCGCTGACCGCTCGAAAACGGGGCTGCACACAACAATCTATGGTGCGATTACCGTCGATCTTACCACAGATTCAGGGGCCAGCCTCCGGAACGCGATTCTGGAGCTATGCAGCCGATTTGACGATTTGCCACCGGAGTTACAACGTTCACTGTTGATCTGTGCCTGTGTGCACCATCTGGATCTCACAGATTTCGATTTCCCAGCGCAGACACTCAACGGTGATAACCACCGCCTGTCAATTCAGGCCGCCAAAGTCATCAAACAGAAGTGGCCATCCGGTGACGCACTGCGACGACAGGCTCATCAGCGACTTATCGACATCGCCCTGAATTCAGAATCACTGGTCGATGTATTAAATGCAGCAATAACATTGCGCTGGTCAGTGGCGACCGACTGGCACCTGGATGATGCGACAAAGATCGTCCGTTTTCTTGTCGATAACGACGGCATGGAGGAACGCACGGTTCAAATCCACGTTCCACAAAGCGAGGAGGTTCATCTCGGCAACGGTCAGGCAGAAGTAACCCTCGGCCTGACAACTCACGAAGTGAACCGACGACTTTTGCTCATGTGGGTATTGAAACATGTGCCATTGAATCTCGTCCAGTCTATGCACGCTGAAATAGTAGGCCTCATGCAGTCGATGCAGGGAGATAGTGAGGATTTAATCGGCAAATCATCATTACAACCACCTGATCCACTCGACCGTCTGGCCAACTATGAAGTCACAAAGGTCTTCGAGATTGATTCCGGCAGTCCTGCAACAGAAAAGCAATCTCCGTAGACGCAGACCTTGCTGTGTGCGGGTCTCCCACCCCCGCACCTGACCTGACCGAAGGTCTCCATCGACAGCACAGCCTCGACAACACAGCGCGATTGGAGACCTGTGGTCCTCGGTGGACGAGGTCCGGAGACCTGCACCCAGCGCCTCAGTCAGCCAACATCGATGCCCTGCGGTCTCTTCCAGTCTTCCCGAGTCAGCAAATAGAACTCCGTCCCGCTCTCATCGTCCGGTGTCGTTTTGACCAGCTGCATTCCGAGTCGCTTCAAGACTCGACGTGAGGCGGCGTTGGGCGTGTCGATGGCGGCTTGGATCTTTGGCAGATGAAGCGTCTGAAATGCGTGATCGCAGACTGCGGTGGCGGCCTCGGTCGCCAGACCCTGTCCCCAGTAGCCCGGCAGCAGGCCGTAAAGCAACTGGAGCTGTGGTGGTTCGAAGAATTCCCGGAAGCCAGCGAATCCAATGATCGGCGTGTGTGTCTTCAGGCGAACTGCCCAAAGTCCGCTGCCTGACTCACTGAAGCGTTCGGCACTCGCCGCGATCTCACTCTGAACCCATTCGCGCGACACGAGTGAATCGTCGAGCAGGAAGCGGCGGACGTCGGCATTCTGAAAGACTGCCAGTAATTGCTCCAGATCGTCACCGACGAATGGGCTAAGAAGTGTGCGACGAGATTTCAGATCTGCTGCAGATGACTGAGTCACACCGTTTCCCGCTGCAAGTGTCATTCGCTGTTCTGTTCCACCGCCTGATCAGGTTTGATTCGACCGATCAGCTGGTAGATGTTGGTGAGAGCGCGGTTCATCATCTTTTCGCCGGCACCAATTTCGGCAGGCGACACGGGTTCATCCGCACCGTAACCTCCTTCGGACACTCCTTCGATCGTCGGAAAGTACATGCTGTGCCCGTTGCAGTATCCGAAGAACAGCGTGGAATCAACATAAGACCGTTCTCTCAAACGCACAGCATGCTTGTGAAAGAACTCCCCGGATCCGCCGACCAGGGCGATGTTGCCGTTGACGACCACGGTGTTGAGTTCTGCCGGAATGCCGGCTCCGAATTCTTCCGCTGCGTTGCGAATGAGTTCCGGAAAAAAGGCAACGGAATACTGCAGCTGAATGAACGCATCCTGAAAGTCGACGCGGGATGCGAATTCATACTGATTCACCTTGCCGGCAACGGACGGGTTTTCGGGCGTTTGTGTCTCAATATTCTCTGCCACTTCCAGCACCCGATCAGCCAGCAGTTCACCGAATGCCTGCGGCCCCTGCACTCCGGAGGGTGTCCGGACACTCGTATCTCCGGCAGCGCCCTGCATGAACACACAACCGGCATTGAGTGTCCCTTTGACCTTTCGGGCCATATGCCCCGCATAGTCGCCGGAATACCGCAGGTCCATCACGTCGGCCATCGTCGGATGAGCCGCATAGTTGGCGACGACAGCGATGGTTGGTCCGTCGACTTCATCAAATCTCATCACTGCCAAACGCGTGTCGGTCGTCTTTGGTTCACGTTTCGTGTGTCGGTTGCGATTCAGTGTGATGTCGTCTCGACTGCCGACTCCAATGCGAGCGGGTTTGGCATTTCCGGCGGCTGCGACGATCACATCGGTCAGCATTCCCGGGAGTGCTTTGGCGTACGCAACCGCTTCGTCAAACGTGCCTTTCCCGTAGCCCGGTTTGTCGATCAGTTCGATAACGGGGCCGTGATGCGTATGACTGCCACTGATGAGCACATGGTCGATGCCTGCCTTCTCCTTCACGGCCGCACGAATCTCTTCCATCATCGGAGCAGTCGGTCCTCGGCCCAGGTCCAGTCCGACGATGGCGAGGCCGGAGTCCCCGGCCTTGACGACAACGGCCCGTGCTTCCAGTACGTCCATTGCTCCTTTTGCTTTGGCCGCATGCCGAGCTCCGTAGCCCCACATGGGTAGCCCCGGAGGTGGAGTGATATCAGCGTCGGCGTATCCGGCGAGAAAGCTCTGTTCGTCGACTTCGTTCGCCTGAACGACAATCGGCAGCAGTGAAACACAAATGCAAAGCAGGGTGGATTTGATGTTCATTTCGTAGCGATCGGAGAAGTTCATAAAGACAAACGACGTCGAGCAGGGAATCGGACTCAGAATGAGTTTACCGACGGGCACAACTCATTGCTTCTGTGGATCCCATCATTGAGTGCCCTGAAGAGAAATCCGTGCAGAAGGCGACTCATTGAGGTAAGACGCTATGCCGTTTCCGGCAGGAACGCCGGCATGTTCACACCGTTGAACGGCTGGAATTCCCCTCGCACCTGGCAGAAGTGCATTTCGCAGTTGCGTGCGCCCCAGTCGTACAGTTGCCGAACGAGTTTCGTCTTTTCCATCGGAATGACAGCCACCGGCATTCGTCCTTTGTGGTGATCGAGTTCAGCAGCGAGCAGCGCTGCAGCATCGTCTTCCGTGCGAGTCACTCCCGGTCCGAGCATGTTCGACGCCGGGTGTTGAGACGACAACAGGAATCCATCGACATCGCCCTGAGCGGATTCAATCACGCTCGCACGCCATAGGCCGCGTTTGTTTTCGATACAGTACTGGTAGTCCGGGATGCGACTGATCCCGCTCACTTCCATTTCCACGGCGGCCATGGCGTCGACATCGTTGAGCGTTGCCGGTCTGACTCTTTCCCGTCCGGGGTGTGTTGCGTTCAGGCCGGATTCCGGCACGTCGAAAATCATATCCTGATAACTGTATCGCGGAACAAATCCATACTTGTTGTACAGCGAAAACGAATCGACGTTGATCGCACTTTGAGTGAGCCTCAGTGCCGGGTACCCGTTTGCATCGGTGTGGTCGATGATGTGCTGCAGCAGTTTGGCTCCCAGTCCGCGACCAAAATGACTGGGACTGACGGTCATGATGCCCAGGCTGACATGAGTATCCCGCGGGTGATAGAAGCAGGATGCCATCAGGACGCCTGTTTCAGGATGTTCGGCAGCGATCGAGCATCCCGGTGTGAGGTCATTATAAGTATCGAAGAAGATTTCCACGTCCTGAGGTTCGCAGGTGTAGATGGCCGGGCAACCGTGGTTGGCGTACCAGACATTGATTGATGCGAAGATGAGTTCTCCAACGGCGTGGCGATCGTTTTCTCTGAGTTGTCGCAGGATGGGTTGCGAATTTGACATGCAGTTTCCTTGTCCTCGATGAGTTGAACTGGCTGCAGTGTATCGTTGTCGGTCCGCCTCGCAAATTCCTCCGGCAGGATGTTTCACGTCCCAAAAAGACAAAACCGGCTGACTCCGTTCGAAGTCAGCCGGTTATGCGTTTTCAGTCAGCGTCTGAGCTGGATACATGGAATGAACTCCTCATGAGTTTTCTTGTTGAGGGACAGTAGAACCATCGTGGTTCCACACAATCCGCTGGTGTCAGATGATACGTCATCGCAGAACAGTTCGTGGCTGAACCGCGTCGAACATCGCACCGTTGAATGACCGTCGCTGCTGCAGATTCTGGTTCGTGTGATTCCTTCCGGAAGCCACGGCCATGTCCTTCAGTTGTCGGCTTTGAGCAACCTGCATCGCTTCGCTCATCACTCGGTCTCCGTTGGCGACCCCATCTGCATCGGTGATGAGAACGTCCGGCGTCACACCGCTGCCTGACATGGCTCGTCCGCTTGGCGAATAGAACCGTGCTGTCGTCAGACGCAGGTTGCCGTTGATCGACTGGAGCGGGAAGTGAGTCTGAACCGTTCCTTTTCCGTATGACTTCTGGCCCACAACGACACCTCGATTGTTGTCCTGAACCGCAGCCGCGAGGATTTCACTCGCACTGGCACTGTCGCCATCGATCAGGACCACCAGTGGGATGTCCCACGTTCGGTTGAAGGTCGCCGCTTCGTGCATGTTGTCATCGTTCAGTCGACCTTTCGTGGAAACAATCGTCCCTGACGGCAGGAATCGGTTTGTGATATCGACGCAGACGTTCAACAGACCTCCCGGGTTGCCTCGCAGGTCCAGAACCAGCGACTTCATTCCTTTGCGGTGCAGCTGCTGCAGAGCCTGGTCAACTTCCTGAGTTGAAGACTGAGCGAACTGACTGAGGTTGATGTAACCGACATCGGTACCGGAAATCATTCGGACATCGTTCACCGTCCATACTCGAAAGCGTCGACGTGTCAGAGTAATCGTTCCGGTGTTGCGACCGTTACGAGCGATCTGCAGTGAGATTCGGCTGCCGTTGTGGCCCTTAATGAGGTCAACCGACTGAGCCATTGCCATCCCGGCAATCGACTTTCGATCAATCGCGGTCACGATGTCGCCGGCTTTCAGGCCCGCTTCCGCCGCAGGACCACCTCGCAACGCTCGAACGAGCAACAGACCATCGTCGTGAAGCTTCACTTCCACGCCAATGCCCACCATCTCACTTTCCAGTGCTGCACTTGGCCCCTGAGTTGGTCCTGCGGGTTCCAGTGCGGAGAACTTGTCCAGCGTGTCCACTGTCGCATTGGCAAATTCGTAGGCCACCATGCCGGGCGTCATTCCAGGGACCTGCTGAGCGTGCTGCATGACGGTCTGCATGACACTTTCTGCATCACTGCGGCTGTTGATATTCATGCCATCCCAGATTCGAGCCAGTGCGTCTCGGAATCCGTCGACTCGGAATGAGTCAGCGGAGATTCCCAGGGCGCGAGTGGCAACAGGATTCTCAAGAGCCAGTCCAAGGTTTCGCAGGGCTCGTCGAACGCGGAGATCGTATGAAGTCGGTTCCAGATGTCGTCCGTCCGTCTGAGTTGATACCTCACGATAGAGTTGCACCGCCTGATTCGTTGACAGTGAACGCACCGTACGAACGGTTGCTGGATTCTGGTACCGCGTTGAAAGGCGTTCCAGCAGCGCTGCTGCATCGTCACCACCATCACGTCGCGGCAGCGGAGGAGTGAGGGGATCGTAGCCTCTGACGGGTCGGTCAGAGCGATCCCAGTATCGCCGGTCGTCAATACGTCGATAAGGCGGCTGGTTAATCAGTCCATAGTCATCACGCAGACGGTAGTCGTCGTGGTACAGGCGATCCGGATTCTGCTTGCCGAGTCGCAGTTTCAGGTACTCGTCCAGTGCTCCGGTGTTGTGATCGCGAACCGGGTCGGTGATTCGCATCTCGCCACCTCGGTAGCGCCGGTAGGATGTTTCCTGAAACCGATTTCGAGGGTCGTTTCCGGTCCGGCAGCGGTCGCAGTTGGAATCAGTTCGATTGAAACGAAACTCACGTCGATCGTAGTCGCGATCGTCACGGTCATTGGTGTAGTCGTGGCTCCACGATGCCGGCAGGAGTCGTCCATCATTGTTATAGGAACGCTGCCAACTTGATGAGTCGCCTCGGTAGTCGTCTTGATAGTTGTGCTGTGCAAACGCTGAGCTGCTGGTCAACGCGATCAGAGCCAGTGTCGTGAGTATCGAAATTCGTGGTCGGGTCGTCATGTCCAATTCCTCCTGAAGAATTATCCGTGTTACGTTGAGTGTGGGTGGTTCGAGTGATTAGGCGACGTGTGGGAACTGATCTGAGGCCACTCCTGAGTAGATGGATGGCATTTCGGATACGTCGTCAGTTGCGGCAACCGGAGCCGCTTCAAGCAACTCTCCACGAATCACGCGAACGGAGTCCGGAGCGTCGATTCCAATCTTCACCGTGCCGCTTCCCGTCTTGATCACTTTGACGACAACGTCATCGCCGATGTGGATGGTTTGTGCCGCTTTTCGTGTCAGTACCAGCATTATTCATGTCCTTCTGAGTGAGATCCATTCTCTTGACCGCAAGCCAAACAGTTGGGCTTGTCATCACAGTGATTCTCTTAAGCTACCCGTGTGCCAAAAGTGACTACGTGCAGAAGGTTCGGAACGGAATGTTTGCAACATGTTTTTTTGTAACATGTTACGACGAATGTCAAGGTCTTACTGACAGGCAGACTTTGCGCGTTCGCCAGGATAGGCGACAAAGATTTTGCAATCGACGGTTCGTCGAGAAATGAAATCCTTGTCATTCTGACAAAACGCATGGTGCGAATAAGAAACATTCAAGTCCGTGACGCACGGCTGGCCGAGGGTTCAAGTCACGGATTCATGGGGGCTGCAGCGAACTGAATCGGCGGAGTTTTGTGAGTTGTGAATGGCTGCCCGAGATCTATGCTGAAGACGTTTCTCACATCGTCCGGAAACCCTTGCAAGAGAGTTGAGATCCAATGCTGAATCGCCTGTCTGTCTCATTCACACTGATTTTTGCAGTGCTGTTTCCGGCGGTAGCTGAAGCACGCGAGAAGAAGGAGGCAGATGCCGACGTCAACTACGACGAAGATCGCATCCCTCATTATGACTTGCCGCCTCTCCTGGTGACGGCGTCTGGCAAGCGCGTGACCACGCCAGGGGAATGGAGAGAGATTCGCCGCCCGGAGATCCTCGGGCTGTTCAGCAATGTCATCTACGGTCGAGTTCCAGAGCCGGCTTCGCCGTTGCACCAGAAATATGAAGTCGTTGCAGTCGACAATCAGTACATGAACGGACGAGCGACACGCAAGGACGTCAGAATTCACTTCCAAAATGACAACGGGGAGGTCTCTATGCACTTCCTTGTCTTTGTTCCGAATGACAAGCCGGGGCCCGTTCCCGCGATTCTAAAGCACAGCTTCAACAGCACACATGGCCATGACTTTGATGCCTCAAAGTCGCGGCCTGGTTTTCTCAGGAACGGCTGGCCGATTGGAAAGGTGTTCGATGCGGGCTTCGGCTTCTGTGCCGTGTATCATCAGGATCTTGTCCGACACAACGAAGTGGAGTTTCTGCGAGGAATTCACGGATTGTTCTATCCAGAGGGCCAGAGCTTTCCGAAAGCCCATGAGTGGGGCGTGCTGTCCACATGTGCGTGGGGTGCCATGCGGGCAATGGATTACCTGGAGACTGACGACGACATCGATCACACTCGCGTCGCTGTCATGGGCCATTCCAAAATGGGCAAGACGGCGCTGTGGACGGCGGCGCAGGACGAACGATTCGCCCTTGCGATTTCTGCTCAATCCGGTTGCGCCGGGGCCGCCCTGTGGCGCCGAAAGTCAGGTGAGACGCTCAAGAAAATGGTCACTCGCTTTCCCTACTGGCTGTGCCGCAACGCTTGGAAATTCGTGGATCAGGAAGACGACCTTCCCATTGACCAGCACATGCTGCTGGCGTGCATTGCCCCGAGACCTGTGTATGTTCACAGCGGAGTTGAAGATACCTGGGCCGATGGGCGCGGCGAATACCTGTCTGCGTATTACGCGAGCGACGTGTACCGGCTTCTGGGCGGGAAAGGCCTGGAAAACAAAGCCACCCCGGAGCCGGGGCAGGCGATCATTCACAGCGACGTGGGCTATCACATTCGTGAGGGTGGGCATTCGATTGAATTGTATGACTGGGATCGCTTCATCGAGTTCGCAGAGTACCATCTGACGAAAAAGTAAGCTGATTTAACGAATCAAACAGGATCACATTTGCCGAGCGTCCACTACTGGAGTTTAGAGCCCAACCTGCTAAGCTTCGGGACTTCGCAAAATGCGATTCATTCGCTTTTCGGAGACCGTCTGGCGGTCCGGCGCGACTCGAAGTCATTGGCGGCTCTCGACGGCAGCATGCCTGCTTGATCAGTTGTAGGATCTCTCTGCACGTGACCATCTTCAGTAAGATCATCAATCGTGAAATCGATGCCGACATTGTCTACGAAGACGACTTATGCCTCGCGTTTCGTGACGTGAATCCTCAGGCTCCAGTTCACGTGCTGCTCATCCCGAAGAAGCCGATCGAATCCCTCGATGGATTTGATGAATCTGACACGGCGTTGGCCGGTCATCTGCTATCGAAAGTTTCCGAAGTGGCGGCGGAGCAGGGGCTGTCGAACGGATATCGCACCGTTATCAATACCGGGCAGGAGGGCGGCCAAACCGTCTTCCATCTGCACATTCACATTTTGGGTGGCCGCAGTCTGACGTGGCCTCCCGGTTGATGCGGCCGCACCAACCGGTTCCCTCTGCATTCCCTCCTTCTTTTATTCCCACCGGAACACTTCGCTATGAGTTCACTGCCACGCTTCGCTGCTTTTGTCGCTGCCGGAATCCTTGTTGCTGCTGCGTTCGATGTTCAGGCGGAAGAGGCACCCGGCCACGCCATGTCGTCAGCTGCGGCAGCCTACCTGAATACGCTGTCCGATGAGCAGCGTGCTACGACATCATTCGGTTTTGACGACGAAGAACGTTTGAACTGGCATTTTATTCCGCGAGTTCGCAAGGGGCTTGGCTTGTGGGACCTGGATGGCAAAGCACTCACCGCCGCTGAAGAACTGGTCGGCACGGGATTGACGACTGCTGGTTATCATAAGGTGCTGGAAGTCAGGAGTCTGGAAGAAGTTCTGTATCTGTTTGAAGGTGGCGACGAAGCAGAGCGCAGGTTGAAACGGCACCCTCACAAGTACTACATCAGCATCTTCGGTGATCCCACCGGCGACGACGAATGGGGGTGGCGCTTCGAAGGCCATCACCTGTCGCTCAACTACACCGTCAAAGGCGAGGAGATTCTGAGTGCCACGCCGGAGTTCTTTGGGGCGAACCCTGGACTGATCGATGCGGGCCCGGGCCGCAGTCTGCGAGTGCTCGGGCGCCGCGAAGACCTGGCTCGTTCGATCCTGAAAGCGGCCTCAGAAGATCAGCAGTCTGAAATCTGGATATCAAAGGAAGCTCCGCACGACATCCGAGGAGCCGGAGCACCTCAGGCAGAAATTGGCGACCCGGTCGGCGTTGCATCCGGGGACATGAACCCGGAGCAACAGGAGCTGATGAGGGAGCTGGTGGGCGAGTACCTGTCCGCCATGCCGACAAGCGTTGTGCGTCGTCGAGTCAAGGAGATTGAGGAAGGTGGACTGGAGAACATCTACTTTGCCTGGTGGGGCGGATCGGAACTGAATGAACCTCATCACTATGTGATTCAGGGGCCAACGTTTGTGATCGAATACAATAACACCCAGAACGAAGCGAACCATGTGCATTCGATCTGGCGCAACCTGAGTGGTGACTTCAATATCCCACGGTAGATTTCAGCACGTCGGTAGTGCTTGTCCAAGCGAAGCCTTCGGGACACAACAAACGCTTACGGGCCGTGGCCTCAACTGACTTGAAATAAGAATCCGCAATTAATGACGCATCCTAAAGTATCGACTCAGCGTCTCGCCAACGGTCTCACGGTTGTTGCGGAGCACATGCCGGACGTGCAGTCGGCGGCGATGACGGTGCTGCAGCCAACCGGAAGTGTGTATGATCCGGCTGGCAAGTCGGGGACGGCCGCACTGTATTCGGAGATGATCTCGCGAGGGGCCGGTGATTATTCGACTCGGGAATTGTCCGCGGCGCTCGATAATCTGGGAGTCCAGCGCAGCGTCTCGCCGGGGTTGAGCCACACGACGCTCTCGGCAGCGACAACAGCAGACCGAATCAGTGATGCGATTCCGTTGTTTGGAGCCATGCTGACGGCTCCTCATCTGGATGACGAACAATTCGCTCCGGCTCAGGATCTGGTTCGGCAGGCTCTTCATGCTCTGGAGGATGAGCCTCAGCAGCGACTTGGTCGGTACCTGCGACGCTGCAGTTTCGACGCTCCCTGGGGAAATCCTTCCGGCGGAACTCTGGACGATATCGATTCCATCACGTGTGAAGACGTGCGGGAACATTTCGCGACGCATGCTCGGCCTCAGGACACGATCATTGGTGTTGCGGGCAACATTGGTGCATCCCAGGTGTTCGAGTCGATCAATGCGGTATTCGGTTCGTGGCAGGGTGGAGGTGGGACAGAAATCACCGGGTCGCCACGAGCGGCATCGCCACTGCACATCGATCATGAATCGGCTCAAACGCACATCGGTCTGGCGTGGACAGCAATCCCGTACAGCCACGAGCGTTATTTTGATGCCTGGGCTGCGGTCAGCATTCTGAGTGGCGGAATGAGCTCTCGTCTGTTCACGAATGTTCGGGAAAAGAAAGGCCTGTGCTACTCGATTTCGGCGTCGCTGAACACGTTGAAGAACGAAGCGCGTGTGTTCGGATATGCCGGGACCACCAACGAACGTGCTCAGGAAACACTGGAGGCCACGATTGCAGAGATCCGCAGCCTGCACGAAGGATTGACGGACGACGAATTGAGGCGTTGCAAGGCTCAGGCCAAGAGTTCCCTCATCATGCAGCAGGAATCCACAATGGCGCGATCTTCGTCACTGGCGCGTGATACATGGCATCTGGGCCGTGTACTGATGCCGGACGATATCCGCAGCCGAATCGACAGCATTACGATCGACGACGTTCGGGACTACGCCATTGAGTATGCGCCTCAGGAAATCGTGCTGGTGACGATTGGACCAAAGCCGCTCAGCAGTGATTGCCTCCATGTGGACGCTGTTACGGCCTGACGCAGATCTTCAATTGACGTAAACTCTTCTCGGCGTCTGTTCCGTCTCCGGAATCACACTATGCAGTTCTATCGCCATCAACTTGCCAACGGTCTCAATATCGTTGCTGAACTCACTCCGTCCGTTCACAGTGTGGCAGCTGGCTTCTTTGTTCGGACCGGTTCCCGCGACGAAACAGCGGAAGTATCAGGAGTCAGCCATTTTCTGGAACACATGGCATTCAAGGGGAACGAGAAGTATTCGGCGGATGACGTGAATCGCATCTTCGACGAAGTGGGAGCCCGCTACAACGCATCGACTGGTGAAGATGTCACGACTTACTATGCCGCCGTACTGCCCGAGTATCTGCCGACGACAATGGAGATGCTGTCTGTTCTGATGCAGCCGTCCCTGCGGCAGGACGACTTCGATATGGAGAAAAACGTCATCCTGGAAGAGATCGGGATGTATGACGACATGCCGTCCTTCACCGCCTATGACAATGTGATGGCGACTCACTTCAGCGGCCATCCGCTGGGGCAAAGCATCCTCGGAACGAACGAAAGCATCACGGCACTCACCGCTGAGCAGATGCGCAGCTATCACCGGCAGCAGTACAATGCCGCCAATATTACTCTGGCGATCGCAGGCAACACGACGATCGATGCAGTGCGAGAACTGGCCGAACAGTTCTGCGGCAGCATTCCATCGGGAGATGCCCATCGGCAGCTGCCGGCTGTGGAGCCCGAGGTTCGTTCGGAATTCATCGTTAAGGATGGCAGTGGTCATCAGCATGTGATGCAGATGGGAATGGCTCCTATGGCGTCGGATCCATTGAGGTTCGCGGCCGAGCTGCTGGCCGTCATTGTTGGCGATGACTCGGGAAGTCGGATGTTCTGGGATATCGTCTATCCGGGCCACGCGGATTCCGCAGAACTCGGTTACAACGAATACGATGGAGCAGGAACCTGGATGACGTATCTCAGTTGCCATCCGGATCAGGCGGCCGGAAACCTGCAACGAATGCAGGACATTTTCGACGTCGTCAACAGGGAAGGTGTGACGGACGACGAGCTGGAACAGGCTCGCAACAAGGTGGCATCTCGAATCGTGCTGCGAGGTGAACGACCAATGGGGCGTTTGTCATCCTTAGGTGGCAATTGGTTGTACCGAGGCGAATACTGTTCTGTGTCGGACGACCTGGAAGTCGTGAGAAATATCGGCAGACAGAACATTCGTTCGCTTCTGGAACAGTATCCGTTGAACGTCAGTACCACTGTTGGAGTGGGACCGCTGGAAACAGTGTGACGGTTGTCCTGGGGACCGTCGCCTGCCGAGGTGTTGTCACTTTGGTCAGCCGTGCACAAATTAAACGTGGATCTCTGCAGGAAACCGAGAAGACAATGCATCAAATTCGATACATCATGGTTGGTGGTTTCCTGGGAGCCGGGAAGACGACAACCCTTGCGCGACTGGCTAAGCATTACACCTCGCAGGGGCTGAATGTCGGCATCGTGACAAACGATCAGGCGGCTGACCTTGTCGATACGAACATGCTGCGTTCACTTGGCTTTGATGTCGGAGAAGTTGCGGGGGCCTGTTTCTGCTGCAGCTTCGACGATCTGATGAGTACCGTGCGAAACCTCGGAACGGATACTCGGCCCGATGTCATTCTGGCGGAACCGGTCGGTAGCTGCACCGATCTCGTCGCGACGGTCATCCAGCCCATTCGTCAGCTGTTCGATGCGGAATTCAGAATCGCACCGTACGCGGTCATTCTGAAACCGTCCCATGGCAAAAGAATCCTGCAGCAGAATCAAAATGCTGGGTTTTCACCGAAGGCCGCCTACATCTTCACCAAGCAGATCGAAGAAGCTGACCTGGTGTTGCTGAATCGCGTCGATGAACTCAGCGAGACAGAAGCCAATGAACTGGAATCACTCATTCGTCAGCATGTCCCGGATACTCCTGTACTCCGCATGTCTGCAAAGACGGGAATCGGATTCGGCGAACTGACTGACTGGCTGGATCGCGACGGTGATTTCGGACGGCGCTTGCTTGACATTGATTACGACACTTACGCCGACGGTGAGGCAGAACTCGGCTGGTTGAACAGCAGTCTGCATGTCCGTTCCGAGGCGGAGTTTGATCTCGATTCCATGCTGCTGCAGATCATCGATCGACTGAAACAGGAACTGGAAGCTGCCGGCGTGGAGACAGCTCATCTGAAAGCCATCGGGCTGTGGGAAGGCTTCTTTGGTGTGGCGAATCTGGTGAGTCGTCATTCTCCGGCAGAGTTGTCTTTACCATCAAACTGCAACGCAACGAGTGCCGATGTGATCGTGAACGCTCGCGTTGCCTGCGACCCGGAAGAACTCAGGTCAATGGTGCTCGCGATCGTGACGGAAGTGGTTCAGTCTGTGGGGGCTACGGCCGAGTTCCGCAATACGCAGAGTTTTCGGCCGGGTCGCCCGGTGCCCACACATCGTGTGACCGAACTGGCCGACTGAACCGCAACCGCCTTTGGAGGCATCTCTTGTCCACCGCCGCTCTATCGGTTCCCGTCATTCGACGGTATCTCGTTCCCTTTGATCCTCGACTGATTCCCCACCAGTTTACCGACGTGCTCATCATTGGAGGGGGCATCGCCGGAACGCGTGCGGCGCTGGCAGTGGATCCGGAACTGCAGACAATCATTGTCACCAAGGACAAGCTGCAGCAATCCAACAGTACTTACGCTCAGGGAGGCATCGCCGGCGTACTCGATCCGCTGGACGACTTTGCCGCGCACGTGTCGGACACGATCGCAGCCGGAAAGGGGATGTGTGATCCGGACATTGTGAGGCAGGTGATTCATGATGCCCCGGAACGCATCCGTGAACTGATCTCACTGGGAGCCAACTTTGATCGAGTGGACGGTGAACTGGCACTGACTCTGGAGGGAGGCCACAGCCATCGTCGTGTCGCTCATGCACTGGGAGATGCCACCGGTCAGGAAGTGATGCGAGCCATGCACGCATCCGTCAGAGACGCTCACAACGTCGCGGTGTGGCAGCAGACATTCACGATTGATCTGCTGACGAAAGATGGTGTCTGCCGAGGAGCACTCGTATGGAATCCATTTCACGGCAGGACATTTGTCTGGGCCAAACAGACGATTCTGTGTACCGGTGGGGCAGGGGCGATGTATCGCGAAACGACAAATCCGTCGATCGCCACGGCTGACGGCCATGCTTTGGCGTTTCGGGCAGGCTGTGAAGTGCGCGACATGGAATTCATGCAGTTTCATCCAACAGTGCTGTACATCGCCGGAAGTTCGCGATACTTGATTTCGGAGGCCGTGCGAGGCGAGGGCGCGCATCTGGTGGATTCGAACGGCTACCGTTTCATGGACGACTATAGTGATGCTCTGGAACTGGCTCCGCGTGACGTCGTATCTCAGGCGATCACTCAGCAGATGGATAAGACGGCTCATCCGTGCGTCTACCTCGATCTATCGCCGATTCCGCACGATCGAATTCGTCACCGATTTCCTCACATCGGAAAAGTGTGCGCTGACTTTGGGCTGGATATCGCTCGGGATAAGGTTCCCGTTCGCCCTGGAGCGCACTACATGATCGGAGGTGTGACCACTCAGGCTGACGGTCGAACTTCACTGCCGAATCTGTGGGCGGCAGGCGAAGTGACGTCCACTGGACTGCACGGAGCCAACCGACTGGCGAGCAACAGTCTGCTCGAAGGTGTCGTTTTCGGATTACGTTGCGGTCAGAACGCGTCACAGGCAGCATTGGAAATCCCGGATTCGTTCACCGCACCAGGTATGTGGTCACCGCCGACGGTGGACACGGCTGACGAATCTCTGGATCTGGCCGACATTCGTAACTCGCTCAGGAGTTTGATGTGGCGCAGCGTCGGGATCAGTCGCAGCGAAGATTCGCTCAACCAGGCCAAACAACAGCTGGATTTCTGGGCGAACTATGTGTGCCGTCGAGACCTCATGGAACCCGAAGGCTGGGAGCTACAGAATATGATGCTGGTCGGACGGATCATGGCGACGGCCGCTCAGGAACGCCGGGAAAGCCGAGGGGTTCATGCGCGGAGTGATTATCCAGACACGGACACGGAAGCACTTGAACACATTCGTCTGATAAGTGAATGAGGAAGATCATGGATTCGCAATCTCTCCCGGGGCTCAAACAGTTTGATCTTACCGGCCGGATCGCCATTGTCACTGGCGGATCCAAAGGCCTGGGCACGGCCATGGCGGCCGGCCTGGCATCTGCCGGGGCCACCATTGTGCTGGCCGGTCGTGATGGCGAGCTGGCCCGGACTGTGGCCCAGGAAATCGCAGACGAATGGAAAGTCCCGGCCAGTGGTATTGCCGCAGATGTTGGGATTCCAGCTGATGTGAAGGCGATGGTGAGTCACGTCAAAGAGACGCACGGTCAGATTGATGTACTCATCAACAGCGCAGGTATCAATATTCGAGGAAGCATTGACGAAGTTTCTTATGAAGAGTTCCAACAGGTACAAAAGACAAACGTCGACGGAACTTGGCTGTGCTGCCGCGAAGTGATTCCTCACATGAAGTCGGCGGGTTACGGAAGAATCGTCAACATCGCCAGCACACTCGGCATGGTCGGCCTGGCCAATCGAACGCCATACACTACGAGCAAAGGGGCCGTCGTGCAGCTGACGAGGGCACTTGGCCTGGAACTCGCTCCGTACGGCATCACCTGCAACGCGATCTGTCCTGGCCCGTTTCTCACTCCAATGAACATTCCCATTGCAGACAGTGAAGAAGCGAAGAAGCACATCGTTGGTGCCGTGGCACTGGAACGCTGGGGCGAGCTGAAGGAAATTCAGGGAGCTGCCATCCTTCTGTCAAGTGCAGCTGGGAGCTACATGACAGGAAGTATGCTCACCGTCGATGGCGGCTGGACCGCTCGGTGAGTGGATCGGTGATGTCGTGGTGACTTTTGGCAACACGAGACGTCGTTTACCCACACTGCCTGGCCGGAGCAATCCGGGTGTCACAAAGAATTCGGCACGTATTCGAAATGCGTGCTAAAATTCTCTGAGTGAGTTGCTGAAGTGTGTCAACGGCTCTGCCAATGCACTGCAACTGCTGGTAAGACTTCGGCCTGCGCCGGCATACCTTCAGTTTTGGAACGCGTGGCTCGTTCAATTCTGTGAGAGTCCATAGTCATGTCCTACCGTTTCATGTCCTGCAATTCCTGTGGAACGCGATTGCGTTTCATGCGGAAAGTCCAGCGAAGCAGCGTCAAGTGCCCGTTGTGCGGAACCGGCATGGAGCTGAGCGCACGAGACATGGTTTCACGCAGCGACAAGTATGAAGCCTCGGACGAAGACAGACGACATGTTCCACCCCCGGAGTTCATCCCGGCAGAACTTCTGGCCGCGAATCGAAAGGCTCAACCGCTCAACCCACGCAACTTCCTGGTGGGGCTGGCGACAGCAACTGTGATTGCTACGGCCCTGATCGCGCAGGGAGTATTACGCATCTCCTGACAGCGTCGGGGTCACCGGAAAAATAAGGTTCCCGCGATAGGGTTGAACCGGAGTCTGGCCGCAACGTGCCATCCGCACAGTTCAGGTGCTTTCGCTTCACCATGTTGGTAGAGTGGTTAACTCTCAACAACCAGTCGTGAATGATGACTCTGACAAGTGAGCGTTGCCTGATGCGGTTTCGATTTCCTGCCACCCTCGCTGTCTTCTGTTGCGCTGCATCAATTGCCCGTGGGACGGACGTGACGTACTTTCGCCATGACTATGGAGTTACGACGGATGATGCTTCGCTGCCGGATGATCTTGGCGCGGAAGGCTGTCTCAAGTGGCGCGTGCCGTCGGAGTCCGGGATTTCATCGCCCTGTGTTCACGACGATCATATCTTCTTCACCTCGTATGATGAATCTTCATCCATACTGGCCACCGTGGCGCTCGATCGAGCGACCGGAAACACACTCTGGAACGCGCCCGTTGAGACAACTCGAATTGAGCCGGTGCATCGAGTTGGCAGTCCGGCCGCCTGCACTCCGGCGTGTGATGGCGAACGAGTCTACTCATTCTTTGGCAGCTATGGTCTGCTGTGTTATTCAATGGATGGAGCGTTGTTGTGGTCGCGGAAGATGGGCCCGTTTCAGGATGAATTCGGAGCAGGCAGTTCGCCGATCCTTGTCGATGACTTCGTAATCCTGAACGAAGACCATGATGTCGATTGCGTCCTGATGGCGATTGATAAGCGCACGGGAGAGATTCGCTGGACGGCACCCAGACACGGATTCACACGCAGCTATTCGACTCCGATAGTGCTGGAAACAGCCCAGGAACGATCACTTATCGTTGCAGGGGCGCTCAGACTGGTCGCTTATGAGATCGGTACCGGGAAGCCGAAATGGTGGGTTGATGGGCTGTCGCGGATTGTCGATCCCACTCCAGTGATTGCTGATGGTCGCATTTACGTTGCTACCTGGACACCGGGAGGTGATTCGTCCAGTCGAATCTCGATGGAACCGTACGAAGAAGCACTGAACACCCACGACGCCGATCAGGACGGAGCGATTGCGAAGGCGGAGTTGTCCGAAGGACCGGTGCTGCAGCGTTTCTTCCGGATTGATCTCGACCAGAACGGGCAACTCAGCAAGGCAGAATGGGATGCTCATTCCCGCGTATTCGAACTGGCTCAGAACACGGCGATGGCCATTCGTCCTGGAGGCACCGGCAACGTAACGGCTTCGGCGATCGAATGGACGTATCGTCGAGGGCTCCCGACGGTTCCCAGTGCGATTGTGTACGAAGGAGTGATGTACATGGTCAAGGACAGCGGCATCATCACGTCACTGGACGCCTCAATCGGTGACCTGTTGAAACAGGGACGTTCACGCGGCCCGGGAAACTACTATGCGTCACTTGTCGCCGGCGACGGGAAGGTGTATCTGGCCAGTGAAATGGGAGTGGTCACCGTGTTAGAGGCAGGACGCGACTGGTCGATCTTGTCATCACACGATTTCGGAGAACGCTTGATGGCCACACCGGCGATCCAGGACGGTCGAATCTACATTCGCACGGACAAGGCGATGTACTGCTTTGCTGAGTGAATCTTTGTGGTCATGAAATTCGTTGTCTGCGTCCTGAATGAAAACAGGGCCATGAATCAAGACGATTCATGGCCCTGTGTCAGTGGCGCGAGGTACGGGAGTTCGATTAGTATCGCAGAATCAGGTCGACCATCAGTCGGCCTTCGATCACATCTCGGTAGCCGGAAACAGGGAATTCCCAGGCCATACCGATTTCTGTGTTGGCGTTAGGCTTGAGTTTGGCACCAATACTCTGAGTCACGAGGTTACGTCCGTCGACGTTAGCGGATGTCAGGTTGAACAGGTCCTGTCCGGCGATTCCTGGCAGCCCGGCGCCGGCATCGTCCGTCCAGTGCCACCAGGCAGCTTCTGTGAACAGGTAGACGGTGTCAGTTACCTTGTAGTCCAGGTGGTTGGACCAGTGAATGGCTGTGTTCTGGAGGCTATTGTCGACTGGCATTCGGTAGCCAACACTGCTGAGAATATGAGCGTCACCGTTCAGCAGACGTTGTCCACCAGTCACGAAGAAGTGGAATTCGCCGTCACCAACATCCTGCAATGCCTTCTGGCTTCCGATCGGCACTTCATAAGTGAAACCGGCAGATGCCAGTCGCCCCTCACACGTGTCTCGCAGCAGGTTGTACTTCAGACCAGCGGAGACGGCACCCCAGCCATCGCCCAGCAAGCCGTTCAGTGCGCCTTCAGTCTTGTCGACGATAAATCAGTCCTTCACGGCGATCAGGCTGAGGCGATCTGTCAGTGCTGCTCGAAACTGCAGTGCATACAGCTGGATGGTGCCGCCAGCGTTGACTCCCGGGCTGCCAATGCTGCCAGGAACCCAGTGATTGACGAAGATTGGTCGGACTTCTGTGACGTTTCGCGGGTCTTCGAAGAAAACGAAGTTAATCATTGGGCTGATGAAATCGTCAAAACAGTGATCACTCGGCTGAACGAGTCCGCTGGATGGGCATCCTGGAGTGGCGAGGAGCGAGATGCCACCGCAACCAAACAGGCCACAGCACGACTCGCCGCACTCGTCGACTCCGCAACTGTTGCAACAGCCATCGCCACATCCATCAGTGTGGTTGCAAAGCAAACCAGCATTTGCAGGGATACTGCCTGCTGTTAACCAGATGGCACAGACTGACAGCCAGATTGGCAAACCATTCAACTTCTTCACCGTTTCGCTCCTTCGGATCTACAGGACGCACTGATCGACAATCAACATTGCAATTCACAGTGATTCTGAAATCGTCGCGAGAACGGGTGGCGAGTGCAGTGATGAACTCTTGCCGCGCATGTTTACGCAGCCGCTACGACCCTGATGAGCGGAGCGTGCAGTGCGTGCGAAGAAAGCACGGTGTAACGTCGAGTGTGCGAACGCGTCACACGGCTGTGAATGCTGCACGCCTCAGCCAACGAACATGACGCACGCATCGGCAGTTCGTGCCGCACTCCGCCGCTTGGTAATGAAACCGAAATCTCCGCCATTAAGGCCGTTGAAATGCGAGTGGGTTGTCAATTGCGGCAGATTTTGCTGGTTGCGCTGCGGCTACCGGTCCTGAGAGCCCGGAACGGGCCGATGTCGCTCAATCTGGCCTTTGAAGTCACCCAGACTTTGCCACAGCAATGGAGCGTTCAGGTCAACTTCTGCTATCGCGATGGTGCCAAATTCCTTCGCCTGACCGATCGGCCTACCGCTGTGATCGAATACCGCAGAGATCATCCAGTTGGATGAGACGTCCGTGTAAGTGCTGCTGACAACGTAAACGTGGTTTTCACACGCTCTTGCCTGCCCGAGCATGGGATTGCATCCCCAAACGGGCCACGCGATGACTTCTGCACCATTGTTCGACAGTTGACGAGCGACCTCCGGGAAGAACCCGTCGTAGCAGATCATCATCCCGACTCTACCAAACGATGTATCAAACACCGGGTACTCATCACCGGCCATGATCCCGGCTTCGATTTCTCCCCGAGGCAGCGTGACCTTTCGATACTTACCAATCAATCGGCCATCGGGCCCGAGCAGAATCGATGTGTTGTAGATGAGGTGTCCGTCACGTTCGGTGATTCCTGCCACGATGTGGATGTTGTGTTCTTTGGCCAGTTGGCCGAAGTAGTTCGTAGACGGCCCAGGCACAGCTTCCGCTACGTCGTTGAAGTCCAGCCCGGTGCCGAAATAAGTCAGTGACTCCGGTAGTACCACCAGATCGACATTCTTCTGCTGTGCCTCAGCAACGAACGGGGCAAACTGTTCTCGCTTCTCCTGAGGCGTCCTGCCGGCTGTGGGGCGGTGATGCACTGTTGCCAGTCGAACGATTCGTTTCGGGGGCGCGTCGACTGCCTCCAGGCTCACATCCGACCATTCGATACGGGAACCCGCAGGGCCCCATCGAAAGTGGAGTTCTACCAGCACCTGTTTGGCTTCCGAGGGAGCTCGATACGTCGAAGAAACTTCGGTCCAGTCGTCAGATGTCTTGCCGTCTGGTGGGAATTCGGGTTCCGCACGAGGACGTTCTCCGCGGCGATAAGACGCAAATGAAGGTTCGTCACGAGTGACAGATTCTCCGCTGGAGTTTTGCCACAGCAACCTGGCAACTCCCGCGCGTCGAACAAGATTCACGTTGGTCGCTCGACGTTTTGCCGTAAAGCGATAGTGCTGCCCTCCTTGTACGGGAAACGTCCGATTCCACGAACCGGCCAGGCCGCTGCGATTGTCCGCTGCAATAACAAAGACACCATTGCCATCGGCGCCACCCTGACTGTGCCAGCTTGCAGCGGGTTTGATCTCATCGCGCGCTGATACGAACGTCCACCCGTCGGGTGTTGGGGCATCTGCTGCCAGGCTGGGGCAGAAACAGAACGAGCAAAGCAGCAGCAGGTATCTCATGCGTCATCCTCATGGAACGAGTTGTTGAGCGTGAGGAGCGACGATTCCGTCGTGGCTCGTGCCCGGTGACGTTGTAGCTGACAGGCAGACGGTCTTCCAGAGCCGATCGTGATTCGGACTGGATCAGGCGGACCGATTCATCGCCCGGACAACAAAGCCCCAGACAATTCCCATCAGAAGAACGCTGGTGAGAATCGCGACCCAGCCAGTGCGAACAGCTTTGGCCTGCATATCGTCCACAGGCTGAACAATGTTGGCTCGTTGTTCCTGAACAATGACAATCCACGGAGTCACCAGATGATTCATGCGCGCCATCGACGCAATCCACTCGGCGCTGTATCGAGCAGTTGAGGGATCATCCAGTTGGCCGACAGGATCCTGATAGGGGTCGAGTAGCAGTTCGACTGGAGACGTGTCAAATGCTCCGTGTGTGTCGCTGGACTGAGCGACGTCGACTCCCAGCTGTTGCATAGCTTCAGCCGGTAATGTGAGTTGCTCAAAGACGTCCTTGAGTTGCTCTGGTGTTCTCGAGTTCAACCATGGATGATCGAGCATTTCCCCGGTTCGTGCATCTGCGAGCGCAACTTCTCGAATGACCGGATCATCCAGGCGACCATCACTGCCCGTGTCCCGCAGGTACTCTCCAAGGCGTTTCCGAAGGTCGGCCAGATGAACGGTACGCGCCAGAACTCCAATCGCGTCCCCGGATGTGTTTCTGACCGGCACACTCAGCGAAACCATATACTGCCCGGTTGCCTGACTCCGAAACGGAATGGATACATGTGGAGCATCCAGACCTTTGAAGTAGTCTCGGAACGAATAGTCATTTCCGACTGTTTCACTGTGGGGACTTCGCCAGACCTGAACACCTTGTTTGTCCTGCAGGAACCAGCTGGTGTCTGGCTGATGGTTGCGTTGCCGATTCTGCGTGTCGGCACGCTGTCTGGCTGCCTCAAGCGTCTGGATCCATTCAGGCCGCGGATTGTCAGGACGACTGTGGAATGCCCTTGCCTGCGCCACGGCGAGAGCCGAGTCGCCACGCTTAAGAAGATGTTGCAGTTCTTCCCGGTCAAACTGTTTCATCCACTCCGGCCACTCTTCAGTTTCCTTCGCAATGTTCTCCTGAGCTTCATCGAAAGCAGGCATTGAGTTGCCCTCGTCGACGAACGCCAGCAGACGAATGGTCCGCTCGTTTGCCAGAACATCCTGAAGATCCGTGAGGCGTCCCTGGAGTTCTGCTTCCAGAGCCCCCGCCAGAGCGCGTGCCGACAATGCATCACTTTCGAGTGCTCGGTACGTCAGGCGATGTTCCATCTCATCCAGGTTGCGCTGCAGCGCATTCGCAAAGATTGGGACCATCGCAGCGATCAGCAGCAGTGGTCCCAGAACTCCGAGGAGCAGCAACGGACGGCGGGAACGAAGCCGGTCTCTCGTATTAAGCTCCACAAGAATGGCCTGAGCATTCGGGAGTCGCTCGGTTGGATCCAGTGACAGGCACGAATCAATCAGCCGGGCGAGGCGGCGGTCGACACCAGGAGCAGAATGATGTTTCATCGGACGCGGCGATGTACAAATGATACGCCGATACACCTCCAGACGTTCGTCCAGTGATCTCGTTGCTTCCAGTTGCTGCTGCAGTTCCGCAGAACGATACGGCGGGTCACCCGTGAGCATGTGATACAGCAATGCTCCCACGGCATACACATCCCACCGCGCATCGGCGACAGCATCCAGGTCGGCCTGTTCCGGAGCCATGTAGTACAACGTTCCGAGTGCCGGGCTGCGCTCGTGAGACATCCGCGACTGGCCAAAGTCACACAATCGAACCTGCTGTTGAGAATCCAGCAGAACGTTGTCCGGCTTCAAATCGCAGTGGAGAACTCCGGCACCATGAGCTTCGATAAGTGCTCGGCAGATCTCTTTCGCGATTCGCACCGCTTCGCTGACATCCATCGTGCCGCGGGCCATCAGGCCGCTGAGCGGTCCATTTTCCACGAACTCCATCACGTAGTAGGGCGGATCTGAGTTCCAGCCAACGTCGAGAAGCTGAACGATATTGCGAGACGTGTACAGCTTGGCCAGCTTTTCAACTTCACGACTTAGCAGTGACCAGTTGATGCCTTTGTGATGAGGATAGTACTTGATCGCGACCGTACGTCCGGTGTTATCCTCGCGAGCAAGCCAGACGGTTCCGTAGGCTCCTGTCCCCAGCCGACGAATCATCGTGTAGCCATCGATTTCGGCGGGCGGTTGATTGTTTTGCAGGCTCAGCCGACGAGAATCTTCAAGTTCATCATCTCCCTGAACCTGAGTGTCGCCGAAATCAGTCACGAGGGAGAGTACCGTGTTGAGCGGGAATGGGGAGTGAACTTCCTGATGTTTCTGGCTGAATCATATCGTGATTCGCAGCAGTATCATTCCGAGTCGCGACTGATGATCGCATCCACCTGAGCCTGTGCGGTCGCTTCTGCCTTCTTCAGCACTTCGCTCACCTGAACAGGCACAAACCCCTGACGTTTACTTTCGTCCGCAGCTTCCATGAAGGTATAGATATCAATCGTCTCAGCGGGATCGACAGGCACTACCCGCGTGTGAAAGAACTTTGCAATTTCCTCCACCAGCGGAGCGTAACCGTCATAGTTTCCGACCGGTCCCAGACTCTTGCTTCCGAACGCCATTCCTCCGTACCCCGACTTGCCCATTCGGATGCCACGGAACGAACCAATTCGTCCGTTGTTCCATATGCCGGTGACCAGTTCAAAATCATCTGTCTGCGTTCGCGTCACCGTTTCCACGCCGGGCCCCATAACTGTAAACAGTATCTCCACGCCGTGGATTCCGTACCAGAACAAGTCCGGATGAGTCGTCTCCAGACTGCAGGGTGACCACGTAGAACAACCGTTAATCTTTCCGAGCGATCCATTGCGTGCGTCCTGAGTGTTCTGGCCATATCGAAGTGACGATGATGAAAACACGGGCGTCTTGTAATGAGCGGCCAGTTTGAAAATGGCCAGACAATCGACCAGCGATCCGGCAACCGGTTTATCGATGAAACATGGCTTGCCGGCTTTCAGTACCGGGGTCACTTGTTTGAGGTGCGGTCGACCGTCGTTGGTTTCCAGCAGGACCGCGTCGACTTTCGTCAGTAACGTTGGAATGTCATCAACGATCTCGACACCAAGTTCACGCATCTCTGCCGTGTACTTAGGAATCCGTGAGACACTGCTCTCGATGTCGGGCGACCCATGTGGATAAGCCGCGATCACTTCACAGCTCTTGAGCGGTTCTTCTTCACTGGCATTCATCACCTTAGTGAAAGCGAGGCTATGCGACGTATCCAGGCCAATCATACCGACGCGAATTTTGTCAGCAGATTGGGCAGTCCCTGCCAGGATCAGAGCCATTAAGCCGGCCAGCAATCTCATGTGGAACCTCAGAGAAGCAAATACGGAGTTCATTAGAGCAGTTTTCCTTTTGTTGTAGTCGTTCTGGCTCGTGGAGATGCCTGAATCACAAGCTCTTTCACGTCCATCGCGGCCACAAGTCAGCGTAATACGCTGTAGTGGGTGCAACAAAAAGACAGAGCACACCAGCATGTTACGATCAGATCGATTCAATGCCAAAGCCAATGGCCACGAACCCTGCGACATTCAGGATCTCGAGCAGTGGCAGTCACCTGGAAAGTGCGCTCCGGCTTCTGTTGATCACACCCGTACCGCTGCGCAGGCACGCTGTGACAGCATCGCAATCGCAAACCAGCTGTCACCCAGCTTCATGCTGCCCGACGGATCGTCTGGGGAGCGGTGTTGCTGAGCTCCTGCATGGTTTGGCTGAGCGTTGGCATTCTGAGCTGGAATTCCTGGCGTGCACGAGTGCACCGCAGAGAACGTTCGTGTGGTGGTGTGCTGAGCAGTGGGGTCAGCAGATGTTGGTCAGCACCTTCAGAACACGCCAGGTGAGTCGCGAATGTCCAGGGACTCATTCTTTCAGCTCCCGCGACATGGATCACTCCGGAGGCTGGAGTTAACAGGACATGGTCCAGCAGAACGGCCAGTCGTGAAGCCGCCAGCGGAGTTGCAAACTGATTCGCCGAAAGGTTGACACGAATCTGTTTCTGAAATGCGTCACGTAGACGCGCTACAAACGACCCGGGGCCTTCGGCCATCGCATTCGTCCGGACAACCAGGTTCTTTGGGTTGTGAAGTACGAGTTCTTCGGCTGCTCGAATCTCCGACGTCAGCTTTGCACTGCAAAAGTGGCTGCTGGTGTCGTCGTGAAACACCCAGGGCCCCTCGAAGATCACATCGCTGGAGATGTAGACCACACGAACGTCCGCGTCGGTGGCAATGTGGACGTAGTCCGGGAGGAGTAGCGTATCCTGACGAATCAGATCGAATTCGGTGTCCCAGGATGATGCAGCCGCATCACCACAGATGACAAGATCGGTGACGTCATCGCAGATTTCTTCGAACACATCGACTTCGTCCAGGCGAACTCCGGTCACCTGCGTGGTTCCATCAAAGTGAACCATGACCGCAGCTCCAACAGCTGAATCCACACCGGCAATAGCAAGACGTATCATGACCGTCCTCCGTGAACAGTTTCTTTAACGCATTCGTTCCCTGGTGACACATCGATTTGACGATGTGTCGCCCGTAAATTGTATCCGTGACCTTGTTTTTGGGCCAATAGCAGTCCCGTCCGCTGCCACCATTGGTATGCTCCTGCAGTCCGACGGATTTGCCTGGAGGCAGGACAGGATATTGGCAGCCAGACAATAAATCGACAGGCAATCAGGGCATCTGCTGATGGCGTGGAGATTTGAGTCGACGTTGAGCCAGGAAGCGAAGCGCATAGGAGTCATTGGGAAACACAACCAGAGTATAGAAGTTGCCGCCAGTGCTGCTCCGGAAGACGGAAAAGCCAACGCTGCTGTACGCCCACTGCTCGCAGACCAACTGGGTATTCCTCGTCGGCATGTGGAACTGATACGAGGTGCCACGAGCCCCAGCAGGAACTCAAGCGTTGCGGGTGTCTCTGCGGATCACGTCTGCCAATGGCTGCCGCTTCCCACATTGTATCGATTCGCACCCCGCGACGACCGAGAACCAGGAATCCGAGTTGCCAAAGTTCGAACAACAATTTACCGTCGACTACGATGAGCCAGGCAGGATCCTCGCGGAGTTACGACGACACATGCCGGGGCAATCCTGGCGTGTCGTCCGTAATCTGCTGCAGTCGCGTCGTGTTGCCATTAACGGTGTTCTCTGCGTGGACGAAGGACGGGCGTTGACACCCGGCGAAACCATCGGCATTTGCAGTGTTCCACTGCCACCGCCTCCCACAGACGATGATGTAGTCGTTCGGTATGTGGACCGGCAGTTGGTCATTGCCGAGAAGCCGTCCGGCATGACGACTCTGCGGCGAACATCGGAAATGAGCTGGACGGGCGCTCGGCGACGTGCTCAACCCACTCTGGACGAATCTGTGGCACGACTCATTGCCAAACACGCCGCCGGGAAAGCCGGACAGCGGCTTCGCCAGCGCGTGCCGAAACTGTATGCCGTTCATCGCATCGACCGAGACACCAGCGGCCTGCTGGTGTTTGCCCGGACGGAAGACGCTCAGCAGCAGATCATCAGTCAGTTTGCCGAACATAAAGCAGTGCGCCGGTACTTCTGTGTGATTCCGGGGAGCCTCCGGGATCAAACGATCCGGTCTCAATTGATTCGTGATCGTGGTGACGGACTTCGCGGAAGCACGACTGACACGACGATTGGACAGGAAGCGGTGACTCATATCAGGACGCTCCGTCCACTTGGCAGTTTCAGTGAACTGGAATGTACTCTGGAAACCGGGCGGACGAATCAGATTCGAATTCATCTGGCAGAACTGGGCCATCCTGTGTGCGGTGATATCAAGTATCGAGGCCCCCTGGGCAGCCCCACGGAAGACGTCAGCAACGCTCCACGACTGGCCCTGCATGCGGCCGTGTTGAGACTTCAACAGCCGGAATCGGGAAAGGTCCTGGACTTCAGCACTTCCTGGCCAACCGACATGCACCGTTTTCTGAATCGCCTGCATGCTCAGGGAGACACTTAAGATGGCCGGGAACACGAGTCAGATTCCGGACCTGGCGCCGAATCCGAGTGAATCAATACCGGCCGTTTATCTGAAGAGTCGATTTTCGGGTGTCAACATCTTCCGCAAACAGATCGGACGAGTTGATCGCGCCAAACCCGGTGATCTGGTTGCTGTGTACGGCGATCGAAATCGATTGCTTGGCTATGGCCTGTACAATTCTCGCAGTGAACTGGTGCTGCGCATGTTGTGGAGGACTCAGGAACTCCCCACAGACGAATCGTGGCAGCAACGTCTGGAAGCGGCCGTTCACCTGCGAAAGAACATTTTACGAATCGACGAACAATCGGACGCATACCGTGTGATTCATGCCGAAGCGGATGGATTCCCAGGGTTGGTCGTCGACAAGCTGGGCGACGTCCTTTCGGCTGAATGCTTCAGTCTGGGAATGTACAGACGGGCAACCGCTCTGTTGAATCGCCTCGCACCGATGCTGAACACAAAGTACACGATTGTCACGACGAGCCCTCAATTTGAATCGCAGGAAGGAACACGCCCCGAATCGTTTCGTTCGGACGATTGCCCTGACGATATCGTGATTCAGGAGTACGGGACTCGTTTTCGAGTTCGCTTTGAAGGCGGTCACAAAACAGGGTTCTTTTGTGACCAACGCGAGAACCGTCGAAAGCTGGCAGAATTCTGCGAAGGGAAGACGGTCCTGGATCTGTGCTGTTACACGGGAGGCTTTGCAGTCCAGGCGAAGAAACTCGGCAAGGCGGCCGAGGTCATTGGAGTTGATCTGGATGAAGCTCCGCTGGAGATCGCGAAACAGAATGCGAATCTGAATCAACAACGCATTCGATTTGTGCAGTCCGATGCATTCAACTACATGCGAGACATGCTGGCCAATGGCAAACAGTTTGACATCGTTGTCCTGGATCCGCCAAAACTGATTCGGTCCCGTGCAGAAATTGAGGCGGGGACGAAGAAGCACTTCGAACTCAATCGCCTGGCAATGCGACTTGTGCAGCCTGGTGGACTCCTGCTGACGTGTACCTGTGCCGGTCTTTTACCGGAGACGGAGTTCGTGCGCCTGCTGGCATCGGCAGCTCAGCAAAGCGGCCCTGTCATTCAGCCCGCCCGGGACGGTCGCCCGGCTCGTCATGGCGCGCGGACAGCTCAATTCATTGCAAGAACCGGAGCGGCCCCGGATCATCCTGTTATTAGCAACGTCCTTGAGACAGAATACCTCAATGCTGCCTGGATGATTCTGCAGTAGAGCCGCGTTGTTCGCCCACCGATCTGTTGATAGAAGAAACTCCTTCCATGATTACCCTGTCAAAGAATTTCCTCTCCCTCTTTCTGATTTTCAGTCTGGCAACGGCATCGGCTTTGGCGGACAACTGGGGATCGTGGCGCGGCCCGACGAGCAATGGGATTTCTCTGGAAACGGAAGTTCCCACGGAATGGTCGAAGGATAAGAACGTCGCCTGGCGGCTGCCGTTGCCCGGACCGGCAGGAGCGACTCCTGCGGTCTGGGGTGACCACATCTTTGTGACGTCCGTTGATGGCGAAAGCCTGGTGCTCATTGCTGTCAGCATCGACGGCAGCGAACTCTGGCGCGAGGAAATCGGACGAGGCAACAAAGACGTTCGCGGTGACGAAGGAAACTCAGCGTCCCCTTCCCCCATCACCGATGGCAAGCATGTGTGGTGTACTATGGCCACAGGCAATGTTGCCTGCCTGACTGTGGACGGCGATTCTGTCTGGAAGCTCGATCTGCAGGAACGCTACGGCACGTTCGACATCGCGTTCGGTATGTCGTCGACTCCGGTTCTGTTCGACGGACGACTCTACTTCCAGTTGATTCACGGCGACCGAGATGCGGCGACTCAGGAAGCGGCAGTCGTCGCTATTGACGCCCTGACGGGAGATCCGATCTGGAAGTCACCACGTGTCACGGGTGCGTACAACGAGAATGAACACTCCTACGCATCACCGATGCTGTATGACTTTGGAGGTGTCACGTATCTGATTACTCACGGTGCGGATTACACCGTGGCGTACAATCTTGAAGACGGTTCTGAGCGTTGGCGTCTGGGAGGCCTGAATCCTCAGGAAGATCCACGTCGGCCATATCATCCGACGCTCCGATTCGTGGCATCACCAGGAGCGGCGGAAGGCATCATCGTTTGCCCGACGGCCAAGAATGGTCCGGTGTATGCCATTCGAGCCGATCAGGCCGGGGATTTGACTGACAGTGAAGCCGCTATCAAGTGGATTCGAAAGAAGAACACGCCCGATGTTCCATCACCGTTGATTCTCGATGACCTGGTCTATTTGTGTCGAGAGAACGGCATGTTGCTGGTTCTGGATCGGGAGACCGGTGAAGAAGTCTACATGAATCGTACTCATAACAATCGTCACCGTGCGTCGCCGCTCTACGCGAATGGGCACCTGTACCTGACGGCTCGCGATGGGAAAATCACTGTGGTCAAGACCGGGCGAGAATTTGAAATTGTTGCTCAGAATGACACGGATGAAGCGATGTCAGCATCTCCCGTCATCGCCAACGGAACGATCTACCTGCGAACCTTTGACGCGCTGTGGGCGATCCGGAAGTAGTTTACGGAAACAGAAACCACGGGTAGGTGCGGCATTCGTACGCCTGCCTGGTGCTGTCCGTGATTCTGTCCAGAGCCGCTAGATCCTCGTGAAATCCTTCGTCGACGGCGGATTTGATTTCATCGGAGATCTGCTGAATCTGATGCCCGATGTCTTTGGCCGATCGCCCATCGGCGTGAGCAGTCTTCATGGACGCAATGGCATCCTGCTTCTTTTCGACGAGTTGCCTCAACCGCGTTTCTAAGTCGTTGCTGAATACACCGCTTTCGAAATGCCGCTGAGGATTGTATCGAAGATCCCTAAGTTGTGATTCCATCTCCTGCAGACGATGGAGTTCGTCCCGCTGTTCAGCAAACAGGAAATCGGACGCGCTCGCAACTGTGAACGGTGGTGCCTCCACATTCCACCAGGACCGAATCAGGCGATTAGTGAACGGGTCGTAGTGCTCGCCTCCGAGCCCGTGTACAAACAGGTCTGCAAACAACAACCGGAGAAACGCGGTGACGAGTGCGCCTCGAGGAATAAGCTGGATTCCGTTCAGCGTCAGTCCATCCAACGCCGATCGCAAGTCGTTGGGTGATGTGTCAAGAATCACGTCACCGGCAGCGAACAGTTTGATTTCGTTACCGGAGGTCCGAACACTTAAACGATGCCGCGTCTGCTGCTTGGAGTTGAGCACCCAGAACGGCAGCTCCTGGCCGTCGTCCGTTGATTGCAAGTCAGGAAACGGATTGGCGGCGTTTCGGATTTCATGTTTTGAGCGAAACTGATCCAGTTCCTGATTGTATGTCGCGGCAAAGTCATTCGTCTTCATCAGGATCTCAGTTATCAGATCGATAACCTCAGAGAACGCACAAATTGCTGACAGTGGTAGCTCAAGCAACCGGCTTCCTATGCCGTTCGTCCACCGAGCAATCACAGATGCCTCAGTTGGAGGAACGTCCTGCTCGGCGAGACTCTGGTAGATCTCTGCTACGGACCGGAAGCGATCAGCCGATGCGTCGCTGGTGCTCTGCTTGAGCTGCTCCGCGACGCTGTCTGTGACATCTTTCAGTTGGTCAGATGGCAGGAAACGTGTGAGCGCAAAGATTGTCGGGGCTTCACAAAACGTCGACGATGCAATGCGGCACTGGCTTGAATCCTGTTCCGGGGCAGACTCCGGATACTGGAAGTTCGCGGGATCGCCTTCGTCGGTATCGATCATTACGGCGAGTCCAATGCTGTTTGACAGCACCGCGGTTTGTTCCGCGCAAAGATATTTGAAGCTCAGTCCTCCATGAAACGGAACAGGCTGATGACCGGTCATCAAGATCCGTTGTGTATCGGCATCACCCGTCAGAAGACCCGTTTCGGGAAGGGACACGCCGGCAGCCTTCGCTGCTTGTCCCAATCGCATGACATACTGCTGAGCCGCGTCAACGAGACGCTTTCTGGCCGACTGACGCCTCGATGCCATCGGTTCCGACGATATTCCGAAGCCGCCTTCGTTCAGAAGTGCAGGCCACGTCGCGATATCCGGCCGAGTGACCGTACTATGCCAGCGTGTTTCCTGAAACGCCATAGAAGACCTTCAACTCACTACTTGCTTCCACGGCGTCTGTGTGAACGTGGAGTATGCTGGCCAGCTGCACTCTTTCCTGACGCGCCACTGCGAGGTCGGCGATTCCGACCTGTCGAATCGCTCGAATGCCGACGTGGTCTCTGACGCTTTGTTGATTGGGTTGGGCCGTTGAGCACGAACGCGCGAAGCTCGCTGATTTCGCGAGGCTGCAGCGCACGGCACCTGCCAACCGGCAGTTGACCGACTGTGAGGGGCCCAAACGCAACACGTTCCAGATGAATAACTTTGTGCCCGGCTCGAGCCAGCATCCGGCGAATCTCTCGGTTCTTCCCTTCTCGCAATTCAATCTCGACGAACGCACTTTGTCCACGCCGCTTCAGGAAACGGATCTTTCGAAATCGAAAGAAGCCATCGGAAAAGTGCATCCCTTTGCGCAGCTCTGCCAGTGTTTCAGGCTTCGGAACTCCAGCCACCTGCGCCTTGTACCGTCGCACAACTTCGTAACGAGGATGAGCCAGACGTTCGGCCAGATCTCCATCATTGGTCAGCAGCAGCAGTCCCTGCGTGTTTTCATCCAGGCGTCCTACCGTAAACAGTCTGTCGCCTCGTCCCGGAACAAAGTCGATTGCTTTCGGTCGGCCGGAAGGATCGCTGTTGGTACACAGCACCCCTTTGGGTTTGTTGAGCAGATAGTACTTGAGCTTCGGCAGCTTCAGTCGTTCGCCATCCAGTCGAACATCATCGACTTCCGGTTGAACCGACGCACCTGGATTGCGAATGACGATGTCGTTGACTGTGACACGACCTTCGCGAATGTACGACTCACAATTCCTTCGGGAATCGACGCCTGCAGATGCCAGAAACTTCTGAAGCCGCTGCCCGGTATCAGTATTGATGCCCGTTGATGTTTGAGTTACGGGGGGGACGCGGCGTGATGGCGACGGGCGGGGCATGAGTGTTTCTCGGCTGCGCAGATGCGGCCAACGCGCCGCAGGGGTGTCAAAACCTCGAATTGTACCGCCTAACTCATTGGATCGGCGCAGAAATACAGAATTCCGAGAGGTAGTGGGACCAAAGGGTTTCCCTGATCTTCATCTGTTTCCCAGTCGTTTCACACGCTGCGTTCGGAAAAGTGCTGAATCCTGTTCCGGCGGTCCGGAAGTTATCGCGAGCAGTAGCGGCTGAGACCGTGTACAATTGCAATCGAGGTTGCCCGTTGAGCGATGCTCTCCGTTGTTCGGTCTTCAATCCGGTTTGTTTCCTCATCTGGAGTCTTCTATGCGTTCTGTTTGCTCGTTTCTCCTGGCCGCTGTATGCAGCATTAGCGTGTCAGGCGTCGCTTCGGCCCAGCTTTCGACGTCTGAAAGTCCTGCGGAGCCAGGCAGCACGACGGAAACACTGGGCCAGACAACGGAGAGTCTCACCAGTGGTTTCGACAGCGATGCGGGGACAGCCGGATCAACGGCTGCAGAGACTCTTGTTGGTGGCAACAATGTAGAAGGATTTGTTGGCGGCTCACGTGAAGCCAGCGAAGTCTCCGCAGCAAACCGATTCTTTCGAGCCATCACCGGGCAGGAAGTTCCCACGGGCGGAACCGCTTCTGACTCCACCACTCCACGACGTGTGCCTGTTTCCCTGCGACTGGGGTTTGCCGCTCCTGCCCCAAAAGCCGCGCTGGCCCTGGCCGGGCGACAGGGGATTGATTTTTCACGCTTCGATCGCAATCGGCCGGAATTGAGCGCGGTCGGAGCGGTCATCAGTGATAAGGGTGTGGTGACACTGCAAGGTGTCGTGTCTGATCCGGCGACAAGACGTCTGGCATCGAATCTTATTCGACTTCAGCCAGGAGTCCGAAGCGTCGACAACCAGATTGAAATTCGGCAGGTTCCACGGTCGCGCGGTGACTAAGCACAAGCCGAAGGTCTCCAACACACTGCGCAAGCTGGCACGCAGTTTATTTGACGGTCAATCGGAACAGGAACGGTTCATCGGTTCACTCTCCGATCCGGTCAACCGCCCTGTTGCTGTTGTCTGGACGAACGATCGACCGAAAGAGAATCCGTTTGCGCCGGAGGCCTCAACTGCGTGGCTGCCCGATTACGTCGACCTGGTGTCTTTCGAACAACGACCGGGGCGACATTCTCTTCACGAATCGGGCGATATCTATTGCCTTGATCCTTCGTCTGTTTTTGCGTCACGCGTGTTGAGCGTCGTTGAGGAACCGGACCTGGTCGTGGATCTGTGCGCGTCCCCCGGCGGCAAGGCGATTCTGGCGTGGCGGCAATGCGGCCGACCGAGTCTGCTTTGCAATGAAGTCATCGGCAAACGAACGGGAACGCTCATCTCGAACCTGCGACGCTGTCAGATTCGGCCCGCCCGAGTCTGTTCTGTCGACACACTGCCACTGGCAGAACACATGAGAGGCGTTGGTGACCTCGTGATTGTTGACGCTCCGTGTTCGGGCCAGTCACTACTTGCTCGTGGGAAGAAATCGCCCGGCTGCTTCCACCCGGCGACAATCAATATGAACGCAAATCGGCAGCGTCGTATTTTGTCCAATGCCGTTCAACTGGTGGCACCTGGCGGCTGGCTGGCTTACATGACGTGCACATACGCGTTGAAGGAAAACGAACGCAACCTGGAATGGCTGCTGAAACGCAACCCGCATCTGGAATCCATCGAAGTACCGCTGCTGGCCGGTTTTCGCAGTCCCTACAGTGATGAACCCTGTTATCGGTTGTGGCCGTTTGACTCCGTGGGAGCCGGTGCATTCACCACAATCCTGCGATCGAAGGAAGAACGAATCACAACGCGTCGCTGGCAGTTGCCCAGAATTCTCTGGGATTCTGAACAGCAGGAGTAGTAAGTCTGCAGGTTTCGGGCATTCAGCATCTATGGGACATTGGGCCGCTACACTTCGTCCAGTGTTTCGATGCCAAGCTTGTTTTGCACGGCACTGCTGAGTGTTTCGCGGACGACTTCGATGGGAATGCGATCATAGACCTGCTGGAAGAAACCTTCCACGATCATGTGCATCGCTTCGTTCACACCAATTCCACGACTCTGAGCGTAAAAGATCTGCTCCTCATCCACGCGCCCGGTCGTTGCCCCGTGTGTGCAGCGAACGTCGTCGGCTTCGATTTCCAGACCGGGAATGCTGTCGCAACGAGCATCAGAACTGAGCATCAATGCATCGCTGCGCTGATAACCGTCGGTCTGCTGAGCTGCTTCATCAACCTTAATCATTCCTCGCCAGATGACGCGTGAATCATCACGCAGAACTTCCTTGTAAAGCAGATCGCTGTGAGTTCCCTGAGCCCGATGATGTTGCTGTGTGTAGTAAGAGATCTTCTGCCGATCGACAGCAAAAGTGACGCCATTCACTTCAGCAGTTGAGGCTCGTCCCAGCAGGTTGACGTCCTGATGAATGTGACTCAGCTTGCTGCCCAGTCCGACCACTGTCCATTGAAGTGAACCGGAGTTATCAACATTGCCAGCCTGGTGAGCGAAGTGCCAAGTCTTTTGATTCCAGTTCTGTAGCTGGACATATCGGAGGTTGGCATTTCTGCCGACAATGAGTTCCACACATCCAACATGCAGGCCAGCGACGTCGTCGCTGGCCGATGTCGTTTCTTCCAGCAGCGTCGCGCGTGCTTCGTCTTCTACAATAATCAAAGTGTGGCCAAACTCAGCGACACCATCTTTGCTGTGAGCAATCAGGCTGTGCAATGGCAGGTCCACCTGCACTCCGCGCGGCACATACAGCAACGTGCCACTCGTCCAGAATGCTGCATGCCACGCGGCAAAACGGTCTGAATTCGGATCGACAGCCTTCTTCAGAAAGTACGGTTCCAATAACTCGCGATTTTCTGTCAACAGTATCTGCAGATCACCAAACAGCACACCCTGAGCTGTAATCTGTTCTGTTACACCGGCTTGATCGGTATGCCCGTCGACATGCACAATCTGCCCGCCGTATTCGGTCTTCTCAGCGAGCAGCGTCGAAATGGCAGAGGAATCATGCGCTTCTGACGCGGGACGAAATCTTCCTGCGTTGAACACTCGCAGATCCACGCGTTTGAACTCTTCCGGATCCAGTTCGTCCAGCAGGAGCTCTTCGTACTTCGCATAGGCAACACGCCGTGCATCCGTAATCCACGATGGTTCCTGCCGAGTCGCCAGGAACTGCTCAAAAGTCTCGGAATCAAACCCGGTACGTGAAATGTCGATCGTTGCGACAGTCATCTCTTATCTCTTCAGCCAGCGGCCGCTGGATCTTTGGTAATGATCGGTTCCTGAGTCATTCGCTCTGGTTGATCGTCGTCTCGTCTACCCAACCGAACCTTCCATCTGCAGCTCAATGAGCCGATTCATTTCAACGGCGTATTCCATGGGCAGCTCCTTCACGAGCGGCTCGATGAACCCCGTCACAATCATCGCACTGGCTTCTGCTTCTGTCAGACCACGACTCATCAGGTAGAACAACTGTTCTTCAGCGATCTTGCTGACACTGGCTTCGTGCTCGATCGCCACATCCTGTTCTTCGACTTCAATGTATGGATACGTGTCGCTCTTGCTTTCCGGATCGAGGATCAACGCATCGCACACGACGTTGCTCTTGCAGTTGCGAGCTCCGTCCTCGACTTTGACTAAGCCGCGGTAGCTGCTGCGACCTCCATCTTTGCTGATGCTCTTGCTGATGATTCGGCTACTGGTGTCAGGAGCACAGTGAACCATCTTCGCGCCAGCGTCCTGATGCTGGTCGTCTCCTGCAAACGCAATCGACAGCGTTTCGCCACGAGCACCTGGTTCCATGAGCCAGATCGCCGGGTATTTCATTGTGAGACGACTTCCCAGATTCCCGTCGACCCATTCCATCAATGAGTCCTGATATGCCATCGCTCGTTTGGTCACCAGGTTGTACACATTGTTTGACCAGTTCTGGATGGTGGTGTAGCGAAACCGACCGCCCTTCTTGACGATGATTTCCACAACCGCACTGTGAAGGCTGTCACTGCTGTAGGTAGGAGCCGTACAACCTTCGACATAGTGAGCTGAGGCGCCTTCGTCGACAATAATCAGTGTTCGTTCAAACTGCCCCATGTTTTCGCTGTTGATACGAAAGTAGGCCTGCAGTGGAAAATCGATGTTTACCCCCGGCGGGACATAGATGAACGATCCTCCCGACCAGACAGCGCTGTTGAGTGCAGCAAACTTGTTGTCTTCCGGCGGAATCACACTGGCGAAATACTCGCGAAAGATCTCCGGGTGATCCCGCAACGCTGAGTCTGTGTCTGTGAACAGAACGCCCTGCTTCGCCAGATCCTCCTGCAGACTGCCGTAGACGACTTCAGATTCGTACTGAGCCTTCACACCCGCGAGGTACTTCTTTTCGGCTTCCGGAATGCCAAGACGGTCGTACGTTTTACGGATGTCGTCCGGCACGTCGTCCCAACTGCGTCCCTGCTCCTTAGCCGCCTTCATGTAATAGAAGATGTCGTTGAAATCGAGTTCCGTCATATCGCCGCCCCAATTCGGCATGGGGCGGGACTCAAAGATCTCTAATGACTTCAAACGAAAGTCGCGCATCCACGCAGGTTCGTTCTTCATTTCCGAGATCTGAGCAACGATTTCGGCATCCAAACCTTTTCGGCTCTTGAATTCGTAGTTGTCCGTCGAGTCGTGAAAACCGTACTGGTAATCGCCGATTTCAACTTCAGCTTTTTCGGGAGCTTCGGTACTCATGATAGGGTCTCTATTCAGGGCAGATGTCTTGCCTAAACGGCAGCGGCTTCGGTGACGGCGTTGTCGGCGGCGGCGTCCGGGTGACGTTCGCGGATGGCGGCATACCCATTGGCATGAAGTTCATGAGCCAGCGCCGCGTCGCCGGTTTCCACGATTCGTCCGCCCAGCATGACGTGGGTGTATTTTGGCGGATTGAATTCCAGCAGGCGTTCGTGATGGGTGATAATCAGCACGCCCATCTGTGGGCCGCTGAGTTTTGCCAGGCCTTCGCTGACGACTCGAACCGCATCGCTGTCGAGTCCACTGTCCGTTTCGTCCAGAATGGCGAATTTTGGCTGCAGCATTGCCATCTGCAGAATCTCCATACGTTTCTTTTCGCCGCCGGAGAAGCCATCGTTGAGGTATCGGCGAGCGAACTCCGGATCCATATCCAGTTCGTCCATCTTCGCACGAATTTCCTTACGGTATTCCCGCATCGGGACGAGACCCTCGCCTTCTTTCCGGTCCGGATTACGAACGTTACTGATCGCATGGCGGATGAAGTCAGCGACTTTCACGCCCGGAATGACGACCGGATACTGAAACGCGAGAAACATGCCGAGCCGTGCCCGTTCGTCGGCTTCCAGTTCGGTGATGTTGACACCATCGATTTCAATCGATCCGGAAGTCACTTCGTAGTTGGGATGCCCGGCCAAAGCGTAAGCCAGAGTACTCTTGCCGGAACCGTTTGGCCCCATCAGGGCGTGGATCTCGCCTTGCTGAATTTCCATGTTGACACCACGCAGGATGGGCGTGTCGGCAACGGAAACATGCAGGTCTGTGATTTTGAGTCGACTGCTCATTGTGAATACAATTCTCCTTGCGTCAGACAAGTCGGAAGACTGGTCCGTTCAATTCAAGGTTCACGGACAATCACATCCGCGTACTAAACCGAGGGTAGGCTGCCGGAACGATTGCGCGCACTCACATCCTACACTTTCGGGTGACTCATCAGTCACTTCAGATGTTGGAATGAGATGCCGCAACCAACCGGCATCGACAGGATTCAGTCGCGAATCACACGTTGAGCGCTGAGTAACCACTGTGATGTGGCACTGGCAGGTTGCTTTCCCCGCGTGTGACCTTGCGAGCTTTCATCTTGTCCTGAATTCGCATGAGACCTTCGAGCAGAGCTTCCGGACGAGGAGGGCAGCCGGGGACATAAACGTCCACTGGCACCACCAGGTCCACGCCTTTGACGACGTGATAGCCGTGCTTGAAGTAAGGACCGCCTCCGACCGTGCAGGCTCCCATCGCGATGACGTACTTGGGATCCGGCATTTGTTCGTAAAGTCGACGAACACGACTGGCCATTTTGAAGGTAACAGTCCCGGCGACGATCATCAGATCCGCCTGACGCGGCGTGGCTCGGAATGCTCCCGCACCGAATCGATCGATGTCGTATTTGCTGGCACCTGCCGCCATCATCTCGATTGCGCAACAGGCCAGGCCAAACGTCATCGGCCAGATACTGGATTGTTGTCCCCAGTTCATGGCGTCTTCAACGGTGGTGGTGATGACGTTTTCTTCGAATCGTCCTTCGATCCAGGTCATCGTCTTCCAATCCTTACTGACAATTCGTCTCTAACAAGGCCTCTGGCCCTTTCCGAAGAGCCGCAATTGGTCGCAAACTCTATCAGGGCCCCGTGTTGATTCAATCGCGCCTTGAGCCTTCCCGATTTGGGGAACAGCTGTCCGGCCTACGTTCTATGTAGCTGCTGTTTTTACCTCAAATTCACAACAATGGTGCCCGTCTCGGCAGCGGTTCACGAATTCCACCTTGGCCCCCAAAACCTGCTCGAAGACCTGTTTTTCCACTTCACAGATCGTTTCGTCGACGTCGGCAAGCATCGGGAACGGACAATTTGTCTCCCTCAAAATCGGCAGCGGGTTGGAGTGGTCAGATTCGACATTAAAACCGCTTGATCTCATTTCCCCAGCGAGTTGGTCCATGCGCTGCTCGATCGTGCCGCTTCCAGCCAGTTTCTGGCGAAAGCGATCCGCCAGTGCGTCTCGAATCTTTGCCAGCAGAATCGCTTTGGTGGCTGCATCATCGACTTCGGCGATGGTCTGCCAAAAGACAACCGCCAGTTCGCGATAGTCCTCGCCAAGTGCATGCAGGCCATCCGCAGTAATTCCGTAAACCTGCTTGGGGCGGCCTCGTCCCGCTGACTCAAGTGTAGATTCCAGCGCACCGTCCTGCAGTAATCGCTCTACCCGAGATCTCACGGCAGTCCGTGTGATCTTAAGCCTGTCGCACAAGGACTGAATGTCTGACCGACCAGTCCGGTGTACGAATTCAAGGATTTCACGATCTCGGGAGTCGAGAGCAATCATCGCCGCAGGCTGTTCGATCAGTTTGAAGGCAATCGGTGTAATTGCGATGATTTTAGCCGGTGAATTACTTTTGGCAATTGTGGCTGACAAAAACAACACAAGTGAGACGCTGTCTCAGAAGCCTGGGTCAGCAGACGCAATGATCTCGGAATCTCCGTAAGTCTTCGCGTCGCCGAAGCAGAGAGGTGCGTGGCTGACCACAATCGAATAGCCCGGAAATCTCACACAGAGAATGCACAAAACCGCCCTTGCGTGCGTAAGTCTTTTGGAAGAAGGATTTACGTCAACAGCAGGAGGCGGTTTTGTGGAAACACAGTGTAGCAGACAGAGA